>MDTG01280456.1_pt1 | contig 25851 bp, 31 predicted proteins | sample 811421 | NCBI WGS metagenome assembly MDTG01 (sample SAMN05326645, study PRJNA326480) | marine metagenome | isolation source: seawater | place: Pacific Ocean: South East | collected 2011
CACGTTGATAGGCTGGATGTGGAAGCGCAGTAATGTGTGCAGCTGACCAGTACTAATAGCTCAATTGGCTTGATTTATGCACTGAAAAAAATTTTAATTAAAAAAATATAATTATATTTGATATTTAATATACAGTAATTCTAATAAAAGAGTCTATTATCTGTTAATGATTTTTAATTTTGAAGAAAAAAGTAATTTAGATTTACAAAAAAAATTTTTGAAAAATGGTTACATTATTTCAGATTTTAAGGATAAAAAAAATATTAAGAAAATTCAGGATAATATTGTAGGCATAATAAAGAAAAAAGTTAAACTGAATGATAGTAAAAATTCTGAGACTTACTTAAATAATTTTCATAAAAAGATAAAGATAAAAGATTTAAATAGATTAAGATTATCAATAATTTCTGAGATAAATAAAAATTCTAGTATTAAAAAAATCTTATATAAAGAAGCTAAAGAAACTTTAGATTTAATAATTGGAAACGAACTAGCAATACAAAAAACATTAAATTTATCTATTCAATTACCAAAAGATAAATCATCTTTGTTAGATATTCATTCAGATTCGACAACCGGGGAAAGCCCATACCAAGTTGTTTTATGGGTACCCCTGGTAGATGTTTTTAAAACAAAATCCATGTTTGTATTCCCAGTAAAAGAGAGCTTAAAAACTATTAAAAATCTGAGTAAGAAAAGTAGTTTAACTACTTATTTTAATAAAAATAAAAAAAAAGCAAATTTTTTAAGTTTAAAATTTGGTCAGTTTTTAATATTTACACCAAATTTGCTACACGGAAATATAATTAATAAAACAACTGAGACCAGATTTTCTTTTAATATTAGGCTAAAATCTTTGTTTAGCCCATATAATAAAATAAAAGGTAACGATAGAAGACTAGGTTATTTTTATTTTCCTCTAAACGTAAAACCGATGACAATACTAGGAAGCAAATATGAACCTCCAAAATTCTAAAAATAAAATTTTTTATGGATATGTTTCACCAAAAGAAATGAACGGAATGATGATACCAATTACTCTTCAACATCAAACTCTAAGTAACTATTGTAAAAATAATAATTCAATTTATGGTTTTCCGACAGGGGAACTAGTTTCAGAAAATTCGTATTATCAATTATTTTCATTAATAAAAAAATTAAAGAGAAATAGTCATATTGTAATGTGTAGTATTTATATGCTTCCTAGTAATAAAAAAGTATTTAACAAAATAAAATCAGCATTATTTAAGAAAAAAATAGTAATTCATTGTGTTCTAGAAAATTTCGTATTAAAAAAAAATGAAGACGTCAATAATTTAACAATGTTAAAAAATATAGTTAATATTGCAGACTCCTTAACCGATTTAAAAATACAAAAACTTTATTAATTTGAATTATTTAATAAATGGATCAAGTTCAATTGTTGGCTATAATATAGCCAAATATATCATTAAAAAAAAAAATTATATTTATTGTTTATTTAACAAAATAAAGCCCATCAATTTAAAAAGCAAATATTCATTTTTACAAAAAAATAATTTTAAGAGGATGTTTAAAGTTAAAAAAAAAATTGATTGTATTATCTTTTGTGCAATTGATAAGACTAATAATTATAATAATCTTAACTTAAAGTTTTTAAAGCAAGTTTGTGAATTTTCTAAATCAGAAAATGTTAAAAAGTTAATTTTTATTTCTACAATGGCTGTATATGGCTCGCCAAGAATTAACGTTGTCCATGAGAATTATAAGGGACATAAAGTTAGCATGTATGGAAAAATTAAATTAAAGCAGGAAAAAATACTATTTGATTTTTCCAAAAAAAATTGTGATTGTCAAATAACAATTCTAAGATTACCGGGGGTTGTTGGAAAAAAAAAAACAGGCATATTTTTATCTAAAGTTTTAGCAAAATTAAAAAAAAACGAAGAATTGATTTATCAAAATCCAAAAGCTAAATTCAACAATTTAATATACGAAAAAGACCTTGCGAAAATAATCTACAAAGTTTCAAAAAATAAAAAAAAATATAATTTTGAAATATTTAATTTAGGTAGCAGCAAACCTATGTTACTTAGAAAAATTATTCATAAAATGGTTAAAAAAACAAAATTTAACAATAATATTATTGAAAAAAAACCCAAAGGAAAAAGCTTTATTATCAATATTAATAAATTTGAAAAACAATATTTTAAATTAAATAAAACTTCCACATCTTTAAATAAGTATCTTAAACATTAAATTGGAAAAAAAATTTTTATATAATATACTTGCTTATTCGTTAAAAAATATTAATTTTTAATTCGCGATTAAATTATATATTAAGTAAAATTTCATGAATGAATTTATTAAACTTTACAATCAAATTGAGGAAAAGGAATTTAATAAAATACCATTTAATGAAAGAACCTTATTTATTCCTCATTTTTTAAAAGATTATAACGTAGGTAAAATAAATTGTGAGGAAGAATTATGTTTTAATGTTGAGAGAGAACATCAAGGGAGGGCAAAAAAAATTATAAATATACTTTGTAATAATTTTAATGAGAAAGAGTTAGAAAATATAAAATTTATAAATAATAAAATTTCCTCAAATCAATCATCATGGCATTACAAAGTTGTCCCAAGTTCATCTTTATTTATGCACATCTATCAACAAAGATTGATAAATAAATTTTTTCCAAATGCTAAAAATATTTTAGAAATTGGCCCAGGATGTGGCTACTTATCAGTACTTCTTGCCTCTGAGGGAAGGACAATCTTTTCAACAGATATTTACCAACCACATTATATTTTTCAAAATTACATTTATAAGACGTGTTCAAATTTAAATGAATTAACAAAAGAAACAAAATTTAAATTAGAAAAGGATTACATAAACCATATCCCTTGGTGGAAATTTAAAAATCTTAAAGGAAATGAATTTCAAGTCGATCTCGTAATTATGAATCATATGATTGCAGAAATGAATCCAAATTCGCTTAAAAGACTTCTGAATTTTTTAGTAAATTTGAAAAATGTATCACATCCTCCAATTTTTTGTGAGTCAACAGGGGCAACGATATACAACTCGTGGGATGATACGACTAAAGTGTTGGAATCTTTTAATTATAAAAAAGAATTTAGTGGTGGATCTAATAAAGAGACTGCAAAAACTTATATTTTTAAAAAAAATAATAGTAAAATCCGCAATAACAATAATAACAGTAATAATATTATTAAAAGAATTTTAAATATACTCCCTTTTCAAAGAGAAATAATAAAATTTCTAAAATATATTCAGGCTGAAATCGTACAATTTATTTTAAAGATTACATTAATCAAAAGACAACAATCTAATTTAAAATCATTTTTATTTTTTAACTCAAAATCAAAATTTAATTATGATGAAATAATGCAAGTTTACGATAAAAATAATTGGAATCGAGAAAGTTTAGATGAACAATTTTCTAAAAAATTAAGTCCAAATAATAAAACAACAATGATAAGAAATTTTTAAATTTAATTAAATAAGTTTTTAAAAATTACTAATTTCTTTGTAAAATATATTTTTTTTGTAAACTTCTTTCAATTTTTTTTTAATAGTGAAGTTATTTTTTTTATTAATATTCAAACTATTTAAAATATCTTCACAAAGTTTATTTTTTGCACTTACTTTAAAGTTAAATTTTATTTGTTTAATTTTATTATTACAGAGGCTGTTTACAATTTTTGTTAAAAAATATTTCTCTAAATCTCTTCCCAAAGCTCTGCAACTAAATAAAAAATCCTTGATTACCACTGAATTTTTTTTTTGGTAAAATGACAATAGTCCGATTATTCCGAGATTTGAAACTTTATCCTCAACTCTCATACTAATAATTCTGGTTTTATTTTTTACTTCAAACTTGATTTTTTCTTTACCCAATCTTCTTGTAGATAAATTGATTTGATTAATTTTATTATACATTTGGTGATATCTTTCTAATTGCAATTTATCAAATTTTTCAAAGCTAATTTTCATTTTTAAACTTTTTAACCAATTTTCGTGACTATGAAAATTTTTTTTACTTTCATTTAAGTTTCTAATTTGACTATAATTTTCTGCTCTTTTTAAATCTTCCTTACTTAAATTTACGTAATTTAAATCTAAACAATTTTTTAGTTTTTCTGAGTAATCAAAAACATCATCTCCAATGTCTAAAACTTTAATCTCTTTTAAATTATCTTCAACTTCTTTACGTTCATAACTGCTATTATCAACATAAACAACACTATCTGGATTGATATTCAATTCTTTACAAAGAGTTTTAATATTTTCAGATTTTCTTTTAAAATTAATTTTCCACCCAGCAAAGTCTTTTTTTTTCAATACCATTTCAGGGTGTGAGGACATAAACTTCATAGCTTTGTTTTCAAAATTTCTAGATATTATTCCTAAAATAATACCTGTTTCTGAGTAATTTTTGAGTAATTCTTGAAAATTTTGAAATGCCTCTCCCTCTGCATTCATATTTCCTAATTTAATATCTTTTATATCATCTTCTGCAATTGTACCTCCCCATAGAGTATCATCTAAATCAACAAATATTGCTTTTTTTCTTTTATGAGAAACTAGTCTTAAAATCGATGAAATCTTTTCGGTTAAGTAAATTTCAAAATCTGATGTAAAACAATTCTTACTTAAATGCCATCTTTTAAAATTGAATACTTGATTATTGTATTGGTTTACCAAGTAAAAAAAATCAATCAAAATTAAGTTTAAAAAATTTTGATTTTTAATACTTTTTACTAATTCAAAAAAATTTTTTTGATATGAATTATTTTTTTCATTTACAGAAATTGATAAAATCTCATTTAAATTTAAGTATATAGGAATAATTATATTTAATGATTTTATTTTTTTTTGTTGTGAAAATTCTGTAATTTTTTTTAGATAACTTATTTCAATAGAGTTCGTTTGTAGAAAAATTATAATATTGACATCATCAATATTATTATTCTTATTTAAAATATCTAAAATATTATTATATGAAAAATGTTTAATTTTTTTTTCAGTATTTTTCATTATTTGAAAAATATTCTCTGAGTTAAAATTTGTAATTAAATTAATCTTTTTTAACATTTTTTTTTAATTCTTTTAAAATCGATGCATAGTTTTTGAATATTTTTTTTAAGTCACCTGCAAGTTTAATTGTTGTATTCTTTTTTTCAAACTCTTCCTCAATACATATCGCTAAATTAATCACATCGAGAGAATCATACTTGTTAGAAAGTTTAAACTTTTTAATATTTAAAATTTTCTTTTTAGGCGTGATTCTATTAAATTTGTTGATTGCGGCGGCTAGTGTTTTTTCTACCATTTTAAAAATATTTAGTATATTTAATAACAAATAATCAGCAATTCAATGAAAAACAACAATATCATATCGTCTTCAGTAAAAATTATTAATCAGAAAAATTTAGTACTAGGAAAGAATATTAGGATTGACGATGGTGTTATAATTATATGTCAAAAGAAATTGATCATTGAGTCTAATGTGCATATAGGACCTTATTGTGTGATTAGATCTCATGAAAAATTAACAATTGGAAAATTTTCTCTTATTTCAAGTTTTGTAGATATATTCACTGCAATCGATAGGGTAAATGATAACAATAAATTATCCCACCCTATGATTAAAAAAAAACATTTTAGAGATATAAGAGCTCCTATTAAAATTGGTAGGTACTCATTTATAGGATCACATAGTGTTATTTTACCAGGCTCCAATCTTGCAGAGGGAACGTCAATTGGAGCTTTAAGTTTAATTAACTTTAAAACTAAGAGTTGGAATATTTATAATGGAAATCCTGCAAGAAATCTTGGTAAAAGAAATAAAAATTTAATTAAAAAAAATTTAAAATAATGAAATTGGCTCATATTGGTTTTTTGTACAAAAGTATTGATGAGGGTTTGGCAATATGGAAGAATAAAAATGTTAAAATTCTAAAAAAAAAAACAAAGGATAAAAAATTAAAGGTTAATTGTTGTTTACTAAGAGTAAATTCTTTAACTATAGAGATTGTATCACCATTTAAAACAAATAAGATTTTATTAAATAAAATTAGAATTAGCAAAAAAAATAAACCATTTGGATTTGATCATTTGTGCTTCTATTCCAAAAATATTAATTTAGACATAAAAAAATGGGAAAAAAAATACAATTCAAAAACAGTTATACAAAAAACATACTCAACAATGTTTAAAAAAAATGTTGCTTTTTTAGTATTAAAAACTGGCTTGCTTATAGAACTATTAGAAATATAATTAAAACAATATTATGAATTTAAAAAAAGAATATCAAAATAACGGTTTTTTAATTTCAGAATTTAAAGATAAAAAACCCTTGTTAAAATGTAAGGAAATTACAAATGATTTTTTTAATAAAAAAGATTCCTATTATTCGTCACTTACTGATGAGGAATATAGAAAAATTGTTTTAAATTGTATGGAGTCAATCAATAAAGAAAAAATCCAGAAACAAATTGTCGATAATGAAAAAAAGTTTTTTAATGAATTAATTTCAGAAAAATTAAAAATTCAGTCAGTTGTTTATTTTAGGACAGCAAGACCTCATAATTCTTCTCATATTCAAGAGCAGCTAGATTTTCATAGGGAAACTTTTTATAGTGATTTTGATTATATAAAAAAACAATTCAATTTTTGGTTTCCTGTAAAAAATTTAACTAAAAATAATTCTATGATGTATATCCCTTACTCCCACAAAATTGATGATAAAAAGATTAAAACAAAAACTACTTTGTCTGATAAATCTGGTGTAAAGAGATTTTCTACAGGTCATAAAATTGGATTACTTTATAATCCAAAAAAGATTATTGAGGGGGTGGATTTTAATTTTCAAAAATCCTTATTTGTTCCCGAAGGTAGTTTTGTAATTTTTTCTTCCATGTTAATTCATGGGGCGGCTATAAATCATGAAAAAAAAATAAGATTTAGTTGTGACTTTGGTCTATTAGATGAGGAGGTTGTAGATAATGTGAAGTTTTCTTTCGCTGCCGACAAACCTCAATACCTAAGTTATAATGAGCTTTAAGTTGAATTATATTTATTCCAATATTTTTTAATTTCTGAAACTTTTGTGTCATAGCCTTTATCTAAATAATTTAGAAAGTCCTTTTTTTCACTTCCGTTATACAATTTACCGTCTTCAATTTTAAATTTTATTTTTCTATAAGATAGACTCCTCATTTTTGGCCATGATTTAGAAAAATTATATTTAAATAATTCACAGCATTTTTCAAAAGAGGAAGAAAGAGTATCATTTTCTTCATAAAAAATTTCTTCTCTTGAAACAATATCAAATTTTTTCCAATCTAAATCATACATTCGTATGATAGTCGAACCTTTAGGTGTGTCGTTTAATATGCTCCATAAATTTGAGTCCATTTTCATATTATGGGGCAGGTATCCAGGATGAAAATGAAAATATGGGATTTTATTAAGATTTATGTTGCTAGCTTTTAAAGAGTCAGCATTTTTATAGCGATCTTTGAGAATTATGTTTATTTTATTGTTGGTTATAAAACTTGAATCTAATTTGTCAGATTTTATAAAAATTTCGTCAGTTTTAAATTTAGATAAAGTATCTAAATATGAGGGGTAGTTTTTATTAGTTTTTTCTATTAAAAATAAAATATTCATTAAGAAATATTAATTTATAAAATGATAAATTCAAATAAATATCTAATAATTAATAAAAAAAAAAATATTTCAACTATTTAAAAAGTTAAAAAGTAGTAACAGAATCATCTTACATAAAAAGAATTCTCCCCAGCAAGAGATGATAATTGCACAAAAAAAAAACTATTTTTATCCTGTAAAAAAAAACACACAATCTGATCAAACCTTTACAATTTTTTATGGAAAACTTTTAATACTTATTTTTAATGAAAAAGGAAAATTGATAAAAAAGGTAATTTTATCTCAAAATGAAAATATAATTTGTAGGGTAGAAAAAAATGTATATCATTGTGATATAGCTTTAAGTAAATTTTCCGTACATTTTGAAACAAAGAGTGGTGTCTTTAAAAAAAAAACAAACAAGCTCGCAAAATTTAAAAATTTACAAGTTATCATAAATAATGAATTAAAAAAAATTAGAAATTAATTTGATTGATAAAATATTAATTACAGGTGCCTCAGGTTATATAGGTAGCCACATACAAAAAAAACATTTAAAGGGCTACAAGGTCTTTTTTTTAATAAATAATAAAAGTATCAAAAAAATTCCAAAAAAAAATTTGGTAAATAAAAAAAATATTTTTAAAAAAATTGATACTTTAAAGTATATTATTCATATTGCTGGAATCGATGATTTTTATAAGAATAAAAAATATATAGATATAAAAAATAAAGAATTAAATAATTTGATTATAAAATTGATAAATCATTACAAACCTGAGAAGATAATATTTACTTCCACTAATAGAGTTTATGAAAAAGTTAAAAAAAAATTTATAGATGAAAAGACAGAGCCGATTTTTGATAGTAATTATGCGATGAATAAAATTATAACTGAGAATATTATTAAAAAATCAAATTGTGATTATATTATTATGAGATTACCTTCTGTAATTTCAAAAAAATTCTCAAAAGGATTGATCTTTAGGTTTCTTGAAAACTTAAGAAAAAATAAAGAAATAAATATTTATAATCCTTCTTCACTATTTAATAACATTATTCATGCAGATGAATTAATAGACTTAATTTTTTTTTCAATCAAAAAAAAATATATTAAAAATTTGATAATTAACACCTGCTCAATTAAGCCCCTTAAATTAGCTGAGGTAATTAAAATTCTAAAGAAAAAGGCTTCAAGTAATTCTCAAGTAAATGTTATTTTAACAAAAGAAAAGCCAAAATATTATTCAAATAGACTTCAAAATAAATTTTTCCCTAATAAAGTTTCTAGTACTAAAAAAACATTACTTAAACTTTTTTCCTAGAAGTCTAAATTCATTTACTAAAGTTTCTAGAAATAAGTCTGTTTGAGATCTATTAATTATGGCAGCTGGTGTAATACAAATTCGATGCCATTTTGCATCTATAAGAATATTGTGCTTCGCCAACATTTTTTTTGAGAGCTCTATACCAAATCTATTTTTATTATTACAATCATATTCTAGAGACATTCTTAATCCTCTACCTCTTATATTTTTGAACATAAAATGTTTACTTAATTCAGAATGTAATACATCTTTAATATAATTACTTGTATTGATTATATTTTTTAAAGTTTTATCTTTATGCATTATTTTTTGAACGGCAAGTGCTGCAGCAACTCCAAGAGAATAGCCTTGATGTGTAGTTGAATATGCAATTCTACCATCTCCTTTTTTTAAATTATTAATTATTTTATTAGATGTTAATACCATACTAAGTGGTGCATATCCCGCAGCAAGAGTTTTTCCCACGAATATAAAATCAGGAGAAATTTTATCATAATCAATACAATAAACTTTTCCAGTTATCCCCATCCCACAATAAACTTCATCAATCAAAAGATGAATATTGTATTTGTTACAAACAGATCGAATATATTTCCAATATTTTTTTGTTGGGGGAACATCTCCTTGAAGACCACCCATAATTGTTTCTCCTATAAAACCACATATTTTTTCAGGACCAACTTCTAAAATTTTTTTTTCTAATTCGTTTGCGCATCTTTTTGAATATCCTTCTTCAGTCTCTGCTTTGTTTTTTTCATAATTATAATGATGTTGTTTAACCTTATATATATTTGTTGCTAAAATAGGTTTTAGATAATTGTAATTTGGTCTATCACTAGCTGATAATGAAAATGTTGAACAACCATGATAAGATTGTTTCCTACTAATAAAATATTTTTTCTTATTAAACCCCAGATTATAAAAATATTGATAACTCATTCTCATTGCTGCTTCACAAGCTTCAGCACCGCTATTTCCTGCAAAAAATACCTTATTTAAATTATGTCTCTTCTTTGATGTAACCAAACTAGATAATTTATCTATATTAGTGTCATGCCATGATTTTATGTCTATGTGAGAAAATTTATTTAGTTGTTTTTTTATTGATGTAACCACATCTTTATTACCCCATCCTAAAGTTGCAAAGTGGTTTGATCCAGAGGTAAAATCTAATATTTTTTTGTTTTTTGTATAGAGATATACACCTTCAGCTTTTACAATTTTTTCTAACTTTTTTTTTATGTATACGTTTGTATATCCTGACACCTATAGAGTTTCCAAAAGATTCATATGATTTAAAATTATATCGTCCATATCAATATATCTGTATAGACCCGCTCTTCCACTGTGAAAAACATTTTCAGGACATGCTTCATAGTATTTTTTAGCTATTAATTGGTCTTTCATAGCAGGATATGGATACAACTTGTTTGAAAATGATGGAATTTCTTTTACTAACAAAGTTTGATCTGATTTGTATTCATAAAATTTCTTATACTCAACGACTCTCGTAAATTTTTCATTATTTGCATAATACATAAATATTACATTTTTTGGAAAAGCATACTCTACAGGTAAAACCATAAATTCGAAATCCCGTCCTCTCCATCGAAGTTCACCCAATTCTTTGTTGCAAAGTATCTCTGGAGATGCTGTATTAATAATAATATCATATTTTTCCCATTCACCGTTAACTTGAACTTTGTAATTTTGAATATCAAATTTTTGAATGAAGGTATTTAATCTAACTTTTATGTTGTCACTTTTCACGGCTAAATCAAAATAGCCATTATAACCATCTGGTGCAGTTGGAAATGATGATATTACTTTTCCAACATCCCAAGCGGCTCTGTTCCCTGATCGTAATTTTATCTTGCAAATTCTATTATATTCATTATCCCATTTACTAGGTTGATCGCCAGGACCAAACTCCTCACCGTCTAATTCATGATTATTCTTGATATCCCACATTTTATGAGAATATTTTTCACAGAATTTTTTATACATAGTTTCACCACAAGCATAAATGTAGTGATCTTTAAAAGTTTTTAGTGAATTTATATCTCTTTTTTGACTTAACTCTTTTCTAATTTGATCTTTATCAGGCATTTTATCTATATCATCTATGTGAGGAGGGTATGTATAAAATTGTTTATCTCCTTCCACATAAGTCAGGTTTTCATGATCCGCACTCATTACTTTCATGGGAATGTATTTAGAAATAAATTCATAAGTTTTTTCTACCTCAGTAAGAAAATGTCTTGGACCATATGTAAATGGATGGCCACCATGCCAATAAGTTCTGACACCACCGCCTAAAATCTTACCTGTCTCGATAATTTCAATTTTGTAGTTTGGTTTTTTCATTGATAACATGTGTGCAGCATTACACCCAGCAAAACCACCACCTACGATTAGAACTTTTGTTGACATAAAATTTAATATCTTTTATATTTAAATCATAGGTTGTCAATTACAAAATATTAAATTTATTAATGATATCTCCAATCTTTGTCAAATTTTGAATAAGATCTTTAAAAAATTTTAATGAACAAGATATTAAATAGCTATCAAGATTTAGAAAATTTAAGAAAAAAAAAAGAAAAAATAGTTCTAGCACACGGAGTTTTTGACCTTTTTCATTTGGGACACCTAAGACATTTAAAGGTTTGTAAGAATTATGCTGATATTTTAGTTGTATCAATAACTGAAGATAGTTTTGTTAACAAGGGCCCTAATAGACCAATATTCAATTCAAATAATAGAGCAGAAATTATAAGTGCCATCTCTTTTGTTGACTATGTCTATATCAATAAATCAGAAACATCAGAAAAAGTAATAGAACATTTAAAACCAAATTATTATGTCAAAGGTCAAGATTACAAAACTACTCAAAAAGATATAACTGGAAACATTTTAAAAGAAAAAAAATTGGTAGAAAAATTCAAAGGTAAAATAATATTTACTAATGAAATCAACTTTTCTTCATCTAATTTTATTAATAAATATTTTTCAAAAGATAGTAAAATTAAGCAACTAAATAAACTTAATTTTAATTCATTTGAAGAAATATTTAAAAAAACAGGAAAATTAAAAGTAGCTGTGGTTGGTGAATTAATTTTAGATGAATATTGTTTCACGAATTACTTAGGATCTGCATCTAAAGAAGAGTTAGTTGTTATGAATTTTTTAAGAGAAAAAGTATTTTTTGGCGGTGGTTATGCTTTATCAAAAAATATATCTGATTATGTAAATAAAGTTGATTTTTATTCAGCCGGGTGTTTAGATGAAAAAACTTTTAAAGAATTTAAAAAAGATGCAATAAAATCTAAGGTAAATTTAAAATTTTTTTAGAGATAAATATAGAGTTGTTAAAAAAAGAAGATATTTATCGCAAAAAAATCATAAATTATTTGAGATATATCATTCTTCATCTGATAAAAAAATTTATGAGAGTAAAAAGTTCAACAAGACTATTTCTTCTAATATTAAATCTTATGATGTTGTTATAGTTGCTGACTTTGGTCATGGTTTACTTTCTAAAGAATTAATTTCAATTCTTCAAAAAAAATCAAAATTTTTATGTATTAATACTCAAACTAATGCAGAAAATAGAGGCTTTAATTTAATTACAAAATATAAAAGATGTAATTTAGTATGTCTTGATTTAGGTGAATTACAACTTGCAATATCAAAAAAAGATGAAGAAAAAAAAATGATTTCAGAGATTTATAAAAAAGTTAAATTTCAAAATTTTGTTTTAACTTTATCAAAAAGAGGAATTATAATTGCAAAAAAACAAAAGTCTAAAATTAATTATTTTCACTTAGATGCATTCCAATCTGACCCTCTAGATACTATGGGCGCAGGAGATGCAGTGTTTGGAATGAGTTCAATTTTAACAAAAATTAATACTGATATCAAAATCAATGCATTTATCTCAAATTTATTTGGTGCTTTAAAAATAAAAATTTTAGGACATGAAAAAAAAGTAAGTAAAATAGGACTAATGAAGTCTATAAATTATATGATTAAATAGAAAAATTTAGAAAATAAAAAAAATTATGAAATCATATGTTGAGACCTTTAATAAACATGGTTTTTTTATTGGAAAGTTAAATAAAAAAGAACTTCATCAATTAAATAAAATACGGTCAAATATAGTTAAGATTACGAAAAATTTCTTAAAAATAAAAAAAATTAATAGCGAAAAAAATTTTTTAGAAAAATTTCACAAAATGTTAGATAACTCTAAAAAATTAAATGAATGTAGATTAAATTTATTTAATGGAATAAATAAAAATAATTTTAATCTTAATTGTTACAATGTCTTTTCTAGATTTATAGAGCCTATTGTTGGAAATGAAAATGTAATTCAAAAAAAAATTAATTTAAGTATTCAGATGCCTAATGATGATAGCTCGCTTCTTCCAGTGCACTCTGATACTTGGGCAGGAGATTCTCCGTTTGAAGTTGTAATGTGGATACCTCTAGTTAATTGTAATAAAACCCAATCAATGTTTATTTTACCAATGAATTCAAAAAAATATAAAATTTTTAAAAGCAAGGTCTTCAAAAATAACAATGAAATTATGAAATTAATCAAAAGTGACATAAAGTTTATTAAAATAAAATATGGTGAAGTATTAATATTTTCTCAAAATCTTCCACATGGCAATGTGACGAACTTAGAAAATAAATCAAGATTTAGTCTTAATGCAAGAATAAAAAGCTTGATGTCACCTTATTACAAAAAAGGACTATTAGATTTTTTTGATATAGTAAAATTAAAACCCGCGACAAAACTTGGATTAAATTATGAGTTTCCAAAATTTAAATAATAAAGTTTTACGAGGGTATATAAGTTCTAGAGATATTAATGGAGCTTATTATCCACAAAATATTCAAAATTTAATTATACGAAATTTTGCATCACAAAATAATATAAAACTTCAGTTATCTGGAACTGAATGGATCATAGAAAAATCTTTTTTAATGTTAAGATCATTACTAAGAGAAAAGAATGATGGAATCATATTCTTTAGCATTTTCCAAGTTTATGAAAATTCCAATAAATTTAATAAAATTATTAATCAAATTCTATCTAAAAAAAAATTCTTAGCTTTTGCTTTAGAAAATATTCAAATTCAAAATAAGAAAGAACTCATTGATTTAGAAAATAAATTAAAACTCAATAAAATAATAAATTCAAAAAGTTTTTTTAAAAAATATGCAAAATGAAAAGTTTGATAGAGCAATATTTTGCTAAGAATTATTTTATAATCTGTCCTAGGACGTCAAGTTATGGAGGATTATCGGACTCTTTAATGTTTGGATATAAAATTGCAAAGTTTTACAATAAAAAAATTCTTTTAGCAGTTCCACTATTTAATGTTCATGGAAAACATATAAAAAAAAAAATTTTTGGCCTTAAACTAATAAGTATTTTATTTTTAAAAGAACTTGATTTAAAATCAAAAATATTTTCATTGACAATTTCTATATTTTTAAATTTTAATCTTTTACTAAAAAAGATTTTAATACTTGATATTCTAAAAGTTGTAATAAAAAATTCAGTAGTTGAAAATATTTTCCCTCTTAAATTAGGTTTTACTACAGTTGAGATATTTCAAAATAATATTAACCATAATGATTGGGAGAAAATCTTTAATAAAAAAAATTATGAATATTTTGAAAAAACTAATAATTCCAACATTATAAGTTTTTATGTAAAAGATAAAAACTACGATCAAATATCAGAGATTTCAAAATCAGCTATTGCTGATATAGAAAATTATAGAGACGGTCTAAGTTTTTTGATAAAAAAAAATTATAAAATTAGAAGAATTGGAGATCAATTATCTGAAAAATTTAATTTTGACCATGAAAATTACAAAGATTTAACAATTGAAAAAAAAAAATTTGAATTTAAACAATATGAAACCTTAAATAATTGCATATATTATTTTGGTTGCGGAAGTGCTCAATCAAGTTATGCATCTTTCTTTAATAAAAAAAGAGTAATAACAAATCTTGATTTTATAAATATAACCCATCCAGGTGATTTTTTCTTCAAAACAGACCTACTTTTATTTAAAAAGATTTACTTTAAACCATTAAAAAAAATTATTTCTTTTGAAAAGTTATTTAGCTTAGATAATCAGACTTTAAACGATAGTAAAAATTTTGATTATATTGAAAATGATAAAGATGAAATATTAAAAACTATCATCGAATTTGAAACAAATTTAAATAGGTTTACATTATCAGAAAAACAGATTTCTTTCAATAAAGAAACAAAATCTTTTTTTAAAAAGAACTTTAAAAAAAAAAATATCTATAACATCTTTTTTAATTCAAATTTTATTCTACCAAATTTTTTTTTAGAAAAATATCAGTACGAAAATATTTTGTTAGATGAAGAGAATAGAAAATTTGATATGAAAAATTTATAAATAGTTAATTTAATCAATATTAAAACTTATTCACTCATAATAAAAACTTATTCACTCATAATTTATTTGACTAAAAATTATATTTGATTAAACAGTTATTATTTTATGAAAGTAGTCGTAACAGGAGGTGCAGGCTTTATAGGGAGCCATTTAACAGAGAAATTAATATCAATTAAAAAAATTAAAAAAGTAATAGTCATCGATCATTTTGAAGATGGATCAAAAAAAAATTTGATTAAAGTTAAAGATTCAAAAAAACTTAAAATCATAAAAGAAAATATTACTAAATTAGATAAGATAGAAAAATTTTTTAAAGGAATTGATTACGTTTTCCATCTTGCGGCGATAGCAGATATTGTTCCGTCTGTAGTTAAACCAAAAGAGTATCTAGATACAAATTTTATAGGAACAATAAATATTTTAGAAGCATCAAGAAAATATAAAGTTAAAAAAATTATTTATGCAGCTTCATCCTCATGCTATGGATTAGCAAATAATAATGATATTAGTGAAAATGCAAAGATATCGACATTATACCCTTATTCATTTTCAAAAAATATCGCTGAACAAGCAGTTGTTCATTGGTCAGAAGTTTACGGTTTAAAATATATTTCATTAAGACTTTTTAATGTGTATGGCTTAAGATCAAGAACAACAGGGGCTTACGGAGCAGTCATGGGAGTATTTTTAAAACAAAAATTATCCAAGAAACCTTTTACAGTAGTGGGAGATGGTAAACAAAAAAGAGATTTTATTAATGTTTATGATGTTGTCGAAGCTTTTATTAAAGGCGCTTTTTCAAAATCGATTAATCAGATTTATAATGTAGGCACAGGAAAACCTAATTCGGTCAATAAATTAGTAAAAATTTTAAAAGGCAAAAAAATTTATATCCCGGAAAGACCTGGAGAACCAAAATTTTTAAAAGCAAAAATTAAGAAAATTAAAAAACAATTAAAATGGTCCCCTAAAATAAAATTTGAAGATGGCGTGAATGAACTGATTCAAAATATTAAATATTGGAAATCAGCACCACTGTGGAACAAGAAAAATATAAAACAAGCAACAAAAATATGGTTCAAAAATTTAAAAAAAAAATAAGTAAGACTATATGTTTCGATTTAGATGGGGTAATTTGCAATACTTTAAAAAACAATTACGAATTTTCAAAACCTATAAAAAAAAATATTAATAAAATTAATTCTTTATATAAGGAGGGTTTTAAAATAATAATCTTTACAGCCCGGTATATGGGCAGATCTAATGAAAATGTTAAGACTGCTCATAAAAAAGGCTTTAAAAAAACAAATAATCAATTAAAAAAGTGGGGTGTAAAGTTTCACCAATTAAAGTTTGGAAAACCATCCTATGATCTTATTATTGATGACAAAGGTATTTTTTTTAAGAAAAATTGGATAAATAAAATAGACAAGTATTTATGATAAAAAAAATTCTAATAACAGGAGGAGCTGGATACGTAGGCTCATCTTTGACTGATGCATTAATTGAAAAAGGTTATGAAGTAACGGTAATTGATTTGTTAATTTATGGAGAAAATGTTTTTAAAAACCATGAAAAAGTTAATCTGATCAAGGGTGATATAAGAGATCAAAATTTATTAAAAAAAATAATACCAGGACAAGACGCTGTAATTCATTTGGCATGTATATCAAATGACCCAAGTTTTGAACTAAATCCTTTATTAGGAAAATCAATAAATTTAGATGCATTTGAACCATTAGTTAAAATTTCAAAAGATAATGGTGTAAAAAGATTTGTATATGCCTCATCCTCAAGTGTATATGGAATAAAAGACGAAAGAGATGTTCATGAAAAAATGGAACTCAAACCATTAACGGATTATTCTAAGTTCAAGGCTAATTGTGAAGATATCTTATTAAAGTATAATTCTAAAAATTTTAATGCTGTCGTTATTAGACCAGCCACTGTGTGTGGATATTCTTTAAGACAAAGATTTGATTTAGTAGTAAATATACTCACAAATTTAGCTTTAAACAAAAAACCAATAACTGTTTTTGGTGGAAATCAATTAAGACCAAACATACATATAAAAGATATGATAAGAATTTATCTCACTTCTCTTGAAATCGATGAAAATCTTATAAATGGAAAAATTTTTAATGCAGGTTATGATAATCATAAAGTGATAGATTTAGCAGAAATAGTTAGACAAAATATAGGATCAGATACCGAGGTAATTGTGAGTGAAAGTAATGATAATAGATCTTATCATATAAGTTCGAAAAAAATAAAAGAGGAGCTAGGGTTTGTGAATAAATATGATATTTCTGATGCAGTAAAAGATATTAAAGATGCATATTTAAATAACCAATACTTTAATAGTCTTACTAATGAATTCTATTTTAATGTAAAAATGATGAAAAAAATAGAATTGAAATGATACAAAATTTTTTTAGAAATTATTTTATTGAGATACAAAAATTACAAAATAAAATTGACATCTCATCTTTAAATAAATCTTACAATGAAATATTAAAAGTGAATAAAAAAAAGGGTAAAATTTTAATTTTTGGAAATGGTGCAAATATTTCTAATGCAGCTCATTTCGCAACTGATATGACCAAAAATGGGAAAATTAGAACTTTAGTTTTAAATGATCCAAATCTTATTACATGTTTTTCCAACGATTACGGTTTTGATAAGTGGATTGAAAAATCAATTTTATATTATGCAAGTAGTAAAGATCTCATTATTTTTTTAAGTGCTAGTGGAGAGTCTAAAAACTTAGTTAATGCAGCAAAATTTTGTAAAAAAAAAAAAATTAAAACATTATCGATTACAGGTTTTAAAAAAAATAACCCTCTGTTGAAAAATTCAAGTTATAAAATATGGATTAATTCGTACTCGTACAACTTAATTGAGATTATTCAAGCTACAATATTATCTTCATTTGTTGATAAAAAAATTGGTAAACTTACTTATAAATCAAATTTATAATTTTTAATGAAATCTTTTGAAAATTTAAAAAAAAAAGCTTTACATTTAAGACAAAAAACTTTTTTAGAATTTATTCTAAAAGGAGAGGCTCACTTGGGGGGAAGTTTTTCAATGATTGAAATTTTGGTATACCTTTTCGAGAAAGTTTTAAAAAAAAAAGATAAATTTATTTTAAGTAAATCTCATGCTTCTTTCCCTTTTTGTATTTTATTGAGAGAAAAAGGGTTTAAGCCAAAAATGACAACACATCTTGAAATAGATCCTAAAAATGCAATCTATTGCACCACAGGTAGTTTGGGACATGGATTTCCAATTTCCTCTGGCATGGCATTTGCAAAAAAAATTAAAAATGAAAAGGGCAAGATTTTTGTAATGATAAGCGATGGCGAATGTCAAGAGGGAACAACATGGGAAACATTACTGATTTCATCTAAACATAATTTGAATAATTTAGTTTTATTAATTGACTATAATAAAATCCAAGCTCTCTCAAAACTAAAAGATGCATTACCTTTAAACGATTTGAGTAAAAAATTAAAATCATTTAATTGGAATGTATTAAATGTAAAAAATGCTCATTCATTTGAGAATTTGGATAAAGTTTTTAAAAAGATTAGAAATCAAAAAAAACCAACTGTTTTAATTTTGAACACTATCAAAGGTAAGGGAATAAAAAAGTTTGAAAATGATCCTGTATGGCATGCGAGAAAATTAGCAGGAGAGGAGATTAAAATAGGTAAAAAATCTTTAGGTATCAAATGAGAAGAGTATTTGGTGAAATTATAAATGAATTAGCAAATAAGGACAAAAAAATAATTTTAGTTGTCGGTGATATTGGATATGGTATCTTTGATAAATTTAGAAAAAATCACCCAAAAAAATTTTTTAACTTAGGAATTTGTGAACAAAGTATCATTGGATTTGCTTCAGGAATGGCCTTGCAAGGTTTAAAACCATGGGTTTATACAATTACACCATTTTTAATAGAAAGGCCTTTTGAGCAAATTAAATTAGATATAGATCAACAAAAAAGTAATGTTAAATTAGTTGGATTTGCGGACTATCCCTCACTTGGTCCTACACATAGTGAATTAAATGCAAAGAAAACAATGAACTTATTTAAAAATATCAAGTCCTATTTTCCAAAAGATAGCAAAGAGACAAGGCTTGCTGTTAACAAATGTTATAATAAATTTGGCCCAACTTTTATTAGTCTAAAAACAGATAAAAAAATTGTTAAAAAATTTTAGAATGAGTTTAAAAAGATTAAATTTAATTACTAAAAATCATAAAAGCACAAAGAGAAATTATATTGATAGAATGAAAAACAACAAAGTTGATTGTATGAAGATCTCAAAAAAATATGATTTTAATTATTGGGATGGAGATAGAAAATATGGTTATGGTGGCTACCAATATGATGGAAGATGGAATAAAATTGCGAAAAATATAATAAGAAAATATAAATTGAATAAAAATTCCAAAATTTTAGACGTAGGATGTGGAAAGGGACATTTAATTTATGAGTTAAAAAAGCTTTTGGGGTCTACAAAAATTTATGGAGTTGATATATCAAAATATGCTTTAAAAAATTGTCCCTCAGAAATTAAAAAAAATGTAAATTATTTAGATGTTAAAAAAGGACTGAAATATAAAAAAAAATTCTTTGATTTAATTATTTCAATTAATTTAATACATAATTTGGAAATAAATCATCTAAAAAGATTTATTGAAGATGTAGTTAGAATTTCTAAAAAATCTTTTATTACTACTGAAAGTTATAGAAATGAAAAAGAACTTTTTAATTTACAATGCTGGGCACTGACATGTGAAAGTTTCTTTTCTGAAAAAGAATGGAAATGGTTATTTAATCACTATGGTTATAACAGAGATTTTGAATTAATTTTTTTTGAATAAAAAATGAATTCATTTTAATTATTAACCTAGATGGAGTAAAAAAAATAAATTTGAAAACTTTATTTACATTATCTTTTATTATTGATATTTAATCTGTTAAATGAAAATTAATCTTGGTGCAGGACCGAATTGGCAACACAGTGGGTGGCATATCTTAGATCACAAACTCCAAAAAAATGAAAAATTTAAAATTAAAGGAAACCTAAACAAAATTAATTTGAAAAATAAGATTTGTGATTTAGTTTTCATCAGTCATACTTTAGAACATATTCCACATATTCAAATTCAAAATGTCTTAACTGAAATTAATCGTATTATGAAAAAGGGAGCAACAATCAGAATTCTAGTTCCAAATTTGGAAGCAATTGCTAAAGCCTATGTTAAAAAAGATAAAATTTTTTTTAAAAAAGCTATTGATGAAGATCATTCTATCAGAAAAGATTTAGGATTTGGTGGAATGTTAATGAATTTTATTGTGAGCCCAGGTCAGGACACAATGCTGATAGACAGAAACTTAGAAAAATTTATTTCAGGATATGCTCATTTATATGCTTATGATTTTGATATGATGAAAATACTTCTTAAAAAGTGTGGTTTTATTAATATAAAAAAAAAAAAATTTTGTGAAAGTAAAATAAACGATTTTCAAATACCATGTCATATTCTAGGTAAAACTCCAAAGTATCAAAATTTAAATAATGAATTTTATAAAAAAAATAAACTTGTTCATGAATATAAAAATGGAAAATACAAAATTAATTTCAAATTTACTGGGTTTGATAAAGATCCACTTACTTCGCTAATAATTGAGGCTAAGAAAAATATTCATTACAAAATAAAAAAAACAAATAATATCAACTATTCTAAAAGAAATTATAATCGCTATGCTTATTCACTCTTATTTAACAAAGAAGTAACAAAAAAATTATTAAAAAAAAAGATAAAGTTCTAACAATTAAATTTTAGCTTTTTTCTTTGTAATAATTCACAGTTCAAAATACTTTTATTTTTATATGTTAAACTTTTTGTTAGCAAATCCAGATCTCTTTTGACTCTTCTAGCACCATCAGGCTCTAAAGATGCAGCATGATCAGTTCCTTTCAAAGTTCTATCTAACGTAAAATGTCTTTCAACCCACTTCACACCTAAAGTTCCTGCTGCGACATCAGAAGATATTCCTTGGTGGTGACCAGAAAAACCAATTGAGGCTATTCTTTTTTCATATTTTTTTCTCAATCTAGATATTTCAAGCAAACATATATCCTCCTGTGTTACTGGGTAGTCTGAAGTACAAGCATACAAAATTAACTTTTTATTTTTTTTGTATTTTTTAGCCAAATTAAATATTTGCCTCTCCTCTTTTTGCGTTGTCATACCAAGTGATATGTGGCAAAAACCATTAAATTTTTTAAACAAGTAAGTTAATAGTTCAATATTATTATTGCATGCTGAAGGTATTTTTATATGTCTCATCCTCAGTGAAATTAATTGTTTGAGAGAGGTTAAATCCCAAGCAGAACACATGTACTCAATATTTTTTTTCTTACAATAAGATTGAATTTTCTTATGTTGATTAATGTCAAATTCCAATTTTTCTCTATGAAGACCATATGTTTTTCCAAAAGAGTTTGCAGGAACTGGATGAGGTAAACTATATTTTTCTTTACCCAACAATTCCATTGGATTTCTTTTTTGAAATTTGACAAATTTTACGTCACAAAAATTAACAAGAACATCAATCATTTTCATTGCTAATTTCATGCTACCTTGATGATTACACCCTACCTCGGCCACAAAATTTATTGCAATATTTTTTTTTTTCATTAGAAAATATAAATTATTATACGTGTCAATTTTATGAAATTAAACCCTAAAGATTTTGAAAAATATAAAAACAACGGTGTAATAAGAGTAAAAAAAGTATTTTCAAAGTCTGAGATTGCAGACTTGAAAAAAAATATTGATTTATATGTTAAAAAGAATGCCAAAATTCTCAAAGGAAAAGAAATTAACTTTATACAAAATGAGGTAAATTCAATTCATTTATTTAAAGACGTTTTTTTTAAGAAATTTTCTAATCAATTAAAAATTCTTCAGTTAGGTGAGTTTTTTTTAAAATCCAAACCAAAAATTAGGCACTTTGAATATTTTGCAAAACCTAAAAAAATAGGTTTACCTAGCCCAATGCATCAGGATAATTATTACTGGAATTTATCAAATCCAAACTCCTTTACAATTTGGATTGCGATTGATAAAGCGACAAAAAAAAATGGAGCTGTAGAATACCTTTTGGGTTCACATAAAAGATTATATTCACATGTTCCATCATATGCCCCTGGAAGTTCACAAAAAGTAAAAGAACTTGTTAAATTAAAAAGTAAATTCAAGATTAAATCTTTTAATCTAAATTCTGGTGATTGTTTAATTCATCATTCTCAAATAATTCATGGAAGCAAAAAAAATTCTTCAAACAATTCAAGAAAAGGTTTTACAGTTCAAGTTATGACAACTACTTCAAAAGTTAATAAAGAAAAATTCAGAAAGTATCAAGAATCATTAAAAAAACAAATTGAATTGAGAGCAACCTAGTATTCTAAAATGTCCCCAGGTAATGAACTTATAAATAAAAAAGAACTTAACGAAATCAAAGAAATATTTACTAAAAGTGATGGTGTTTTGTTTGCACATGGATTTGATAAAAGACGTAAAAATATATTTAGAGTTCGAAATTTTGAGAAAAAGTTGTCTAAAAAATTTAATAGTAAATATGTTCAATGTGTTAGTTCTGGCACAGCAGCAATCAAAATAGCCCTAAAAGCATTAGGGGTGAAGCATGGCGATGAAGTAATAACACAAAGTTTTAACTTCATTGCTACAATTGAGGCAATTTTAGATTGTGGTGCAAAACCAATTATAACAGGAATTAATGACGGATTGAATATGCCCGTTAATGAGTTATCGAGACTAATAACGAAAAAAACTAAAGCAGTAATTGTAGTCCACATGCTTGGATACAGTGCCGAAATTGATAAAATAATAAAATTTTGTAAAAAAAGAAAAATTCCATTAATTGAAGATAACTGTGAAGCAATGGGTGGAACTTATGATAAAAAAAAACTTGGGACTCTTTCAGATATTGGAATTTTTAGCTTTGATTTTGGTAAAACTATAACCACTGGAGAGGGTGGTTGTATTCTTACAAATAATAAGAAGAATTATTTATTTTTTAAAAGATATCATGATCATGGACACAAGCTTTTAAAAAAAATTCCTAGGGGCATAGATGAGGCTGATATGCCAGGATTTAATTATAGAATGACAGAGCTTCAAGCTGCAGTAGGGCTCTCACAAATTAAAAAATTAGATTTTATACTTAAGGAGAGTAAAAAAAGATTTAATTTATTAAATAGAATTTTAAGTAAAAAATTTAAGATGAGAGATATATATTCAAACTCAGAGCCAAATTATGATACAATTATTTTTAAAGTTGAAAATAAAGGTAAAAGAGAAAAAATAGTTCAGCATTTAGTAAAATCTGGCGTTGGAACAAAAAATTTGCCAGACGCTATAAAATGGCATTTTGCCTATTTTTGGAAACATGCAATTACAAAAGATCAATTAAAAAACACAATTCTTTCAAAGAAAATTTTGGAAAAATATATTGCAATACCAATATATTTAAACGTTAGTTTAAAGAGCTATGAAAAAATTTCATTAAGTTTGCTGAAAATTGTTAATTCCTAGTTTTTAGATTTTCTACTTTTTTAGCAAGTTCAAATGTAAATTTATCATCTATATCTATGAAGTTTAATCTATCAATTTCGTAGGGAAAAGTATTTTTATTAATGATTGTTTTACTTTTATTAAAAAAGTTTCTTGTGAAAAAAAACATTGACCCAGTTATAAACATATATTCGTCTAAATAATTTTGTCTATTTACCACTCTTTTCCCCAAAAGATAACTCCACTTATTTTTTTTCTTTTTAATAATTTCATAAGGGCTTTCAAGAACTTTAGTAACATGCATAAGAGAATTTAATTTTTTTGACTGAATAAATTTTAATGTATTTACAATTTCATTTTTTCTCACAACTGGAGATGTAACTTGAAAAAGTAAAAATTTTGTATTTTTTTTTTCATTATTATAAAAATTTAAAAAATTGTCTATTAGATCGTCTATTTTTGAGTCTGTTGTAGATAGTTTTCTTAATCGTTTATATTTTGTATCAATTTTTTTATTTTTAATAATTTTTTTTTTGTAAAGCTCAGAGTCTGTTAAAACATAAATCCTCTTAATTTTTTTGATATCTATCAGTTTTTTAATTGTAAAATTTACTAAATTGACTCTCTTTTTAAATAACAATATATTTTTATTTTTTAAACCTCTTGACTTTGATCTCAGGGGGATTATTGCTTCAAACATGCTTGTTTTTATCTATATATCTCAAAAATATAAATTTTTTTATACTTTATCAAAAAAAGAACATAATAAAATTTTTAATTCATAACTATACTATGAAAAATTTTGTACACCTTTTAACTGAAAATAACAAAAAATCCATAATATTATTTATTATTCTTAATATTTTATTAGTGTTCGTTGAAACTTTTAGTATTGCTCTAATACCTTTAATCATTGATTATTCAATAAGTAATAATCCAATACTTCCACAATATTTTGTATTTTTAGAAAATTTATTAAATGATATTGATAAAAAGAATATTCTTTTATATGGGTCTCTTTTTTTAATAAGTCTTTTTATTTTTAAAAATTTTTATGTAATTTTCTTGGTAGCTTTGCAGGCTAATTTATACAGAAATTTTAGTAGACAAATTAAAAGAAAATTTTTCAAACTGTATCTTGATGCTCCTTTTGAAGTTATAAACAATTATAATTCATCTCAGATACTTAGAAACATTGATACCGAAACATCTAACTACGTTAATAATTTTTTCTTTATTATTAAATCTTTTAAAGATTTTTTTCTTTTTATTTCAATTTTTTCTTTATTGCTTTTTGTTGATTTGAAATCGACTTTGCTTTCTTTTTCTTTATTACTAATTTTATTAATTCTTTATTTTTTAATATTTTCAAAAAAATTAAAAAAATTTGGTCAGAATACTTTAGGTGCAAAAAACCATTTAATTAAAGTTTTACTTCAGAGTTTAAGCTCTATCAAAAATATTAAGATTACAAATAAGGAAGATATTTTATTGTATAAATTTCTTAAAGAGGTTAATGTTTACGAAAGTGCTAGAAAAAAAATAAATATTATTTCTGCTATACCAAACTCATTATTTGAGGTGTCATTTGTAGTTGTTATTTTTTCACTGATTATAATTATATCAGAGTCTGAAATTGAGAATTATTTACCAATTATTTCATTATATATAGTCTCATTTATAAGATTATTACCGATCTTCTCTAGGATAGGCACAACTTTGTCATCTTTAAGAAGTTCTTACCCATCTGTTCAACATTTAAACAATGAAATTAAAGTTTTAGGAAAAC
>MDTG01288099.1_pt1 | contig 25845 bp, 24 predicted proteins | sample 811421 | NCBI WGS metagenome assembly MDTG01 (sample SAMN05326645, study PRJNA326480) | marine metagenome | isolation source: seawater | place: Pacific Ocean: South East | collected 2011
ATTACAGTTAATTATAGAGAGGCATATGGCATTTATGCTTGTAATGGAATTTTATTTAATCATGAAAGCCCTGTCAGAGGAGAAACATTTGTTACAAGAAAAATAACAAGAGCTCTAGCAAGAATAAAACTAGGTCTTCAAAAAGATTTATATCTTGGAAACTTAAATGCAATGAGAGATTGGGGGCATGCAAAAGACTTTGTTGAGGCTCAGTGGCTTATGTTGCAACAAGATCAACCTGAGGACTTTGTAATTGCTACAGGAAAACAGTATTCAGTACGTCATTTTGTTAATTTAGTATGCGAGAATTTAGATATGAAAATAGAATGGAAAGGAAAAGATTTAGAAGAGGTAGGTTTTTTAAATGGAAAAGATATAATTAAAGTAGATAAAAAATACTTTAGGCCTACCGAAGTCGATACTTTGTTAGGTGATGCAACTAAAGCTAAAACTAAACTTAATTGGAGCCCAAAAATATCATTTGAAGAATTAGTAAAAGAAATGTCCGATGAAGATTTAAAATTAGCAAAATATGAAGAAAAAAATAAAACTTTATAATTTACTGAAAGCTTAATTTTAAAATGCTCTATACTAGGAAAGAATAATCTATACAAATGAGTATAGTAAAGTTTTATAAAAAACTTAATTATAGAAATAAAAATGTTTATTAAAATTTTAAGTTTCCTAGAGAAATTATTGGCCAATATTCAAGGTAAAGGATGGGGTAGTAGAACAGTCGATAAAGAGTTTAGTGCTGCAATGACATTACTTTCAAAGAAAGAACCAAAGTTATGTATTGATATTGGTGGTAATAAAGGCTCGTATAGCGATCAAATCCTTAAAAAATATCCAAATTGTTCAATAGTAATTTTTGAACCTTCGTTAACTAATGTTGACATTCTTAAAAAAAAATTTGGAACAAATACAAACATCTGTATTGAAGGATTAGCCGTTTCAGACGTTAATGGTAATGCAACTTTATTCAGTGACAAAGATGGTTCTGGTCTTGCTTCACTTACCAAGAGGAGACTAACTCATTTTGGAATAGATTTTTCTAGAACCGAAAATATAAAAACAATTAAATTTGAGGATTACTGGAAAGAAAAATTAGACTCTAAAAGTATAGATATTTGTAAAATTGATATTGAGGGTAATGAAATGAATGCACTTAGTGGTTTTGGAGACTCAATTAACCATATTGAAATAATCCAATTTGAATTTGGAGGTTGTAATATAGATACAAGAACTTTTTTTCAGGATTTTTGGTATTTTTTTCGAGAAACAGGTTTTGATTTATATAGAATATCTCCTTTGGGTTTGACTAAAATATCAAAATATATGGAGTCAGAGGAAACATTTATAACGACCAACTATCTTGCAAAGAGAAAAGTATAGTGTTACGACATTTTAAAGTTCAAGTATAAATGCAAAATTCAAAAATATTTATAGCAGGTCACAAAGGTATGGTTGGATCTGCATTATTTCGTCAATTGGAAAAAAATGGTGCTGAAATAATTGTAAAAGAAAGAAAAGAGCTTGATTTGTTAAATCAAGAAGAAGTAAAAAATTTTTTTAGCAATCAAAAAATAGACCAAATTTATTTATCAGCCGCAAAAGTTGGTGGCATCAATGCTAACAATGTATATCCTGCAGAATTTATTTACGAAAATTTAATGATTCAAACCAATATTATTAATTCTGCTTTTTTAAGTGGAGTAAAAAAATTACTATTCTTAGGGTCAAGTTGTATTTACCCAAAAAATGCAAAACAGCCGATGAAAGAAGAAGAGCTTTTAACAGGGAGACTTGAGCCAACTAATGAACCTTATGCAATTGCTAAAATTGCAGGAATTAAAATGTGTGAAAGCTATAACCGCCAGTATGGTAAAACTCATGGGATAGATTACAGAAGTGTTATGCCAACTAATCTCTATGGAATGGGTGATAATTATCATCCAGAAAATAGCCATGTAATTCCAGGGCTTATAAATCGTTTTCATGAAGCAAAAATAAACAAGCTTTCAAGTGTTAGTATTTGGGGGACTGGAAATCCAAAGCGTGAATTTCTATTTGTTGAAGATATGGCTGATGCCTCAATTTATATAATGAATCTCGACAAAGACATTTATCACTCATGTATCAAACCGTCTAGCCACATAAATATTGGGAGTGGAGATGAAATAACTATAAATCAACTTGCTTTAATTATCAAAGATGTCGTTGGATACACAGGTAACATTAATTTTGATAATTCTAAACCTGATGGAAGTCCAAGAAAATTAATTGATAGTGAAAAAATTAATACTCTTGGATGGCACGCTAAAGTGAATTTAAAAGATGGTCTAATTAGAACTTATAAGGAATATCTTAAATTATGATTAAGCAAGATATAAATAAAATTTTTTATCTTCTTACTAAAGAAGAACGAAAAAAATCAATAATTGTTCTTGGATTAATTTTAGTTATGGCAATACTAGACATGATAGGTGTTGCTTCAATATTGCCCTTTATAGCAGTGATAAGTAATCCAGAAATTATAGAGACGAATATCTTTTTAAATAAATTATTTATTTTTTTAAATGCATTTGGAATTGAAACTCAACAAGATTTTTTTTTTAGTCTTGGAGTTATAGTATTTATTTTATTGGTAAGTTCCTTGGCATTTAAGGCTTTTTCAACTTATGTACAGGTAAAATTTAGTCTATTATGTGAATACAGTCTATCTAAAAGACTTGTTGAAGGTTACTTACATCAACCATATATTTGGTTCTTAAACAGGAATAGCGCCGAATTAGGTAAATCAGTTTTATCTGAAGTAGGACAAGTTGTAAATGGTTCTTTAATTACTCTTATTAATTTTGTTAATTATTGTGCAATTATTTTCTTTATTTTACTTTTATTATTGATTGTTGATTTGAAGTTAACTTTAGCAGTTATTATTTTTTTAGGATCTTCTTACGGTATAATTTATAAGCTAATACATATTTATTTAAGAAAAATTGGGGAAAAACGTATAAAAGCAAATGAATTACGTTTTACAACAATTAGTGAGGCTTTTGGAGCAGCAAAAGAGGTTAAAGTTGGTAATCTAGAAGATGTTTATATAAATCGGTTTTCAGAACCAGCAAAAAATTATGCAAAATATAATACAATGACCTCAATAATTAGCTTGATGCCTCGATTTGCAATTGAAGCAATTAGTTTTGGAGGAATGTTATTAGTTATAATTTATTTTTTGTTTTTAGGTAAAGCATTTGTAAATTTTTTACCCATCATTACACTTTATGCCTTTGCTGGTTATCGTATATTGCCTGCTGCACAAGCTGTTTATAGTTCATTAATTGTATCTCGATATCACCAGCCTGCACTGAACACTTTATACGAAGATATGAAAAGCCTTAAAACCCCCAATCTTATAACTGATGAATTAAAATTGATTCCTCAAAAGAGAATAGTTTTGAATAATATAAATTTTAATTATCCTAATACTAAGAAAACATCTTTAAGTAATGTTAATCTAGAGATTTTGGCAGGTACAACGGTCGGAATAGTTGGCGCTACCGGAAGTGGTAAAACAACTACAGTTGATATAATTCTTGGTTTACTGGAGGCGCAAAAAGGAACTTTAGAAATAGATGGGACAGTTATAAATAAAAAAAATGTAAGACAGTGGCAGAGATGCATTGGTTACGTTCCTCAGCAAATTTATTTGGCGGATGACACAATTTCAGCAAATATTGCTTTTGGTATAGATCAAAAAGATATAAATCATAATTTAGTTCAAAAATGTGCAAAAATTGCACATCTTGATGAATTTATAGTTAATGAATTGCCAGAACAATATCAAACATTTATTGGAGAACGAGGTGTAAGATTATCAGGTGGCCAGCGTCAAAGGATAGGACTTGCAAGAGCATTATATCATCAACCAAGTGTTTTGGTTTTAGATGAAGCAACTAGCGCACTGGACAACATAACTGAAAAATCTGTTATGAAGTCAATAAGTGAATCTAGTAAAAATATCACTTCAATTTTTATTGCTCATCGTTTAACAACAATTAAAAATTGTAATACTATTTTTTTATTTGAAAAAGGTGAGCTGAGGGCACAAGGAAATTTTCAGGAATTGACTGAAAAAAATAAACATTTTTGGAAAATGCAACAAAATTAAATCTAATTAATATTAGTATAATTGGTACTAATAATTTTTTTTAAAATATTATCAAGATTTGTATTTGGACTATAATTAATTAAGCTTTGTAATTTTTTTAAACAAGGAAGTCCTTGGTCACAGTCTTCAGCACCACTTCCATATATTTTATTAAGTCTTATAAATTTTATTTTTGAATTTGATTTAGTAATTTTAATAATTTTTTTTGCCAATGAAATAATTCTTATTTTTTCAGTAGCACCCACATTTATAATTTCACCATAAGATTTTTTTGAAATTGATATTTTTATTAAAGAAAAAATTACATCTTTAATATAAGTAAAAGTTCTTGTTTGTTTTCCATCTCCATAAATAGTCAATGGTTTATTATTTAGTGCCTGTGAAAAAAAATTAGATATTACCTTTCCACTTTTGTTAGATAAACCTTCTCCAATTGTATTAAAAAGTCTCACAATAGAAACCTTCAATTTTTTTTCTCTAAAATAAGATATAGCTAAAAACTCTTCAGCTAATTTAGTGTATGCATAGTTCCATCTTAATATCTTAGGGTTTCCTAACTTAGGTCTTGCATCTTCAACTAATTTTTTAGAATTTAAACCATAAACCTCGGAACTTGATGTAAAAATTAATCTTTTGTTGTGTTTTGCACAAAATTTAAAAATTAATTCTGAAGATTTTAAAGTATTTATAATTGAATTTTTTTTATGGCTTTTTATATTATCTACTCTTCCAACAGATGCTAGATGAAAAACAAAATCAATATTTTTAATCAAATTTTCTAATTTTTTGTATTCATAAATATTAGATTTTATAAATTTTATGTTACTTTTATAACGTTTTATAAAATCTTTTTTCCCTTTTTTTCTTGATGAAAAATTATCAATTACATAAATTTTATTTGAGAACGAAATTAGTTTATAAATTAAATGTGATCCAATAAATCCTAATCCACCCGTAATAAGTATTTTTTTATTTTTTAGCATAATAAAATTTTTTATCTTTAAATTAATTACTAATTTATTTTTTTTTAAAAATTTTATAATTATTTTGGTACCATTTGACTATATTTGGCAAATCTTCAATTAAATTGGATTTAGGTTTCCAACCTAATTTCATCATTTTTTTTGAGGAAACTGAATAACGTTTATCGTTATACAATCTATCTTTAGTGAATATTATAAATTTTTTTGGATCTTTATTAAATAATTTACAAATTTTTTTAACTATATTTATGTTTTTCTCAAAGTGATTGCTCCCTATATTATATACACCTTTACTCTTTTTTTTAACTAACATTATTAATGCGTCAGCAAAATCAACTGCAGATAAATAAAATCTAATATTTTTTCCGTTCCCATGTACTGACATTGGTTTATTTTGAATTAAATTTACAATTGATTTCGAAATCAATTTTTCAGGAAATTGTCTAATTCCATAAATATTATTAGCTCTGACTATTAATATTTCTTTCTTATAAGTATATTTATAGCTGTTAATTAATTTTTCAGCTGCAGCTTTAGAAGCCGAGTATGGGTTTGTTGGATTTAGTAATTGATTTTCATAAGCAGTACCAATTGTCTTCTCTCCATAAACTTCATCTGTACTTATATGTAAAATTTTTTTTACATTATTTTTAATACATTCTAATAAAAAAGTATGTGCTCCAAGAGTATTGGTTTTTGCAAAATTCAATGGAGAGACAAACGAGTTATCAACATGACTTTCAGCAGCAACGTTTATAGCCAAGTCACATTTATTTAAATATTTTTTATATATATTAAAATTTAAAATATCTCCTTTTATAAATTTTACTCTTTTGGAATTAATTATTGATGATAGAAACTTTTTATTTCCTGCGTAAGTAAGTTTATCCAGTATTATTATTTTACTTTCTTTAAAGTTTTTAAAAAAAGCTTCACAAATATGCGATCCTACAAAGCCAGCACCTCCAGTAATAAATATTTTATTAAATTTTTTTTTCATTAGATTGATAAATATTTAATATAGGTAGATAAAGACAAATTCATATAGTAAGTCAATGATATATTTTTTATTTTATATATAAAATTTTTTTATTCTTTTATTTTTTAATTAAAGCCCAAGTATCAGTAATAACACTACCATCAGTGGTGTTTTTTCTGCCATCTTTTAGAGCTAAATAGGGATTGGCAATATCATATTTTGATCTAAAACCTTTTTTTAATTCATTACTTGTAGTCCATTTTCCTTGAAGTGCATAAGTCAAGTATTTTAGACTGCCCCATGCGCCTAAATGGATAACTTCAAAGCCAATTTCTTTACATAGACGATAAAGAAATCGAGGATGATAACCGGCAGAATAAAAGTATGGATCATCATGTATACGATTTATTGTTGGAATGGTTATCCACGCATATGCATTTTTTTTCATTATGTGATGAATGTTTTTCATTCCTTGACTAGGAGAGAAAATATGTTCAAGAACTTGATTACACAAAACAAAATCATATTGATTTTCTTTATAATATTTTGAGTCGGAGTTATTAGAAGTATTTATTTTTTTCCAATCTTTATCTAAATTAAATAAATCTGAAGTTTCATCATATGCATCAAATTCTAAATTATCTAATTGATCATTAGTAATTAACTCTAGCTCTGGTTCATTTAATGATCCAGCAACAATAGCAACCTTTTGGAAAAAATTTAAATTCATATTGCTAAATGTTCGATGCAGATCAAATAAGGAAACAACTCTTGAAAAATTTAATTTACTAGATAATTTTTTATCATATCTCTGATCGAAATTTTTAATAAAGCTAACTACATCCTTATCATTTGGAAAAAATATGTTTGGATCATTAATTAGTCTTTTTGCGTATAAAATTTCTCTTTCTCTATCATTAAGAACTTTAATTGAATCCTTTAATAAATCTTTTTTCATATAAATTTATTTTACTTATTTTTAAGATATAATGTATTTATTATAAACATATTAAATATATTTTTGAAATATGACTAAATCATTATTTATTGTAGCTTATAAAAGACAAAAAATTCTTTTTAAAACTCTAAGAAAACTGAAACTATGCAAAAACTATAAAGAATTTAGAATATTAATCATTTATCAAGATGTTGATAAAAATACTTTGAGAAAAATTAAAAAAATTGATCCAAACATAGATGTTATTAAAACTCAATATAGTAAAAAAAAATCTGCACTTTATAAAGTTTGTCGCAATTCATTTATAGGTTTTAAAAAGTGCTTTGAAAATTATAAATCTGAATATGTTATATTTCTAGAAGACGATATTTTGCCCTCTTATGATTTTCTTGAATTTCACAATTATATAATTTCAAGATACAGAAGTGATAAAAAATTTTTTGCAGTTAACTCTTTTTCTAGAGAGTATAAAAATAATATAAATAGTGTATTTAATTCAAATAAAAATTTTTCATATTCTAAATTTATGTATGGGATTGGTAAAGGATGGAGTGTTTCTTTTGAAAAATGGTTTATTCTAAAAAAAATGTATAAAGAAGTATTAAAATTTCAACCAAATGTTGCATTTGATGTATTTTTCGATAAGGAGATCAAAACAAAATTTTTTGTTGTTATGCCTTATAGAAGTAGATGTCTTGAGCAAGTATCACATGGAATGCACTCAAAAATAGATGATGTTAATAATCCACACTGGATAGATTGGAAGAAAAGTTTTTTAGCAAAAAAAAATTACAAGATTAAAGATTATAATTTTATTTATAATATGAAATTTTCTTGGAGAAAAGATTGTTTAAACTACACATTATTCAATATATTTAAGGTAAAGATTAAGCATACTAAATATTATATACAAATATTGATAAAAAATATAATTGGTCAAAATAAATATTATTTAATTAGAAATTATATAAAAGAATCTTTTTTTTAAAGATAATGGTGGAAAACGAATTAAAAAAAATTAAAGTTAGTATTCCTGGTGAAATGAGTAAATTAGATATTTCTCAGTTTATTGAAAATAAAGATAATCAGATTGGCAATATAAAATTTTTCATTAATGATGATGATCTTAAAGAAGCTGATGCTTGGTTTGTGGTTGAAGATCCAATTAGAAATAGCGAAACATGTGTTGTACCAAAAGATAATGTTTTTTATTTTTCTGCTGAAGCTAGTTACCCGATTGGTTGGTATGATAATCAAAAAAAATACGCTAAATTTTTTTCTCAATTTTCAAAGGTTATTTCTTGTCATCCAGTAATTCATAAAAATTATGAATTTGAACCACCGTATTTACCTTGGGCAATAAATGCAAATCATGGAACTTTCTATAAAAATCATTTTCGTGATTATAATTATTTTAAGAAATCAAATTTACCAAAAAAAACAAAATTAATTTCTGTAATTTGTTCAAATCAAGAATTTCAGGCACCACATAAGTTAAGGCTTAGATTTGTTCAAAATTTGAAAAATTATTTTGGTGATCAATTGGATTGGTATGGAAATGGTATAAATTCTGTATCTGAAAAATGGGATGCGATAGCACCTTATAAGTACCATATAGTATTAGAAGGACAGTCAAGAAACTCTGTAATAACTGAAAAAATTGGTGATGCATATCTTGGAGGAGCTTATCCAATTTATTGGGGTGCACCAGATATCGATAAGTATTTTCCAAATTGTCCAAGACAGGATATTAACATATTGAACTTTTCTGAAGCGGCCGCAATTATAGAAACTATATTAAAAAGTTCAAAATATGAAAATTCTACAAATGAAATCTTGAAAGCGAAAAATATAGTTTTAAATGATTTTAATTTCTTTTATAGATTTAAGAAAAAATTTGATTTTTTAAAAAAAAACTCCTCTAAATCTAAAGTAACTTTATTTCATAGAAAATATTTTATTTCTTTACAGTCTTCTCCAATTTATATGAAGCCTCTGAACTTATTTGGTAGAATTATTAGAAGAGTGGGAAATAGCATTGTTGAATTTTCATCGTAAGTATAAAAAATTTCAACCAAATATTTCTAAATTAAAAGTTAGTTTACTTATTTTAATTTAATAATATATAAACAACTTTAAATAAGCACTAAATAATTTTATGTTAAAAAAATTTTTTATTAGTCTAAAGTCGATAGGAATTAAAGAAACTATTATTAAATCAATAAATTATTTATCTATAAAAAGTTATAAAAGAAGAAAACTTAAAAAAAAAATCTTTGAGTTGGATTCTGCAGAAAGTAGGTTTAGTGCTATTTACCATTCAAACTTTTGGTTTAGTGATATTAGATCTGGCACAGGATCAACTTTAAGTGGTACTAAAAATATTAGATTACATTTACCAAAATTATTAGAAAAATTTAACATAAAAAAACTATTTGATGCACCTTGTGGAGATTTTAATTGGATGTCAGAGGTTTTAAAAAAAAGTGAAATAGATTATTTGGGCGCTGATATTGTTAAGGATTTAATTGATATAAATAAAAAAAAATATGAAAATGATAAAATTAAATTTATGAAATTAGATATTAGATATGACAAATTACCTGACTCGGATTTAATGATATGCAGAGATTGTTTATTTCATTTCTCTAATAAAGATATTTATCTTTTTTTAAATAATTTTGTATCTTCTAAAATAGAATATTTATTGCTTACAAGTCATTTGAATGATGTAGATAAATTTGAAAATAGAGATATTATCACAGGTGATTTCCGTAATATTGATTTGTTTTCGAAACCATTTAATTTTGAAAAAAATTATATTTATAGTTTTGATGATAGAGAAGGAGAAACTCAAAATTTTAAGCAGATGTATCTTTTTTCAAAAACACAAATTAAAAATAATTTAATAGAAAATTATAAGGAAAACTCTTTCTGAGTGTTTCAAATTCATTTAAAAAAAAGATATTAAATATATTTAGAAAGTATTAAAAACTAAAAAATGATTATATTTTTTGAATTTGGAAAAACAGGTAATCAACTATTTCAATACATTGGACTGAAGAAATATTTCCCAAATGAAAAATTAGTATTTTTTGGTTGCAAAGATCTTAATAACTTTTTTAATGATATCGATGTTTACTTTGTGAATAAAAATTTATCATTAAAGTGGGTTTTGTTTAGCTTACCCAGAATTATACTTTTTTTTCTCGCTGATTTAAAAATTATAGGAAGTATTAGAGAATATGATCGTCCTTTTGAAAAATTTGATGTTATTGTTAAAAAAGGATTATTTTCAAAAATATTTATTGCAAGGGATATATATTTTCAACATAAAGACGATATTAGTTATATTAAAAATCCTCCAGCTCAAAAGAATTATTCACATGAAAAAGCATTAGAATGGTTAAAAGAAAAAGATATTGAAGTTACCAAAAATTTAATTGTATTTGTTCATGTTCGTAGACGTGATTATTTATTTTGGCCCTCTAAAGAATTTCCTGCTGCACTTGATTTTGAATGGTATGAGCGAGCAATGTCATTAATCAAAAAAAAATTAGATAGTCCAATTTTTATAATCATGGGTGATGACCATGATTTTATAAGTTATAATTTTAAAGAATCTAATTCATTATTCTTTTCTAAAAATAGTTTAGATATCGATTTATCCTTAATGTCCTTATGTTCTTCTGGCATTTTGTCAGCCAGCTCTTTTTCTTGGTGGGGCGCATATTACTCTCGAAGTAATAAAAATGAAAATGGTCTTTTTATAGGACCTAATTTTTGGGGAGGATATAAAATGAAAGAATGGTTTCCTCCGAATTTTAAAGTAGATTGGATTACTTATATAAATTAATTACTTATAAATAAAAATAAATGTGTGGTATTATTGGTACAATAGGTTTTAAGGACAATTCAAAATTAGATTTAAAAATATTAAGTCATCGTGGTCCAGACTCGACAGGAAACTGGAGTTCTCCAGAAAACGAATTTCCATCAGTTTTAGGCCACACTAGACTAGCTATTTTAGACCTTTCAAAATCTGGTAATCAACCTTTATTAGCTGATAATGATCGATATGTTTTTGTATTTAACGGAGAAATTTATAATTTTATTGAGTTAAGAAATAAACTTGAGTCTGATGGTCATACTTTTAAGACACAAACAGATACAGAGGTATTTTTGAAAGGTTTAATTCTAGAAGGACCTGAATTTCAACTTCGTTGTAATGGTATGTGGTCTTTTTGTCTTTGGGACAGAAAAGAAAAAACAGCTTTATTTGGGCGTGATCGTTTTGGAAAAAAACCACTTTTTTATTCTTTAATAGGAAATGAAAAATTTATTTTTGCATCTGAAATGAAAGCAATATACCCATTTTTAAATTCGTTACAGCCTAATAATAATATTAATATGTTAATTCAAAAACTTTTTGATTACGAAACATCAGAAGAATGTGTTGTTGCTGGTATAAAAAGGTTGAAACCTGGACATTACGCTGTTTATAAAAATGGAAGGTTAATAACCAAAAGATGGTGGAATACTTTGGATCACTTAGAAAATGTTCCCACAAATTATAATGAACAAGTTGAAAAATGGCGTGAAATATTTTTTGACTCGGTAAAAGTTAGAATGAGATCTGATGTGCGTATTGGGACTGCTTTGAGTGGAGGGTTAGATTCAAGTGCAATATTATCTACGATGAATTTATTGTCAAATCGTAAAGAGGGCAAAGTTAGAGAAACTAAAGATTGGCAACATGGATTTTGTGCTCATTATCCAGATAGTAGTTTAGATGAAGTAAAATGGGCACGAATTGTTGCAAAAAGACTAAACGTTCCCCTTGAGGAAATAAATATTGACCCTTTAAATTGTAGATGGTCAATAAAGGATGCACTTTATCAAGTTGAGGATCCATATTTAACTTTACCCTTACCAATGTTAGAAACATATAGGGCAATTTCAAATTCAGGTGTTAAAGTAACACTTGATGGACATGGAGCTGATGAATTATTGGCTGGTTATGGTGAACTTAATTCTGCATTTAAATCTTCAAATCCAAAACAAATCGATGAACTTGTATCGATAATGAATAGTCTAGAAAATGGAAAATATGAAAAAAATAATAGAAATTTGAAATTGAATTTTATCAAGCTTAGATTTATTGAGTACTTAAAATCTAATTTTAAAAAACCAATTAAATTTTTGAAAATTATTTTAGGAAAACATGATTGGGAATATTTAAGATATAAATTTAATTATTCTGATGAGACTCACCCAGAATTTAAAAAATTAGATCCATTATCAAAAGATCTATACGAAGCATTTCATGTAACAATATTGCCAACTTTACTTAGAAATTATGATAGATATTCAATGACAAGTGGGGTGGAGATTAGAATGCCATTTATGGATCACCGTCTCGTAACTTATTCATTTTCACTTCCTTGGACTAGTAAGGTTGGTGGAACTTATACAAAAAGAATAATGAGAGATGCGCTTAAAGGAATTCTTCCTGAAGAAATAAGAACTAGACGTGATAAAATAGGTTGGAACGCACCTATTCATGAATGGTTTCGTGGACCACTAAAAGCTGAGATAGATGATCTGTTTACAAAAAATTTATTATCTAAAAATAACAAAAAAGCCTGGGAATTATTTCAAAATAAAAATAATCCGAATATGGTTGATGGGCAAAATATTTGGAGGAAGTTATTACCAGAGTTATGGAAAAGTTCTTTATTAAAATAAAATATTATAAGTTAAACAAAATAATTAAATGGATATAAATAACAACCAATCTTCAAAAAAAGTACAAACCGCTGTCTTATTTCTTATTTTTAATAGACCAGAGACTACAAAAAAAGTATTTGAAATTATTCGAAAAGTTAAACCAAAAAAACTCTATGTTGCAGCTGATGGGCCAAGAGATCATAAAATAGGTGAAGAAATCAAAATCTCAGAGGTGAGAGAAATTGCAACAAACATAGACTGGCCGTGTGAGGTTAAAACATTATTTCGAGATAAAAATTTGGGTTGCAAAAAAGCAATAAGCCAGGCCATTAACTGGTTTTTTGATCATGAGGAACAAGGAATAATTCTAGAAGATGATTGTTTACCAAATGAAGATTTTTTTTTCTATAGTGAAAATTTATTAGATCGTTATAAAGAAAATGAAAACATATTAGCTATTGCAGGAACTAGTTTTTATAATAATCATTCCTCTCAACAAACTTCATATTATTTTTCAAAGTATATTCCTTGTTGGGGATGGGCAACGTGGCGAAGAGCTTGGAAAAATTATAATGAGAACATTTCATTTTGGCCAGAATGGCGTATGTCGGAAGATTGGCTGAAACACACTCCAGATAAAATTGAAAGAAAATACTGGAAACGTATTTTTGATCTTGTAAGGGATGAAAAAATTGACAGCTGGGCATATCCATGGACAGCTAGTATTTGGCACAATGGTGGTTTGGTAGCCTGTCCAAGTATTAATTTAGTAAGTAATATTGGATTTGGATTAGAGTCAACTCACACACATAATAAGAATAATAAAATTTCAAATATGTCTGTAGGAGAAATAGGTTCTTTAAAACACCCAAGTAAAATTCAGAGAAATGTAGATGCAGATACTTGGATATTTAACAATATTTATGGTGGTAGAAATCTTCGTTTCCCCTATAATTTTATATTTTTTCCAATTCGTGTCATTAGGTATTTTTTTAAAAAAATTAAAAAATTTATTTAATTACATTATATAATTTAGAATAATTATTATATTTAAATAGATATATATATAATAAAGTATTAATAATTATATAATAAAATAATATAGAAATATTTAATAACAAATCAAAATGATACAAAAAATTTCAAGCAAAAAAAAATTGCTTGCAATAATCCTTAGAAAAGAATTTAAGCAAAGTGGTGTTAAATTTTTTACACCTGATGATTTCTCTCAGCAACTTGGCTACATGAATCATCCTCAAGGACATAAAATATCTCCACATGTGCACAATCATATGCCTAGAGAGGTTCAATTTACTAATGAGGTTTTAATAATCAAATCTGGAAAAGTTCGTGTTGATTTTTATGATGAAGATAAAAAATATCTGGAGAGCCAAATCTTATTTCAAGGTGATATTATTTTATTGGCTTCAGGTGGACACGGATTTGAAATGTTAGAACCAACTGAAATGATTGAAGTAAAGCAAGGACCATATGTTGGTGATAAAGACAAAACTAGATTTGAAGATATTGATGTAGATCAAATAATTATAAAGGATTAATTTAGTGGGATCTGCATTCAAAGCATATAGTAATTATTATGATTTGTTATATGAAGATAAGGATTATATTAAAGAAAAGGATTATATTAAATCAATATTGAATAGTTACAATATATCAGAAGGTAATCTGCTTGAGTTTGGCTCTGGAACAGGAATGCACGGAAAACTTCTTGCTAAGGATGGTTATACAGTTCATGGAGTTGAGTTAAGTGAAGATATGGTTTCAAAAGCTGAGAAATCTTCAGGATTTACATGTCAAGTAGGGGATATTTCGGTTGTAAAAATTGGACGTACTTTTAGTGCGGTTTTATCTTTATTTCATGTAATTAGTTATCAAACAAATATATCAAAGTTAAAAGCAGTTTTTGATAATGCCAATGTACATTTAAACAGCGGAGGTTTATTTTTGTTTGACTTTTGGTACAGTCCTGCAGTTTTAAAACAAAGGCCAGAGGTTCGAGTAAAACGTATGGCCAATAATGAAGTTGATATTACACGAATAGCGGAGCCTGAAGTATTTTCTGATGAAAATAGAGTGAATGTTAATTACACTATATATGTGAAAGATATTATTAAGAATGTTATTCACTCTTTTAAAGAAACTCACTCTTTGAGGCATTTTAATTTATCAGAAATTGACAATTTGGCTAATTCCAGTGGTTTTGAAAGAGTTAAAGCAGAAGAATTTCTTACTGGCCAAATTCCAAGTGAAAACACCTGGGGTGTTTGTGTGGTTTTAAAAAAAATATGACTAAAAATGATTTTATTCCAGTTAATGAACCGTTATTAAATGGAAACGAAAAAAAATATCTCAATGAGTGTATTGATACTGGATGGATTTCTTCTGAAGGCCCATTTGTAAAAAGATTTGAAGAAGAGTTTGCAGCAAGAATAGGTAGAAAGTATGCCGTAGCTGTTACAAATGGCACCTCTGCAATTGATGTTGCCATAGATGCCCTTGATATTGGGCCTGGTGATGAAGTAATTTTGCCAACATTCACAATTATTTCGTGCATACTGCAAATCATTCGTTCTGGAGCTAAGCCTGTGCTCGTTGATAGTGATCCAATTACATGGAATATGAATGTGACTAAAATTCAGGAAAAAATCACACCAAAAACAAAGGCAATTATGGTTGTTCATATTTATGGATTACCTGTTGATATGGATCCAGTATTAGAAATTTGTAAGAAATATAAATTAAAATTAATTGAAGACGCTGCTGAACAGATTGGACAAACATATAAACAAAAACCTTGTGGATCCTTTGGAGACATAAGCACTGTAAGTTTTTATCCGAATAAACATATAACAACTGGTGAAGGTGGAATGGTTCTTACGGATAATGAAAACTTAGCAAATATCTGTAGAGAAAGTAGAAATTTATGTTTTGTTCCAAATAAACGTTTCATCCATGAAAGGTTTGGTTGGAATTTTCGTATGACCAATCTTCAGGCCGCGCTAGGCTTGGCTCAGTTAGAGAGGCTAGATAAGTTTATAGAAAAAAAACGTTGGATAGGAAATATGTATAATGAATTGCTATTTGATTCTCCAAATATTTTACTACCGTTGAAAGAAATAGACTATGCAAAAAATATTTATTGGGTTTATGGTTTGGTTTTAGATAAAAAATTGGAAGTTTCTGCAAATAAAATAATGGGTGATTTAAAAAATCAAGGTATTGGTTGCAGACCTTTTTTTTATCCTATGCATAAACAACCTGTCTTAAACAAAAAAGGTTTATTTAAAAAAGAGAGTTATCCTATTGCTGAAATGCTTTACGAAAAGGGTCTATATTTACCAAGTGGACTAGCCATAACAGAAGATCAGATAAAACGTGTATCCACAGTTTTAAAAAATATAATACAAAAATAAAAATTTAAATATTCATTTGATAAGATTTTTATAATTTTTAAATAAAATTTAAATATTGTATAAATTTTAAAAATATAGAATTTATTATAGCAATAGAATATGATTTAATCTTATTTAGTTAAAATAATTTAATATTATTAATAAAATGAAAAAATTTGTATTAGCAGTTTTCTTTGATCATAAGCTTCAGATTGGTGGTAATTTTCAACAATCTTTAACAAATATACTCTTAGCAAAAAAATTAACTTCTAGTGAAATTGAGGTTATTGCAATTACCACTGTTAAAGAAAATTTAAATTTACTTAAAAATTATGGATTAAAATCTTATTTCTATAACCCAAATATTTTTTCGTTGTTATGTATGAGATTTAGGGAAACATGCTCTGAATTAGTTTACAAGTTGATTAATTTATTTTTTAAAAAAAATAATTTAGAAAAATTTCTAGATGAAAAAGAAGTTGATTTAATTTATTTTGTATCTCAAAGTCGTTATGCAACTTATGTTCACTCTATTAATTATATATTTACATTATTCGATTTATGTCATAGGGATTATCCAGAATTCCCAGAAAAAAGAAAAAATAGATCTTTTGAAATTTTAGAAAATCATTTTAAAAAAAATTTACCAAGAGCAATAGCAATATTGGTAGAATCAAGTGTTGGTAAAAAAAATGTTATTAGAAAATATAGAGTTGATGAAAATAGAGTTTATATTTTTCCAATGGGACCAGCTCCTATAATTGAATCATTGAATGAAATTAAAGATGATAATTTTGATAAGAAAAATATAGATATAAAAAAAAAATATGATTTGACTTGTGATTATGTATTCTATCCAGCACAATTTTGGGCTCACAAAAATCATATTTATATTTTAGAAGCTTTAAATATTTTGAAGAAAGAAAACTCATTATCAATTGGTGCTATATTTTCAGGATCTGATATGGGAAATTTATCTTATATAAAATCAATGACAAAAATTATGAATTTAGAAGATAGAGTAAGATTTGCAGGTTTTGTATCAGATAAAGAGCTTGTTTCTTTATATTCACAATCTGTAGCATTAGTAATGCCAACATATTTTGGACCAACAAATATTCCTCCATTGGAAGCATTTAAATTGAAAGTACCTGTTTTATACTCTGACCTCTTGGGTCTGAAAGAACAAGCTGGAAAAGCAGCACTTTATTTAGATCTAAATGATCCACAAAGTTTAGTTTTAAATTTAAAAAAACTTTTAAATTCTGAAGATTTAAGAGAAGAACTGATAAATGCAGGTCAATTAAGATTAAAGGAGCTTAATTTAGAGCAAAATAATTTAAATACTTTAAAAGATATAATAAATAATTTTAAAATTATAAAACATACTTGGAAATAAGTTTTAAATTAAAATATTATATTATAAAAATATCATTCTATTTAGCTTCATATAAACACAAAATATGATAGCTTGTATTACTAATGATTAAGTTTGATAAAGAATTCATACGAAAATTTTTTAATATATTTGGTCTTGAAGTATATCGCTTACATCCATTTTCAGATCCTGGTACCCAAATGCTCGCCGGTATAAATAAAGTTAAAACAAATATTTTATTTGATATAGGTGCAAACATTGGGCAATTTGCATCTGAGATGAGGCGTAAAGGATTTAAAGGTAAAATAGTAAGCTTTGAACCTTTAGAGGATGCTAGAAAAAAACTTTTAGTTAATTCATCAAAAGATTCCAATTGGATTATTCATGAAAAGACAGCTATTGGAGATACAAATGGTTTTGTTGACATAAACCTTGCAAGAAACTCAGTATCTTCATCAATTCTAAACATGCTTGAAACTCATTCTAATGCTGAAAATAATTCTATATATATTGGAAAAGAAAGGACACCTATTTTCACCTTGGACACTATTGCTGATATTTATTTAGATGATGCATCAAATTGTTTTGTTAAAATTGACACCCAAGGTTATGAGTGGCAAGTAATCGAGGGTGCTAAAAATGTTTTAAAAAAATCAAAAGGTGTTATTTGTGAGCTTTCTCTAGTTGATCTTTATGAAAAACAACGTGTATGGATAGATATAATTAGAAGATTAGAGGAGGAAGACTTCATTCTTTGGTCATTAATAAGAGGTTTTACAGATAGACGAGATGGAAGAAGCCTTCAAGTTGATGGAGTTTTTTTGAAAAAAAGTGAAATTCATAATTAGAAAAGAATTATGATTATTAGTGATGCAAAAAAATTTATTTTTATTCATATATATAAAACGGCAGGAACATCTATTTCTCAAACACTATTACCATATGCACGGTTAATTGAGAAAATATCAACATATTATCCAAGCTCGATTTTAATAAAAATAATAAATCATGTTTTAAGATTAAACGACATGGGAAATAAATGGATAAATGGTGTTCATAAACATGCGACAGCTGTAGAAATAAAAAATTATGTAGGCCAAAAAAAGTTTGATGAATATTTTAAGTTTGCGTTTGTTCGACACCCTTTAGATTGGCAAGTTTCGTTGTATGAATATATAAAAAATACTCCTCATAAAGATCAAAATTTAGTTCAAAAAATTACTTTCAAAGAATTTGCGCTAAGAGAAATTAAAAATAATTCTCCTAGACAAATAGATTTTCTAACAGAAAAAAAAAATTTTATTATTGATAAGATTTATAAGTTTGAAAATATTGACAGAGAAATAGAAGAATTATTTAAAACACTAAATATTACAATTAAAAAAAATAAAATAAAACATTTGAATAAATCACCAAGAATTAAAAATTTTTACGAATATTATGACAACGAGCTTGAGAAAGCAGTTAGAGATTATTATTCAGAAGATTTCAAGCTTTTGGGATATGATTAAACTTAATTTTAAAATTGATGAAATTTAAAAATAATTTAAGTACTACCCGTAATCTATGGGAAATTAAAGAGAAAGAATTCTTAGACTATTTAAAAACATTTAACTCTTCTAAAGATCAATTTGAAACAATTTTGTTTTTACCAAAGAACGTATCTCGAAAAGGAGAGGGAGGATTAAGAACCAAAGGATTTTATAAAAACAAAAATTATAAAAACCCGTTGATAACAATTATAACAGTAGTCTATAATAATGAGAAACACATTGAAGAAACTATTTTAAGCGTAATAAATCAATCTTATGATAATATTGAATATTTAATTATTGATGGAGGATCTTCAGATAAAACTGTTGAAATAATTAAAAAATATAATGATTCAATTGATTATTGGGTTAGCGAAACAGATAATGGAATTTATGATGCAATGAACAAAGCATGTAGGCTAGCAACAGGTAGTGGATTATGTTTCTTAAATTCAGGCGATAAATTTGTTGGAGAAGTCTTTAATGATAAACAAAAATTACCTTTTTTAATTCCATGTAAAATTAAAGAAAAAGAAAAAATTTGGGATAAAAAATTATCTGATAAAAAATTTGGAATGCCATCTAGCCACCAGGCTATGGTTTTTTTGAATAAAAAAATATTATATAATTTAAAATATAAAGTTTCTTCAGATTATGACTTTTTTATTAGACATGGAGCATTTTCAGATATTTTTAAATGTTCCGGATATGTTTTGTATGATAATCGCGGAATGAGTAAAAAAAATATTTTTTTAAGAGATTTTGAAACAATATCCATAGTTTTCAAATACTATGGTTTTGTTTCAGCTTTAGTTTTTTTTATGATGCAGATATTAAAAATTATAAACAAACTTTTGAAAAAATAAGTGGCTTCTTTTTATATAATACAGCAATTATTATCTATTTTAATCTTATTTAAATTAAGAAAACTATATGCAGCAATTAGCCTCTTTTTTTTTATAATAATTTTTTTATTTAAGCCAGATACATTTGATATGTTTATGTATCCAGATATAGTAAAACAGACACATAATTACGAATTTTTATTTGGCAAAGTAATAAGTTTAATATCGTTATTTATAGATAATGAAAGAAAAGTAATAACAATATACCAAATTATTTTTTTAATTTTTTCGACATCTATTTTATTATTTTTTTTAGACAGTCAAAATAAGCTCCTCACTTTGGCAATCATTTTTTCAAGTGTTGCTATAATGGTGGGTGTTCATAATAATCTCAGACAAGGCACAGCCTCTATTTTTATTTTGTTAGGTATTCTTTCATATATTAGTGGTTATAAAAAAACTGGAATAATTTTAACTTTAAGTTCACATGGTTTTCATGAGTCTGCAATTTTTTTTATTATATTAATTTTTTTTACTTATCTTCTTTTTTCCGAATTTTATAAAAAATTCAGCTTAAAAAATAATCTTGAATGCATGTTAAGAATATATGTTTTAGCAAGTACTTTAGCTCTAATTACTGCATTAATTTTAGTAAATTTAATTGATTTTATAGATAAAATTACTTTTGGCACTACAGTTTTTGTAAACTATATGAGATTTTTTGAATATGGTGAATTTAGGACTAATTTAACCTTAAAAACTATTCTTTTATTAATTTTAATTTTAGCTACTGAATTTTTTATGAGGTTTAGATCAATAAATTTTAAGGTAGATTTGTTAAGATTTCTTAGAATATATTTTTTATTATTTTGTTTATTCATATCTTTTTTTCCAAATTTTAGTGAAATTGGAAATCGTATCTTATACATATACTATGTCTTTGAATTAGGCATGCTGTGTTTTTTAGTTTCACTAAAGTACTTTAATACAGTTACTGTAAATTTATTGGCATATATTTTTGCATTTAATGTTTGGAATATTATTGGTGGTATATGATTAAACCATTAATTTCAATCATCACACCTTGTTACAATTCTCAAATTTATTTAGATGATATGATATCATCCGTACTATCCCAGACTTGTGATAATTGGGAACTAATTATAGTTGACGATTGTTCTGCTGATAATTCAATTGGTGTAATAGAAAAATATGTAAAAAAAGACAGTCGAATAAAACTTATTAGGCTCACCAATAGAATGGGTGCAGCTGTTGCTAGGAATAAAGCTATTAGTTTAGCATTAGGTCGATATATTACATTTTTAGACTCAGATGATTATTGGGGAAAAAATTTTTTAAAATATTCACTTCAAAAAGTAAAAAACTATCCATTTATATATTCAAGTTATAATCGAGTAAATGAAAGTGGAAGATATATAGACACAATAAATACAGTAAAGATAGTTACTTTGGAAAGAATTTTAAAAGGAACACCAATTTCTTGCCTTTCAGCTTTTATAGATACTGAAAATTATGGAAAAAGATTTTTTCCTACAAATTCATTTAGAGAAGATCTCGCTTACTGGGTATTATTATTAAAAGATTTTAATTTTGCTTATGGTTATGATTTTTGTGAAGCTAATTATCGCCTCCATAAAAGTTCATCTTCGAGAAATAAATTTAAAATGGCATATTTAACTTGGCGCGATTATAGAAAAAATTATAATTTAAATTTCTTCAAAAGTTTATATTATTTCATACATTATGCATTTAGAGGTTATTCAAAATTATTAAAATTATTATTTTTGAAATTTATTTTTTCTTTTAAAAAAAAAAATTCCTTTAAATAAATATAAATATTTCAACACTACTATTTAGAATAATACTTTAGTCTTATAATAAAAAAAATTATGAAAAAAGTAATAAATAATACAAATGAAGCAAGTGGATTTATAGATTTAAAACAAAAATAACCAGCAAGAAAAAAAATTATATTTGAAAAAAACATCAGAACATTTGTTATAAAAAGAGATTTGCATCTATCAAATATTAAATGATGTACATGGTCAAATCCAGCTTTAAATATATTTCTATTTTTTATAATTCTTATTAAATTTATTGATAAAAATTCATAAACAAATATTGAAATAGACCAAGCAAGTACAATGGGATGTGCAATATTATTTAACGCAAAATAAATTATTATAAATCCTAAAACCATTCCCAATAAAAGACTTCCACTATCTCCTAAAAATAATTTTGGAAGTTTAAAAAAAGAAAAGTTAAATAATAAAAAAATAAAAATTGGTATAAATACTGAAATTAAAAATAATTTTATTTCCTGATCTGGTGTAAGAAAAAACAAAATAAATATGACTGATATTGAAACTGAACCTAGTAAGCCGTCTATTCCATCAAAATAGTTAAACGCATTAATCAAAAATAGTGCAGAAAGCAATGTAAAAGGAATAGAGAAACTACTTAATGTAAGTCTAAAAAATTCGTAATCACCAATTTCTATTAATCTTAAATTTTCAATTATTATTAAATAAATTAGTGGAATAATTTGCAAACTAAGTTTTCCACCAATATTTAAATTATATTTATCATCAATAAATCCCACTAAAGAAAACAAAAAAGATATTGACAAAATTAAATTCAATTTTTCATCATTAAAATCAAAGAATACAATTGAGAAGACGTAAATAATACTAATTGCTATACCACCAGTATATGCTGTAGGTTTAGAGTGTTTTTTTCTTTTATTTGGAATATCAACTAAATTTAATTTATATGAAATTACCGAAATAGAGGCCAATACTATAAAACTTATTATTGAGTAAATTATAAAACTATTTATCATTTTAAAAATTTATACCTTAAACAAATAAAATTAATATTAATTTATATTGAAACTTTTAACATTATTTAAATATATACAATAAATTTTTCTTACAAATTTAAAATAAATAAGTATTTAATTTGTTCTCTTCTTTTATTGTAGATCGTATAAATAGAGATATAAAGAATAACATAAAACTATTAAAATATAGACCTGAAGTTTTTATAAAAATGTTAAATTTAAATATTTCAAAAATTAATTTAATAAATTTATTGATTGCATCTATAATTCCTTTTTTAATTTTGGGACCTTTTTTACCTGATTTAATTGTCAGTATTTCTACAATTTTTTTTTTATATTATATTTTTAGATATAAAAAATTTAACTTTTTACATAATAAATCAATAATTTTATTTTTTTTATTCTGCTTTATATGCATATTCTGCAGTTTATTTGCTGAAGACATTTTTGTTAGTCTAAAAAGTTCTATTTTTTATTTTAGGATAGGAATTTTTTGTTGTTTCATTTGGTACTTAATCGAAGAAGATAAAAGTATTTTAACTTACTTTTACTATGCAATAGTTATTTGTTTTTTATTACTTGTACTAGATGGTTATTATCAATATTTTAATGGAGAAAATATACTTGGTTATAAAAAATACGGGATACGAGTCGCTTCTTTTTTTGGAGATGAAATGATTATGGGTTCTTATTTATCAAGATTATTTCCCTTACTTTTTGCTCTATTTTTGATTAAAGAAAAAAAAAATTATGAGATATTTTTTATCGGTCTTTTATTTGTATTAGTGGATATTTTAATATTTATATCAGGTGAGAGAACTGCATTCTTTTTTTTAAATTTATCTACAATATTTATTATTATCTTAATCAAGCGGTATCAAATTTTCAGATTAGTAACATTTGTCATAGCAATTATTTGTGTTCTTTTATTATCAATGAATTCTCCAAGATTAACAGAAAGAATGATTATGGAGCCATCAAAAAATTTAAATTTTTTAAATAGTTCAGAACAAGTTGTTATTTTTACTAAAGCTCATGACAGCCATATTAGAACTGCATTTGAAATGTTCAAAGATAGTCCAATTATAGGACATGGTCCCAAAATGTTTAGAGTGAAATGCTCAGATCCTAAGTATATAGTTGGAAATCAACCTTGTAGCAGTCATCCTCATAACTTTTATATTCAACTCCTGTCTGAAACTGGTATTTTCGGTTTTTTTTATTTATTGTTAATGTTCCTTTACGTGCTTTATTGTGCTTTAAGGCAAATAAAATCTATTTTTTTTGATAAAAAAAGATTTTTAACCGATTATCAAGTTGCTTTGTTGGGGGGTATATTAATAACAGTATGGCCCTTGTCACCTAATGGCAGTTTTTTTCATAATTGGTTAATGATTGTTTATGGCTTGCCAGTAGGGTTTTATTTGCACTCTTTATATTCAAAAAAAGTCTAAATTAATTAATGATTTAAATGATCAAATTATAGAAATTAGCTTTAATTATCTGAGAGTTATATATATTAATGTTATGAGCCATTATAAATATTTTAAAAAGCATGATTAAATTATTAAATACTAAGTTTTTGAATATTTTTTTCTTGTCTGATATCTTTCCAAAAAAATTAATTAAATTAAAAGTTTTATGACAACAGATAATAAGAAATCAGTTAATGAAATAAGTATATATGAAATTCTTTTAATTTTGTGGCAAGAGAAATTAAAAATATTTTTAATATCTTTAGTTTGTACTTTGGTTTTTGGTTACTACATGTCAACTAAGCCGAATGTTTACCAAATCTCAACTGATATAAGACCAGGAAATAGCTCTTCCTTCGTAAAATATAATTTGTTAAATGAAATTTTGACAAGTAACATTGTTAATACTTCAGGTTTAGTATCTGAAAATAAATATTTAACAAACAACGTGCACTTATTAGATGCACAAAGTATTTTTTTTCTGTTGTTAAATGAATATTCTGATTACGAGGAAGTATTGTTTGTTTTACAACAAAACCCTTATGTTAAAAGTAAAATAGGCATGCTTGAGGGAGATGAACTTCAGATGCAATTAGCTAAATACGCTAAATCATTTTCTATTCAAGAACAAAAAGATGAAAACTACAAGATTATTTTAAACTGGCATGATCGTGGTGGAGGTTTAGAAATAATGAATAAGATCTTAATTAGACTTGTGGAAAGTATAAGAAAAAAAATTATTATTGATATAAAGCAATTGGCTAATTCGATAGATGAAAAACATGCTTTCCAGTTAAATACACTGGAAATTAAATTAAAAAATCTTGAGGAAACACAAGACGAGGCATTAAATAAACGGATTAAATTTTTAAAAGAACAAGCTTCTATAGCTAAAGAACTGGGCATAACAGAATCACAAATAGAAGATTTAGTTTCATTTAATAATAATTCATATTTTCTGCGTGGTTCTAATAAAATTAATAAAGAAATTGAATTAGTTAAAAGAAATTCTTTTGAGGTGACTGAAGAATATTTATTAACAAAATATAAAATGAAAGAAATTCAAAAAGATATTACATCAAAAGAGTTATTAAAAAGTATTGAAACTATAAAGAATGACAACATAAAAGACTGGGTAGGTTATAATTTTAGTTTTGCTGATACCAAAATTACCGAAAAACCTTTGAAAGTATATTTAATTTATGGATTTATATTTGGTATAATATTTGGATCAGCTATCATTCTTATATTGAGAATTAATAGACACATGGATAGTATAGTTAAGTTAGATAGTTAAATTCTTATCTGTTAAATATATAACGCTAAATGGACCATATTTTTCATTGAATTTTGAGTAAATAAAAAATTTAGGTGTTATAAATTAACCTTTACATCATAATCTTTTTTTAGTATCTAGACCTGCCTGGTGATTATTGCGAAAGTGTAATACCCGATCCCATTCCGAACTCGGCAGTCAAGCCTTTCAGCGCCAATGGTACTTTGTCTTAAGACATGGAA
>MDTG01376236.1_pt1 | contig 25837 bp, 24 predicted proteins | sample 811421 | NCBI WGS metagenome assembly MDTG01 (sample SAMN05326645, study PRJNA326480) | marine metagenome | isolation source: seawater | place: Pacific Ocean: South East | collected 2011
GACCTTTAATGCATCTACATTTGTTTCTACTATTGTATGACCGTGTAAATTAAATGAAGTATTTAGTAGAGCGCCAATTTTAGACTTCTTTCTAAATTCATTTATCAAGTCATAATATCTTGGATTCATTTTTTTTGTTACAATTTGAGGTCTAACTGTTTTATCAGCAGGGTGTATTCCATTGTGTAGAGCTCTGCTATATTTTTTGTTAAGTTGATAACATGTTGTCATAAAAGGGGATTTTGCAAATTTATTCTTTTTTAAATATATTTCTTCATATTTGTCTAATATAGAAAGAGCAAAAGGCATCCAAAAATCTCTAGATTTAATAGTGTGATTTATTTTTTCTATAATGTAAGGTTCTGAAGGCGATGCAAGTATTGATCTATTTCCAAGAGCTCTCTGTCCAAATTCTGCTCTTTCTGAAAACCTTCCAATAATTTTTCCTTCAATTAATTTTTGAGCTATATATGAATTATTTTCTTTTTTAATTTTTACGTCGCCACAAATTTTATAAATTTCAGCTTTAAGAGGTTTTGTATAACTAATACCTAAATATGGAGACTTAATAGGTTTAATATTCGTTAAACTTATTTTATTTTTTAGATAATATTTTTCTAATAAGTAATAATTTGCACCAAAGACATTAGACTCATCGGCGGGTGATATTGGTACAAAAAATTTTTTCAGATTTTTAATTTCTGAGATGGTTAAATTAGCTTTTACATTCATGGCCACACCTCCACCATAATATATATGATTTCTTTTATATTTTTTTATAATGTAGGATATCCAATCAGTTAAAAACTGCTCGAGTAGTAGCTGTAACCCCCCTGATATATTATCGAATCTATAATTTTTAAAAATTTTTTGAAAGTGAAAATATAAATCTTTAGGTTGGTATTTGGAAAAAATAATTACATCATTCTTTTTGTCAATTTTAAAATATTTTTTTAATATTGAGTAAATTTCTAAGCTTTTCGCTCCCTTAGAATATGGCGCTAGTCCCATTACCTTATATTCATCATGATAAGGTTTCATTCCCATAATTAAAGTAGTCCACTGATATAATCTTCCTAAATTAAATTTGTTGGTACCATTAATAAATTTTAAACCATGTTTAGTAGGTATTGAAATTGCTTGATTATATTTACCTCCATCACCCTCTGCATGTAAAATAATTGATTTGGAAATATTTTTTTTATCTACATTTGAGTAATATGCATGATAATGATGACATAAATAATGAGGAACAAAAACACACTTACTCTCATTTATTTTTAAGTATTTAACTATTGCTTTAAGTCTTAATGAAACAAATTTATTTTTTAAATTATTAAAACTTTGATTTTCATTATAAAAATCAGTTTTAAAATAATGATCTTTAGGTATTCTTTTTTTACCTCCCATAACTCTAAAATAACTTTTAGGTTTTTTGTTTTTATATAGATAATCATACCAAAAATTAGAGTTTTCATCTATCCAATCTTGTACTGAATATCTGGATTGTCTCTTAAATAAATAATTTACTAAGGAATTATAATTCTTGTAACTATCTGAGTCATTTACTATGCCAACAATATCTACATCTTCCGCCTTAATATTAAGAGCTTCAATACATTTATTTGCAGATCTTATAGGTAAACCAACTTCATTTTTAATTTTAGCAAACCTATCTTCATTAAAAGCAAATTTTATTTCACCATCTACAGAAATACATGAAGATGCATTATGAAATTCATATAGAGTCAAGATAATCAAACTCATAACTTAATACTATTTAGAAAATTTTTTGAAATTTCGCATAAACTTTTCAGGATCATCTGCAATTAAATCATTAGAATTTAAATATGATGATACCAAATCCATATTAAATCTCATTATTTTTAGACATTCTTTAGTAATTGAAAAGAAATTATCAGATAATCTGAATTTAATATTGTCAGTAAAATGCTTCTCGATTATTGCAGCTCCAGCAGCTACTGCCAACGGCGGAATATCTGTTCCATGAGTATGATCAGAGTGACCTACCGGGCATTTAAAATTTTCTCTTAAGATATGAATCATTTTTAGGTTACTATGTTTTTTTTCTAGAGGATATGAAGATACCGTATGCAATAATACATACTCAGAATTGTTTTCATCTAAGAATTTAGCCAAATTTTTAATTTCATCTATATTTGTCATTCCACAGGAAATAATAAGTGGTTTTTTGGTATTAATTACTTCTTTTAGTAATTTTAGGTTATTCATTTCAAATGCAGCAATTTTAAAAGCACAAGTTTCTAATTCCATTGCAAATTCTATACTTTCAGCTTCATATACAGACGTAAAAACTTTACCACCAAGATCTTTTGCATATTTCCACAATTCTCTTTCATCATCTTTTGACAGCTGCCATTCTTTCAAATTTTTAGTAAACTCTTTTCCTTTAGGATTATTAATTTGATCATATCTTTTTTCTGCTACATATGTTTGGAATTTTAAAAAATCTGCCCCTCCCTCAATAGCAAGTTTGCACATATTTTTTGCTCTTTCTAAAGATCCAAGATGATTAACGCCTATTTCAGCAATTATAGGAACATAATTTAAATTGCCTACATTAATTCCATCAATTTTAACAATCTTTTGCATTAAAAATTTTCAATTGTTAGTTTTAAACCTTTTTCTAAATTAATCTTAGGTTTCCAATCTATTTTTGATTTAATTTTTTTAGTTGATGGAACTCTTCTTGGTATATCTTCGTAACCTTGTTTTTTCAATAAATTACTATTCATATAAATTATTTTCGATTTGGAATTACATAATTTCTTAATTTTAATTGCTAGTTTCTTAGAAGATATTTCAAAATTTGTGCCTATATTGTAAACTTCATTTTTCATTTTAGAAAAATTTTTGTAACTAAGATAAAAAGCTTCTATGCAGTCATCAATGTATAGGTATGTCCTTGTATTATTTCCAGAACCTAAAATTGTTACATCGTTATTTTTTTTAAACTTTTCTATAAATATTGGAACAACTCTCTCAGTTAATCTTGGACCATATACATTGAACAGCCTGTATGATAAAAATTCTATTCTTTTTTGTTTTTTAAGAGCAAATAAATAATGCTCAACTAATGATTTCGACGTACTATAACACCATCTATTTATATTTGTTGAGCCCAACATTCTATCATCATCTTCAGCAAAAGGAACTTTTGAACTTTTTCCATAAACCTCTGAAGTCGATGTAAATATAAATTTTTTTTTATATTTGGCTACAATGTCAATAATTTTAATGGCAGCTAACGCATCTAACTGTATAACTTTGTATGGGTCAGATAGATATTCAGCCGGATTTGCTATAGCAGCAAAATGACAAATAATGTCAGATTTTTTTACAAGTTTTTTGATTAACGTCTCATTATTTATAGACATTTTATAGTATTTAAAATTTTTATATTCATTAAAAATTTTATTTTTTGGCTTTATATCTATCCCTGTTACTTCATGTCCATTTTTTAATAATTTTTCAGCCCAATGAGATCCAATAAAGCCACAACAACCTGTTATTAAAAATCTACTTTTCTTCATATAAAATTTTTTCTACTAAATCCGCGTATGCCTTTTTTTCCTCTTTTGGCCAACTAGTATTAGCCCAATCAGGACAACCTTTACAAAATAAATTATCTTTAAAATCATTACATTTATGCTGATTTCTCAAAATTTTGTAAAAGTCACTATTCCAGATATCTTTTATTGTATTTTCCTTATAGTCACAAATTACAGCTTGTCCAAACCAATCTGTAGGGCAGAAACCTAGTTTTCCTTTTGCATTTAATATTATTCGTTCCCATGGGTATAAGCATGGTTTTCTTTTTGATCCTTTTTGATGACCTAAATCTAAATTTACTCCAGCATTGGTATGCAATCTTCTTATCACTACATCTTGGACTCCTATTTCATTTTTCCAAAAATTATAAAAATCTTTAATTTCATGAGAATTTTGTTTTTGTTCAATGAAGCTAACTACTAGTTTTGTATTGTAATTATTAATTTGAATTAATTCTTGCATTCTCAATACATTTTTTTTTGTAATAACTAAATCTCCTCCAACTCTGATTATTTTATAAGTTTCATTGGTAAAAGCATCTAGACTTATGTCTATCATGTGTATCCCAGAATCTAGAAGTCTATTCATTTTCTTTTCATTCAAAAGTGTCCCGTTTGTAGTCAATGTCACTTTAGTTTTAGAATGATCAACTGCATAATTAATCATTTCATAGGATTTAGGATGTACTAGAGGTTCTCCATTACTAGTATATCTTATATATTTAGTTAATCCTTGACCATGAGTTGCCACTTCATCAACCATTTTTCTATTGAGCTCAGGATCGAGCATACTCTTAGCATAATGATCGCTTTTTTTAAATTTAGGATGAGCACAATGTATACAACCGAGATTGCAAACTTCTGCAATGTCCATCATAACTTGACTTGGAAAGCTTTCTTTTAAATAACCATTAAATGAGTAAATATGTTCGTTCTCAAGATCCATTTTATTGATTGAATATACCATATTGCTATGTTATTCCATAAATATATTTCAAATACTTATTCCTTAAAGTGATAAAACATTACTCAGATAATTTTTTTTATAAACATAATAAATCGAAAATTATTTCTGGAATAAATAAAATTATAGCTTCAGACAACTTTACTAATGGGAAAGAAGTAAAAAAATTTGAACACAAATTTGCTAAATATAACAATAAAAAATATTGCGTAGCAGTAAGCTCGGGAACATCAGCATTATTTTTAGCGTTAAAGTCTTTAGGTATAAATATTAATGATGAAATAATAACCACTTCATTATCTTTTGTTGCCACACCTATGTCGGTCAATTATTTAAAAGCAAAGCCAATATTTGTAGATATTGATCCAGCCACTTGGAATATTGATATAGACAAAATAGAAAAAAAAATTACAAAAAAAACTAAAGCAATTTTACCCGTACATTTACATGGATTAATGTGTAATATGGAAAAAATAAAAAAAATTGCTAAAAAAAATAATCTTAAAATTATCGAAGATGCTGCTCAAGCTGCTGGATCTAAATATAATTTAAAAAAACCAGGACATTATAGTGACGTTGCTACTTTTAGTTTCTATCCAACAAAAAATCTTTCCACTTATGGAGAAGGCGGGGCCATAATTACAAATAATTATAATATTTATAAATATTGCAAAGAATTTAGAAATTGGGGAAATAGAATTTTTTATAAAGATATTTCTTATAATTATAGAATGACAGAAATATCTGCTTTTATTTTAAATTTAAAACTCAATTATTTAAAATCAAACATTCAAGAAAGAAGATTTATAGCAAGTTGTTACAGGGAAAAATTGGATACTAATAATATTCAATTTTCAACTTATGAAAAAAATTATTATCACTCATATCATATTTTTGGTATTAGGATTAAAAATAGGGATTATATTATTAAAAATTTTAAAAAATATCAAATTGAATTTAGATCTCATTATCCTTATATTTTACCAAATCTTGAGTTGTATAAATCTTATAATAAGAAAGAAAATTTCATTCATAGTTTATTAATATCAAAGCAGCTTTTATCATTACCAATTTACCCAGGAATGAAAAAAAAGGATATTAATAAAGTAATAGAAAAAGTTAATAAAATTGTTGAATAATTTTTTTAAAAAAAAAATTTTAGTTTCTTGGGTTAATGACAAGAAAACTAAATCAATAATAAAATTAGATACTTTTCCTGATAGCAAATATTATCTTGAATATAGATTAAAGTGTAGAGAGTTGATAAATAATTTCTTCTCTAAGTCTGTTAAAAATATGGATGATTTGTATTTAGATAGTTACTTAAGAAAGAGAGCTGAATTAGAAACAATTGATGCTTTTGCTTTAAGAAAATCAATAAATATTAATAAATTTAAAAATTATAAAAGAAAAACTAAATATAGATTGGCAGATACTATTCTTGACAATGTTGACTTAAAATATAATTTTAAATTTTATACATTATTGAAATATATTTTACTTCTTTCATTAAATTTTTTTTATTATTTGTTCATAAATATTATAACATTAAAAAAAATAAATCATCCTAAAATCCTATATATTAGAAAAAAAAACGAATGGGACAATGGGTTAGGAAAAAGTATTTTAGATAATTTAAATGTTAATTCAAAAGAAATTATTCTTATGAATTTTACTTTATCTAAAAACAATTATAATTATTGCGCTCTCAATAAATTTAATGGATCAACATTAATTTTAATTAAAAATTATATATATCTTATTCAAACTTCAATACATATTACAAAAGTTTTTTCATTATATAATTTAGATACTTCAATATTAAGTGATTTAATAAAAGATTTATTTTTGGCTCGGCAAACTATGCAAATGAAATCAGAAATTATTACTGGAGTTTTGTTAGATAAACCGCTATTTATTTTTTTATCAAAGTTTAAAAATAGTAAACATAAAATCCTATCAATTAATGAGTCATGGCAGTGGTACCCTTTTGTAAATTTTGATTATAATTTCTTTGATTGTTATTATTCAAACAATGAATTTGATATAAAAAGTTTGAATCAATACGGTGGTAAAATTTATAGATATAAAAAAGTTCCTTTTTTTAGAAATAATCTTAAAATAAAAAAAGAAATCAGTAGAGATTTAGAAGAAAATATTAAAAAATTTAATAAAGTTATATTATGCTCTTCTGTTCAAATAAGTAATTCTAAATTTTCCTGGTATGATAAACAAAGATTAGAAAATTTTGTGTTATTGATAAAAAGTCTTAGTTTAAAGTATAAAAAATATTTATTTATAATTAAAGAAAAGAAAAATGAATTAACAATTTTAGATATAAAATTACTTAAAGAAATAAGTAAAATAAAAAATATTTATATTATTCGTTCAAAAAATCCAAAAAAAATTAAGTACAATAAATTTGAGTCAATTCTTTTAGAATCTGATCTTATGATAACAATGAACTCTGGATCAACAACAATACTTCAGGCTTTATTTAATAATACTGCTTTTATTGCAATAAATGATGATTACCCTAAAACTTTTCTTAATAATTTTGAAAATGTAGAAGTAGAATTAAATGAAGTTGAAAATTCTATAAATTTTTGGATCAACATGTCCAAAAAAAATATTGATGATAGACTGAAAAAAATTAAAACTTTTATTAATATGACTTCTGTAGATGGAATTAAAACAATAGCTAAGGACATAAACAATTATGCTAACCATAAAAAATAAAAAAGAATTTTTTATTTACCTTAAACTAATATAATATTTGTTATATGAAAATAGTTTCTATAATTTTAGCAAGATCAGGAAGTAAGCAGATTCCAAATAAAAATTTAGTAAAAATTAACAATAAGCCATTAATATTTTATTCAATAAATGCCTCTATTAAATCTAAAGTTAATGAAACTTGGGTTAGTTCAAATAGTGATAAGATCTTAAGCGTCGCTAAAAAATTTGGAGCAAAAACTTTATTAAGACCTCAAAAATATGCCACAGATAGTGCATCAAGTGAAAGTGCACTTTTGCATTTTGCGAAAAATGTTTCCTTTGATATTATTGTATTTATTCAGCCAACATCACCTTTAATAATTCCATCTGATATTAATAAAGGAATTAGTTTGATTAAAACAAAATTTGACTCCGTAATATCAGTTTCCGAATTAAATCAATTTGTATGGAAAAATAATCAACCAAATTATGACATAAATAAAAGAAAACGAAGACAAAACGAATCTCAAACATATATTGAAACAGGATCTTTTTTTATAACTAAAAGAAAAAATTTACTAATTAATAAAAATAGAATAAGTGGAAGAATTGGGTTTGTAGAAGTACCAAAAATTAGATCTTTTGACATTGATACTTATCAGGATCTATTAATAGTTAAAAAAATTTTGAAATGATTTTAAAAAATAAAATATGCATAATCACTGGATCCACAGGAGGGTTAGGTGAGGAAATTATAAAACAAATGATAGATGATAATGTCAAAATTATTGCTATAGCTAAATCTAAAAAAAAACTTGAAAAAATTAAAAAGAAATTTAAAAAAAATATTATAAATTATTATTCTTGTAATTTTTCAAATAATGATGAGATAATTAGGACCATAGAAAAGATAAAAAAGTTACGATTAAAAATAGATATATTAGTAAATTGTGCTGCACAATTTAAAGTTAAGAACTTTAATAAATTTACACAAGATGAAATAAATCAAATGATTAATATTAATTTGATTGCTCCAATTTTTTTTACTAAAGCAATTTTGCCATCAATGAAAAAAAATAAATGGGGCAGAATTATTAATATAGGTTCATCTTCTTCATATGAAGGATTTGAAAATTCAGTTTTATATTGTACAACTAAACATGGACTTCTAGGATTTTCTAGATCTGTAAATAATGAATTTAAAAAATTTGGAATTAGATCTTATATTTTTTCTCCGGGTTCAATTAAAACAAATATGGGAAAATTAGTCAAAAATCAAAATTATAAAAATTTTATTGATCCAAAAGAACTTGCATCATTTATCAATTATATAATTAAACAAAATAATAATATGATAACAGAAGAAATAAAAATAAATAGAATTAAATATAATTAAAATGTCGTATTTAAATGATCTATTTAACTTAGATAACAAAACAATTATAATAACTGGTGCAGGATCTGGTAATGGAAAAACTTTGGCAATTGCATTAGCAAAATTAAATTGTAAATTAATTATTTGTGATAATAATAAGAAAAATTTACTTTCTTTATATAAATCAATTAGTAAAATTAATTTAAATATAATTAAATATGTTTTTGACTTAAAAAATGTAAATGAAATTAAAAATTTTATAAAAAAAATTAAAAGTAAAAAGATAAATATTGATGTATTAATTAATAATGCTGGTATTTCATTACCATCAAATTCTTCTGAATACCCATTAGAGTATTTCGAGAAAACATATCAAGTTAATTTTAGAGCACCTTTTATACTATCAACAAGACTTTCAATATTAATGAAAAAAAGTAAATTACCTAGTATTATTAATATTACTAGCTTAGGTGCTCATAGAGGATTTCCAAATAATGTCGCATATACAAGCTGTAAAGGGGCGTTAAGACAAATGACTAAGTCACTTGCATATGATTTAAGTAAATATAACATTAGAGTTAACAGCGTTTGTCCAGGATATATTAAAACTAAAATGACCTTAAGCTCTCAAAAAGATTCTATAAAAAGTAAACAAAGAGTCAACAATACACTTTTAAAAAGATGGGGTGAGTCAAAAGATCTTGTAGGTGCAATTATTTATTTATCATCTGATGCATCAAGTTATGTTACAGGCTCAGAAATTGTTGTTGATGGAGGATGGCTATCTAAAGGTTTGTAGTTAACTTATGCAAAAATATATTTTTGAAGATCTTCCCAAAAAGCAAACTAAAATTAATTATCAAAACGCAAGATTTATTATTGAGAAATATTTTAAAAAGGACAAAAACATTTTATCTATTTATGAATATGGAAAAACTCATGCACCAGGAATATCTGATTTAGACATTATTATAGTATTCAGATCAAGTATATCAGTAAGCAATAAAGAAAAAATTAAATATGATTTGCAAGGAATAGATAATGAAATTTATGATTTTGTAAAACATGGATCTGTAATAAAGATGAACAAAATTTCATTTAAATTTATTCAATTTTTTGATCAATTTAATTTAAGATTAATATGCGGAGAAGATTTAAAATATAATAAACCTTCAAAACTAGATTTAAAAATAATTAAAGCAATATCAATAAATGATTGGGTGCCAGAAAGATTATTAAGGTTACAATTAGTTATAAAAAGTAAAAAAATAAAAATAAGTAATACTTTATGTGTTTTAAATTCTTTATGTTACTCTTTAATATATCTTAAAAATTTAACTAAATATAAAGAGGAAATAAATCATATTATAGAAAATACAAAATTTTTAAGAGAAGAATGGTACAATTGCTCTAATCCTAAAAAAAAATTAATTAGTTTATTAGAATATACAATTTTGATTACTCAAAAAATTTATTTTTGTTACTCAAAATATTTTCAAAAAAAATTTATTTTAAAAAATTATATGTTTTCAAATGAAGAAATTTTTTATGAAATAAAAAAAAATAACATAATAGTATTTACTGATAATACAAAAAAAATACTTAATAATGAAATTAATAAAATAAAAAAAAATAATAAAAATTATTTATTTGTAAATAAAGTTTTATTTAACCATTTTAATTTACTGGCTTCAGAAAAAACATCTCTTTCTCTCAGTATGAAAAACAAAATATATCCTTCAAGACAAAAGAAAATTTTTTTAGAGTCACAATATAAAAAATTATTAAGCAATAAAATAAAGAAAATTGAAAAAAATAAAATTTTTTTAGATAAATATAAATTTAAAGTTGGTTTAATAAGATATGGTTTCCTGTATGAATAATAACGATGAAATAGTAAATTTTAACAAAATTATTAATTGGTACTTCAATTCAGAAGATAAATTTATTATTGAAAATGAATATTTAAATGATTTAATCGCTAAAAATATCTCTTTTACTTACGCAAAGCTCAATTTTAAAAATAATAATAAATCAAAAAAAGTAATTAAAATAAATAAATATGAATTTAAGCAATTAAGTCCTAAAAATAGAAAATATTTACATCCACTATACTTAATAAAAAAAAATTTAACCAAAAATGATAAGCTATTTTTTTATGATTTTTTGATACATGGAAGTATAGCAACAGATGATTATTCAATGGGATGGAGTGATTTAGATACATATCTAATTATTAATAATAAAACTTTACTTAATTATCACTTAATTAAAAAATTAAAAAATACAGTTATAAAAATTAAAAAATATTTATTTAATATAGATCCCTTGCAACATCACGGTTTTATATTTTGTGCTGAAAAATATTTAAAATCTTATCCATCTTTTATGCTACCTGCAAAAATTATTCAAAAAAGTAAATCTTTAATAAAAAATAATAAAATTGTATTGTGGGAAAATAATAATTTAGAATTTCCTTTAAATCATTTGCGATCTATTAATAATTTATTCAAAGAAGCTAAAAATGACGGAATATTAAAACATCATAAACGTAATCGAAAATATTTATTAGATAATTACAAAGATATTAATACGATGTATCAAATGAAGTATTTTTTATCAGTTGTTATGACATTACCGTCTTATTATCTTCATGCTATTGGAAAGCCAACTTACAAAAAAGATTCTTATGATAAAATTAAAATATTATTTAAAAAAAATTGGTCTATTATTGAAAATGCAACAGAAATTAGAAGCCAATGGCCTAAATATGAAACTCATCCTTATAAAAATAATAAAATACCAAAATGGATTAAAGAAATTTTAGGTAACAATTATTTTAATAGAGCTTTTAATTTAAGTAATCAGATGGTCAAAAATATAAATAGAACTTTTAAATGAAAATTAAAATATATGTACATAGTTTAAATTTTTTTAGACGATTAAAGATATATATAAATTTATTGATTAATAGTAAATTATATTTCTCTCCAAAATTTAAAAATAAAAATTCAATTACTTATACAGATACAAAAGAATTCACTAAAATATTTGATGAGTCAAGAAAGATAGTTAATGATCATTTTGAAAAAATTGGCATTAAATCTTTTAATAATGATGTTAATATTTTTAATTATGTAAAAAAATATTATGATTATAAATTTACTGATTTCTTTATATTTATAAATTCTTTACAGTTTAATAAACTGCATTTTAAATATAAAAATATACTTGCAGATAATATTTTAAAAAATATATATTTTAATATTTATAAAAAATCATTTATTTATTATTTTTTAAATATATTTTTAATCTTCATATCATTTATAAAATATAATATTTATTTTTTTAAAGCTTTTTTAACTTGCCTATTAACAAAAAATATATTTAAATATAAACATCCAGAAATCTTATATCTAAGAAAGAAAAATTACATTGACTATGTTTATTCAACACTAAATTCTTACCTGAATAAAGATAATATTATAAGTCAATGTGTAATTATAAGTTTTTCATTAAACAAAATTGATAAATATCCTTTTTTGAATAATTTAGAGTCAAGCACCATAATTTCAATAAAGTCATATTTTTATACCTTAAAAGATTTTATTTATAATATCAAATTTTTCACAAAATTAGGTCTTAATGATGCATTTACTTATGATTATTTAACATCAAGCTATATTAGTTTTTTTATATCTCAAATTAATTCTAAAATAATAACTGGAGTATTAATTGATAAACCTATTTTTTCTTTAATTTATAAAAATAAATCATCACAAAAAATCTGTTCCTTAAATGAAGCTTTTATGTTCAAGCCATTTAGGTATTTCGATTATTGTTTTTTAGATACATATTTTTATATGAATGAATATGACAAAAAAATGATTAATCAAAATGGAGGCATTATTGACGAATATATTAAAATACCTTTTTTTAGAAAAAATTTAAACAAAATTAATTATGAAGGTTTATCATTAGAATTTGTAAAAAAATTAAAGAATTATAAAAAGAAAATATTATTTGCACCATCAGTCATTTCAAAAATAAATTATAGACCTACAAGCCAATCTATGGTTGAACAAACTCTTTTGATGTTAGAAAAATACATTAATTTTAACAATGACACGTTAATTATTATAAAAGAAAAAAAAGGAGAATTGAAATTTATAGGTGATAAGTATAAAGATCTTATTTCTAATAATGAAAATTTTTATATCATCAATTCTGATAAACCAAAAAATTTAATTTTTAATCAATTTGAAGAAATAGTTCCTGAGGTAGATTTGCTTATTACTTTAACAAGCACCTCTACTACAATATTGCAATCATTGGATATGAATGTTCCTTTTATTTGTGTTAATAATGATCATCCATTATCTTTCTATAAAAAATATGATAATTGTGAAGTGCATTTAAGTAATTTATTAAATACAATAAAATATTGGATCTCTTTGAAAAGTTATGATAGAATAAAACTTACAGATATAATCAAATCTGATTTAAATATCAAAGATGAGAATGGATTAATCGAAATTTCGAAATACTTTAAGAGAGTAATTAATGAATAAAATAAAAATAATAGCTGAAATTGGCATAAATCATAATGGTGATGTTAACTTAGCAAAAAAATTGATTGATATAGCTAAAAAATCAGGAGCAGATGTTGTTAAATTTCAAAAAAGATCAATTGATAAGGTTTATCCAAAAGAAGTTTTAGATGCTCCTAGAGAAAGCCCATGGGGCAAGACTAATGAAGATCAAAAAAGAGGATTAGAATTTGGATTAAAAGAATATGAAATTATTGATAATTATTGCAAATCTATTGATATAGATTGGTTTGCATCTGCTTGGGATTTAGAAAGTTTAGAGTTTCTTGATAAATTTAATTGTAAATATAATAAAATTGCATCTGCCATGATAGTTGATAAAGTTTTTCTTGATGAAGTTGCAAAAAAAAATAAACATACTTTTATATCAACAGGTATGGCTACTTATGAAGACATAAAATTTGCTGTAGAAACATTTAAAAAAAATAAAACTAGCTTTGAATTAATGCATTGTGTATCCCTTTATCCATGTCCTATTGAATATACTAATTTACAAACAATAGTAGAGCTACAGAATGAATTTAAATGTAATGTAGGTTATAGTGGTCATGAATCAGGTATTGCTATTTCAATCGCCGCGGCAGCTTTTAATATAACTTCTTTAGAAAGACATATTACAATTGATAGAAGCATGTATGGCTCTGATCAAGCTGCATCGTTAGAAAAAAGAGGTTTTAATGAATTGATTGGCTCTGTAAGAAAAGTGGAAGCAGCTATTGGTGAAAATAAATTAGGTTATATTTATGATGAAGAAAAAGAAGTTGCTAAAAAATTACGAGTCCATATAAAAATAAACTAAAAATGTCGAAAAAAAAAATTTGTTTTGATCTCGATGGTGTAATATGTACAAATACTTTTGGAGATTATGAAAAGGCTGAGCCCATACCTGAGGCTATAAAAAAAATTAATCAACTTTTTGATAATGGTTATTATATTATGATCTTTACTTCTAGATTTATGCAACTTTATAACGAGGATATTAAAAAAATTAACTCCACTGGATACGACTTTACTAAGAATCAATTGGATATGTGGGGTTTAAAATATCATAAGCTATTAATGTGTAAGCCTGATTATGACATATTTATAGACGATAAGGCCTACAATTTCTCGCCTTCATGGCCTGAAAATTTAGATAAGATAATTCAATAATGTTAACTTGGTATTAAGGAATTTTATGAACGAAAAAAATATAAATAGAATGGTTTATTGGAATGGAAAATTTATAAAAGAATCAGAAGCAAAAGTATCAATTTATGACTCTTCCTTAATGTTTGGTGACATGGTGTTTGAGATGACTAGATCATTCAACAAAAAACAATGGAAACTTAAAAGTCATATTGAAAGACTATACAGTGGCATCAAAATTTTACAAATACCAATAGAAATGTCGCCACAACAAATGGAAAAAGCAGTTTATGAAACAATTGAAATAAATGAGTCATTATTTGATAAAGATGACGAACACAGAATTATGATAGATGTTTCACGAGGATTGTTATCTATATATGCAGATAAAGTAGATGTTGAAAAAGGGACGAATGTTATTATTGCTGATTTTCCTTTGAAGTGGACATTAAATGGTTTTTCAAAACTATATAAAACAGGAGTAAGTTTAGTAACTCCCTCACAAAGAGCTATTCCCTCAACTTTTTTAGATCCAAAAATTAAAAATAGAAGTAGACTGTTTTATCTAATGGCAAATATACAAGCTTCTCAATTTAAGGGAGAGAATAATTGGGCAATTTTATTAGATCAGCATGGGTTTATTACTGAGGGAACAGGTTGCAATTTTTTCATGATTAAGGATAATAAAATTATAACACCTCCTGCTGGTGATTTACTTATTGGCATCACTAGAAATACAATTATGAGAGAAATTGCTCCATTATTAAACATGGAAGTCGAGGAAAAAAATATAGAACCATTTGACCTATATAACGCTGATGAAGCTTTTCTTACAGCCACACCATTTTGTATTTTACCTGCCACTAAATTTAATAATGTAATTATTGGTAACGGACTTCCCGGAGAAAAAACTATGAATTTAATGAAAAAATGGGGAGAACTCGTTGGGATAGATCTTTTAAAACAAATCGAAGATTGGGACAAAGAAAATACTAGTAAAAATTTAGGCCCATCACCATATAAATTTAAATAAAATATTAATGTTAAATGTATTAACAATTATTCCTGCAAGAGGTGGGTCAAAGAAACTTAAAAATAAAAATATTAAGCTGTTTAATGGTAAGCCATTAATATATTGGACTATTAAACAAGCTCAAAAGTCTAAATATGGAAATAATATATATGTAACTTCTGACAGTAAAAAAATACTCGAAATATCAAAAAAATTAAAATGTAATATAATTAAAAGACCAAGTAAAATTTCAGATGATAACTCTTCATCTGAAGATGCAATTAAACATTTAATAAATTCAATTAAGTTTAACAAAAAAATAGACTACATTATTTTTTTACAATGTACCTCTCCATTAAGATCTTACAAAGATATTGATAAAGCAATGAAAATAATAATAAAAGAAAAAACAAATTCTCTAATATCTATGGTGGAATTTGAGGATCTAACTATGTGGATTGAAGGTAAAGAAAATGTTATTCCATACAATTATAATCCTTTGCAAAGAAAACCAAGACAAAAAGAAGGAAATTATTTAATCGAAAATGGATCAATCTATATTTTTAAACCCAAAGTATTAAGTACTCAAAATAATAGAGTAGACTTAAGCAGTCTAAGTATTTATAAAATGAATAAACTTAAGCTCATTGAGATTGATGATATTTCAGATTTTAAATATTCTGAAAAAATTTTTAGTAAATTACAAAGAGATTTATGAAGTCATTATTAAAAGAAAACTTAATTATTAATATTAATACTAAAATTATTATTAAAAAAAAATCCTTAAGTAATAGTAAATTTTATTTTGGGGAATATGCGCAGAAAAAAAATACTTTGATTATAATTGATGCTTATTTAAAAAAAAATATTAAAAAAATTAATTATATTAAAAAATCTTTATCATTTCTTAAAAATAAAAAATTTTATTTTAATAGTTTTTTTGAACCAAATTTTGAAAATTTAAATATAATTAAAAAAACTTATATAAAAGAAAAGTTTGAACTTATTATAGGAATAGGAGGTGGTAGTACAATTGATCTAGCAAAGGGATTTTCAGTTGTAGCTAAATATAGTAAAAAGATAAATAATCTGCAAGGTCTAAATAAATTTACATATGATCCAATACCAGTTGTGGCTATCCCTTCCATATATGGTTCAGGGGCTGAAATCACACCCTCAGCAGTTTTTATTAATAATATAAATAAAGTTAAAGGTGGTATTAATTCTGATTTAATCAAACCAAAAATAGCAATACTTGATAGCTATTTAGTGCAATCAAAAAATTTTAAACAACATGCTACTTGTGCTTTTGACGCCCTTGTTCATTCAATAGAGTCTTATGGCTCCAAATTATCAAACATATTTACCAAAAATTTATCAATGATGGGATGTGAATGTATTATTGATGGTTTAAATGATTTAAGTCAAAATAAATTAAGTGGATTTGATAAACTTGCCAATGGATCAATATATTCAATACTATCTTTAATGCATTCTGAACAATCATTAGCTGGGGCATCAAGTTACCCTATGGCTGTATATTTTAAAAAAAGACATGCTGAATGTGGTGCTAACTATTTAGGCAATTCCATTAAATTAACTGCTAATAAAAAAAATACAATCTATGATAATCTAGTTAATAATTTATATAAAAAAAAACTTATCGAAAAAAATAATATATACTCATTAATAAAAAAAATTGATTATTTTTTTAATTTTTTTAAAATAAATAAAGTACATTTTGATCATAAAGAAAAAATATTTCTAGTTGATGAAATTAAAAAGATGAAAATGTTAGAATTTTCTTCTGTAAAATTTAGTAAAAAAGATATATTTAACTTTCTTAATAATGAATATTAAAAAACCAATAGTAATTGCTGAAATAGGTTGTAATCATTTAGGTGATTTTAATATAGCTAAAGAAATGATTGAAATAGCATCTAAATACGCGGGAGTAGATGTTGTAAAATTTCAAAAAAGAGACAATAAATTGCTATACTCAAAAGAAGAATATAATAAACCCCATCCTGTCCCAGAAAATTCATATGGAAAAACATATGGAGAGCACAGAGATTTTTTAGAATTCGATTTAAATACACATAAAAAATTACAAAAAATATGTAAAAAAAATGGAATTAAATATTCATGTTCTGTCTGGGATATAAATTCTGCAAAAGAAATAATCTCATTAAGACCTGAAATTTTAAAAATTCCTTCTGCTCATAATATAGATTTCCCATTATTAGATTTAATATGTAAATTACATAAAGGCGAAATACATATATCTACCGGTATGACAAAAAAAAATGAGGTAGCGCAAATAATAAAATATTTAAAAAAAAAAAAATAAATTAAAAAAAACAGTATTATATTATTGTGTATCTTCATATCCTACTGAAGATAAAGAATTATGTTTATTTGAAATAAAAGAATTTAAAAAAAAATATGATAAAGAATTGCTAGCTATTGGGTTTTCAGGTCACCATAAAGGAATAGCAATTGATATGGCTGCACTCACTCTTGGTGCACAATATTTTGAAAGACACTTTACATTAGACAGAACCTACAAAGGTACTGATCATTCAGCTAGTCTTGAACCTGATGGATTAAGAAGATTAAATAGAGATCTGCAGTCTGTATCTTTAACGTTAAAAAATTGGAATGGTTCTTTTTCTAAAACAGAAAAAAATCAAAGAAATAAATTAAAAAAAATTAAAAAGTAATTTGCCCAATAGTAAAGTTCAAATAGTTGACTTTTATAATCATGAATATGAAAATAAAATTAATTTAGAAATATATAATATTATTTATCACAATTTAAAAAAAAGTCTTAGAAAATATCCAAAATATAATAATTTATTGGGAGTATATAGTATACACTTATTAAAATTTTTATCTGGTTTATTTATAAAAAAGAACGAGATTAAGAGGAATAATTTTTTAAAAGAATTTGCTAATATTTCAATAAATCAATTCCCATATGTGTCATATAGAGAAATTAGTGAAAATAACTTATCTTTGGATAAAAACTATGGACTGACTTCTTTTAGTAATACTAAGCAAGTATTAAAGTATTATTTATTTTTATACAAAAGATTTTATAATAATAAAATATCATCATCATTAAATGCTTTAAGTTATAAGAATTTTAGAAAAATAAATAGCTCGCTTAGTGTTAACTATTTATTTCATCCTAAATACTTTTTCTATGAAGATATTCAAAATCAATTTTTATATTTTGAAGATATTATACAAGAAATTTATGATAAGTTTGATATGCCTTTTAATAATAAAATAGTTTTTAATATGTTTTTAAATCATATTTTAGCAAATGTAATTGAGAGTCCCAAAGAACACACAATGAATACTGACATTTTATTATTAACAAGTGGAAATGATACTTATAACAGGCATTTAGCTGCAAATTCAAACAAGCAAAAAAAAGAAAATGTTATTATAGATCATGCTTATTATACAGGATATACGGATGATATTAATCTTGGTTTAGGTGAACAATTTTATAGCAATCATTTCTTAAGTTTTGGTGATTATTTCAAAAATTTTAAAAATAAATACAATTTTTCGTTAGATTTTAAAACAAACATTTTATGTTCTTCAAGCAAATCAATTTTAAATATAAAAAAATACAATTTAAAAAAGATTGAAAAAAATGATGAAATAAAAAATTTTTTTTACATCCCCACCTCATTAAGAGGTCCTAATTATAGGCATGGACCATTTATGGATATATCTGATAAAACATACCTAGATTGGCAAAATAATTTAATTCAAATATTTAATGATAAATTAGTTTTTAAGCATCATCCAAAGGATAAGTTTAAAAAAATTTATTCTATTTATAATAAAAATATCCATACAAATTATGAAAGTATAAATGAAATTTTAAAAAATAATAAAAATATTTGTTTTATTTTTGATACTATTGGTACTGCTTTTGCAGAAGTATCAGCAAGTAATTTTCCAATTATATTTTTTGATATTCATCAAAGAAATATTCCAGAATTTGTAAAAGAACTTATCAAAAAAAGGTGTGTATATGTTGATTTGCTTAAAATTAACTCAATTAGTTTTCAAGATATTTATGAGCAATTGACAAATATTAAAACTAATTATAATGCCCTAGATGACTTCTCTATTTCAAAACAGAATGTAGATAAAAGTCAAATTGAAACTCTTGCAGACTTCTTATTGTAAATAAATGTATCTCTTTAAGCTTTTTGATAAATATAAATTTTCTTATTTAATTTTATTTATTTCATCATTTTTATGCATTTTATTTGAAGGTTTTGGTTATGCAACAATTTGGCCAATAGTAAATAGTATACTAGAAGTTGACTCAAATGACTCAAATAGAATTCTATTAATATATAAAGAATTTTTTAATTATATTAATTTAGATTTTAATGTGATTAATTTATCGCTATTATTACTAGTCTTAATAATTCTGAAAAATCTTTTAAAAATTTATAATTACTATTTAACTGATCAAACTGTCCATACTACTAGAATGCATTGGATGAATTTAATTATCAATAATTATAACAATTTGCCTTTTATTGACTTTATAAATAAAAGAAGAGGTATAATTTATAACAATATAACACTTGAAACAAAAAATTCTTCAAATGCAGTTAAAAATTTTACTGAGATTTTTACTGCATTAATGAGTATAATTATTTTTTTAACTATATTTATTATAAATTCCATTACGTTAACTTTAATTGTAATATTTGCTGGTATTCTTGTATTTATTATAAACAAGACATTGCTTGGTAATTACTCAAAAGCAACTGGAAGGCAAGAGGTGGAATTGAATCAAAATATTAGTAATATTATAAGTGACTATATAGCAGCATATAAAAATATAAAAGTTTTTAGAGCCTATAAACAAATTCAAGAAAATATTTATTATAAATTATCAAAATTAAGAAATATTCTAGTTAAATGGGCTGTTTATACATTTTTACCTGTTCCAGTTATTGAAATATTTATTACAGCTATAATTGTTTCCTTTATTATATACTCATCAATAAATAGTTCTTCCCAGTCAATTCTGAGTTCTTTTCCTGATTTAGCTCTAACGGCTGTTCTATCACACAGATTATTACAGCAACTTACAAGATTTATAGTGTCTTACAATTCATTTAATAGAGTGAGACCATCTTTGCAAACAATATATAATGAGATATTTATTAATACAAAAGTTGATGAAAATAACTCTGCATCAAAAAATATTAAACTTAAAAAAGTTGAAGGAAATATAGAATTAAATAATATTGATTTTAATTATTCTGATAGAAAATTATTTAATAGTTTAAATATAAAAATTCCAACAAAAAAAATTACTACTTTTATTGGTGAGTCTGGTACTGGAAAATCTACTATTGCTGAAATTATATTGGGTTTAATAAAACCTACAAAGGGAAATATAACAATTAATGGTATAAATATTAATGATATAAATAACTATTATGATAAAGTTTTGTATGTTTCTCAAGATAACATATTAATTGATGATTCAATTGAAGAAAATATTAAATTTTTTAAAGATAATATAGATGAAGATCTATTCAAAAAGGTAGTTAAAGAATTTAAAATAGATCAAATTTATAATCAATTTGAAAACCAACTTTCTAGAAATATAAAAAATTCAGGTGAAAATCTTTCAGGAGGTCAAAAACAAAGAATTTGTGTAGCAAGGGCAATGGTAAGAAACCCAGAAATATTAATATTAGATGAGGCTACAAGTGCACTTGATAATAAAAATGAAGAAATAATATTAAAAGCTATAATAGAATTAATGAAAGATAAAACTATCATTTTAATATCTCATAAAAAATCCATAGTAGATTATGCTGACATTGTTTTTGAAATTAAGAATAATAATATATTCAAAATTAAGTGATTAATTATGGAATGTATATGTTGTAAAAATAACGATAAAAAACTTTTTGAAGATTTTAATTACAAAAAATCTGGCACTATGAATTATCCAAAAGAAATGGATGACTCTATAATTAAATATTGCATAAAATGTTCATTTTCTTTCTGTTATCCTAATATAGACAACAAAAGACTAAATCTTTACTACAGCAAATATTATAATGGTAAATCAATAAAATCAGATTCCCATTTAAATAACTCAGTGATTAGGAGCATTTTTTACGATGAAAGATCAATAAGTCAAATTTCGTTAATTAATAATTTTATTAATTTAAATGAAAAGAGCATATTGGATATTGGATCAGGCAGTGCATTATTTTTTTTACAATTAAACAGTTTAGGTTTCAATAATACAAAAAAGTATATAATTGAGCCACAAATTCAAAATAAAAATTGGTATTCAAGTAATGATATAAACATAATTGAAGAAGATATTTTTAACTTAAGTGAGAAATATTTTAATAAATTTGATTTAATATTTATGTCACATTCATTAGAGCATTTTAATTCAGACAGCATCATTTTTTTGTTTAGAAGTATAAACAAACTTCTTAAAAAAGGTGGAAAATTATTTGTAGAGGTTCCCAATGTTAATATTAAATTATTTCTAAATTCTGGTGAAAATATGCAACCTCATTTATCTTTTTTTACTCAAAATTCATTATCGTTACTGATGAATAGATTTAATTTTAATATACTATATTCAGCTACTTTTGGTTTTTCACAAAAAAATAAAATAAAAAAGCCTGATGAGATTTTTATTTTAAACAAAGATAACATGTATATAAATAAAAAAGCGCAAATTCATTCACAAAAAACTATTAAAAAAAGAAAATTATATAACAAATTTTTAAACATATTTTCTATATTTTTATCAAAAAAATTTATAATTTTTATTAAAGATTTTTATAATATTTTTATAAAAAAAAATAAGTTAAATATGAATTCAAGAGAATTTCAATTTAATAATAATGGAGAATTCTTAAGAATTTTATCTGAAAAAATTAATAATGAATAAGCAAGAGATTGTATTTATTGTTCCGGATTTATCGTATGGGGGCGCACAAAAAACATTTTGTAATATAGTCAATCAGTTAGTAATGCTGCGAAATGATATAAAAATTACATTAATTTCATTAAATAAAAGTAAAAATGTTCAAAATATTTTTGATGCTGTAAACCTAGTAGAATTACAAAGTAGTAGATCGTTATTTTCATCAATTAAATTAATAAAATATATTAATAAAAATAAACCAAAGCATATTTTTTCAACAACTGTTCATGTAAATATTTTATGTATAATGTTGAAATTTTTATTTCCTATTAAAATTACTATTCGAGAAAGTAATCCAACTTTTTTTAGATCAGACATATCAAAAATTTATAAATTTTTAGCTAAATTTTTATATAGTTTTAGTGATCATATAATTTGTTTATCTGAATTTGTATTTGATGATATAAAAAAAAATGTAAGAATTAAAAATGAAAAAATTTCAATAATTTATAATCCAGTTGATTTTAATTTAATTAGAAATTACGCAACAAAAAAAGAAATTAATTTTAATTCTCAAGATTTGAATTTAATATATGTAGGTAGAATATCTGCACAAAAAAATATTAATTTTCTGATAGATATTATCAATAACATAAATTTGCCAAACATTAAGTTAAGAATTATTGGGAAAGGTCCAGAGTATTTGAATATTATTTCTAAAGTATCTAAATTAAAACTTAAAGATAAAATATTATTTTATGATTTTAAAAAAAACCCTTTACCTGATATTGCAAATTCAGATGTATTTCTACTTCCATCAAATTGGGAGGGTTTTGGGCATGTTATAGCTGAATCCCTTTTTTTACAAACACCTGTTATATCTATAAATACTTCAGGTATTGCTAAAATATTTTTGAAGACAAATTATTTTACTTTAATTAATTCCAAATCAGTTAAGGATATTAGCAATAGAGTTAAAGATTTAATAATTAAATATAAAAAAAATAAACCAAAAATAAACATAGATTTTTTGAAAACAATCGAAAGTAAAAATATTGCCCACAAATATCTAAATTTAATTAATAATTTATGACTACGCTTCATATAATAAATAATCTTCAAAGAGGCGGTGCTGAGAGCATGTTATATAAAATTACAAAATATTCTGTTAAAAAAAATGTTTTAATATTTAATTTGATTGGAGAAAATTTATATAACTTTGATACTAACAAAGTAAAAATTATAAATTTTAATTTTAAATCTTTAAATTTACTTATTCAAATTGTAAATTTATACAAACTTATACTGTTTTTATATAAATATAAACCATCTACAATCTACTTTTGGCTTTACCATGCTTGTTTGCTGAGTATTTTTATAAAGTTAACTTATCTAAAAAAATCAATATTTATTTGGAATATTAGACAAGTAATTCCTAATTTCAAATATGAAAAGAAGACAACAAAGTTTGTTTTTAGTATTTGTAAAATATTTTCTTTTTTACCAAATGCAATTATATTTAATTCTATTGAGTCAAAAAATAATCACATTAATGCTGGGTTTAAATCTAAAAAAAATATTTATATACCCAATGGTTTTGAAGAACCCGTTAAAGAAAATAATCATATTCCTGGTTTTCATGAAAAAATTAAAAACAAATATGTAGTTGCACTAATAGCAAGATATCATCAATCAAAAGGACACGATATTTTTTTGAAATCAATAAAATACATCTACTCAGATAAAATTATCTTTATTCTTGCAGGTAATAAAATTAATAAAGATAATAAAGATTTAAAAAATATTATAGATAATGAAAATGTTTCAAATAAAGTTCTTTTACTAGATCAAATTCTAAAAGTTGATAATTATTTAGATAAGATAGATTTATTAGTAAATTGTTCAACTAGTAGTGAGGGATTTCCAAATATAATTGGAGAAGCTATAATGAATAATTGCCTCTGTATTGCTTCAGATATTAGTGATAATAAAAAAATACTCATTGAAGATCAATTAATTATTAAAGATTTAAATTCAAAAAATCTAGCAAATAAAATTATGGAAATTCACAACTTAGAATTAGATAAAAAAAATCATTTAAAAATTAAATTAAAAAAACATTTTTTAAATAAATATGATATTTATAAAATTGTTAATATGTATGATAATCTAAAAATATGACTACTTTTGATAATTACTTAAGAGATATTATTAAAAAAAACCCAGTAAATTTAAATTATAATAATAAAAATTTCTTAAAAAATAAAAAAGAAGTTATTAATAAATTAAGATCTTTAGCTAATGAAAATTCTTCAAGTAAACATTCTAAAATTTTAGAAATTATTAACTATAAAATGCAAAGTAAGCATATTAAGATATTAGATTATGGTTGTGGAGGGGGTGTCCCATTGGTTTTATTAAAAATGGCTGGATATGATAATATTAATGGTGTTGATTTAAATACTCTTCATATACATAAATTAGAAAAACAAAAATATTTCTCAAATATGCTTGAATTTCAAGATAATACATTTTCATTTATTAATAATAACAAAACAGATTTTAAAGACAAAGAATTTGATTGTGTAATAAGTCTTCAAGTATTAGAACATGTGAAAGATTTTAAATCATACTATAATGAAATTTCAAGAGTATTAAAAAATAATGGAAAATTAATTCTGATCTTTCCACATAGATTTAAGATTTATGATAGTCATTCAAAATTATATTTTGTTCATTATTTGCCTAAGTTTATTAGGGGTATTTTTTATGATTTATTAACAAAAGAAAAAAAAGATTATTATGAGAATCTTTTAAATCTTAAATCTCCCTTTTTTCATATTAAATATGCAAAAAAATATTTTAAAAGAGTTAAAAATATTCGTGATGATGATTATATAAAAAATAATGAAAATTCATATGATGGTAATATAACTTTAAAAAAAATATTTAATTTAATAATAAAATTTACTCCAAATTTTATTAGAAAATTTCTCTTTATATTTCTATTAGATTCTATATTAATATGTGAATCTAAAAATGGCAGATAATATATCCGAACAAAATAAAATCGATTTTTTTAATAAAAATGGTTATTTAATTATAAGTGATTTATTTTCTAATAAAGAAATTAATGATCTTATTAATAAAGTAAAATCAGTTTTTGATATCAGTAATTTATCTGAGGAGGAAATCTCAAGTTCACAAAAATCATACAAACTTACTGATGGAGTTACCAAACATAAATCATTATGGAGTGTAATTACAAACGAAAAAATTATAAAATTTACAAAATTAATTTTAAGAGATGAGATATGTTATGCTCAGCATTCAGATTTACATATTAATAATAGAGGTGGTAGATTTCATAGAGACTCTAGATGTCGAGTATTTGGAATAGGTAGTGATTGGAATGAAAAAAAAGATAGATATGGAATAGTCAGGGTCGCAATATATCTGACTGATTACGAAAAATCTAA
>MDTG01388587.1_pt1 | contig 25835 bp, 24 predicted proteins | sample 811421 | NCBI WGS metagenome assembly MDTG01 (sample SAMN05326645, study PRJNA326480) | marine metagenome | isolation source: seawater | place: Pacific Ocean: South East | collected 2011
GTGGCGGAACCACCATGGGTCGTTTTCCGGGAAATCCTCTGACGCCTTCACGTCAGGTGGGCGCCGTATATCCAGGGCCGCCAGGACGAACCCGTGACCCCGGTAGGGACAGCTCCCTTGGATTGCTTATAGCCTCAGGGATATCTCAAGCGGCTCGTGCCGGGCAGTCCCGCCGAGACTTATCTAGGCGCTGACAACACCACTCTCAAGACGCTGCGCGAGTGCTTCCAGCCGATCGGCCATTTTTTCCAGCGTTTCGGCCTGTTCGTCGTCGGCAGGGGGCGGTGCGGACGCTTTTTGCGCCTCGTGCAGTTCGTCCGCCAGCAGCAGCGAGGCATAAAGCAGTACGCGCTCGGCAGACTGGCCGCGCAGGACGTCGAGCTGGGCCAGTTTCTCGCTGATGGAGCGGCCCAGACTCTCGATATGCCGTTCCTCGCCCGGCGCGCAGGCGACGGTATAGCGCCGACCGGCAATCTCGAGCGTCACGTTGCTGGTGCTCATGGGGAGAAGCTTTCGATCAGCGCATCAACTTCTTCCAGCGCGCTTTCCGCCTCGCGCCGCAGTCGGTCGTAGCGGGCCTGCAGGTGCGGATCGGACGCCGCGCAGCCGCCCGCCGCCGCCTCGATCCGTGCCGAGGCTGCTTCGATGCGGGCCAGCGCCCGTGCGATGCGATCGCCTTCCATGGCTGCCGAGTTACTCCGAAACCGCGCATCGGCAAAGGCTTGCAGCGGCAAGCTGTGAATAACTCTCGGCGGGTGAATTGACGCTTGTCCCATAACAAGGGGCTCTTGCTTGACCTTGGGGCCTGCCACCATCACACAGCCCCCAACCGAATCGATGCCCGCACAAGGGCACAGCCCTTCCTGGAGGCTACAGAGCATGAGCGACGACACTGCCCGTTTCACCAACATGGCCAATGCCATACGCGCCCTTTCGATGGACGCGGTGCAGGCGGCCAATTCCGGCCACCCCGGCATGCCGATGGGCATGGCCGATGTCGCCACCGTGCTGTGGAACGATTACCTGAAGTTCGACCCCAAGGCGCCCGACTGGGCCGACCGCGACCGTTTCGTGCTTTCCGCCGGCCACGGCTCGATGCTGATCTACTCGTTGTTGCACCTCAGCGGCTACGAGCAGCCGACGCTGGACGACATCAGGAACTTCCGCCAGCTGGGCAGCCCTTGCGCGGGGCACCCTGAAAACTTCCTGCTGCCGGGCGTGGAGGCCACCACCGGTCCGCTGGGGCAGGGTCTGGCGATGGCTGTCGGCATGGCCATGGCCGAGCGCCATCTGAACTCGCAGTTCGGCGACGAGCTGGTCGATCACCGCACCTGGGTGGTCGCGGGCGACGGGTGCCTGATGGAAGGCATCAACCACGAAGCCATCGGCATTGCCGGGCACCTGAAGCTGGGCCGCCTGATCGTGCTGTGGGACGACAACGACATTACCATCGACGGCAAGGTCTCGCTCTCCTCCTCCGAGGACATTCCCGCCCGTTACCGCGCCACCGGCTGGCACGTGGCGGAGTGCGACGGACACGACCCCGCTTCCATCAGCAAGGCGATCGACGAGGCCGTGGCCGAGACCAGCAAGCCCTCGCTGGTTCGCTGCACCACGATCATCGGCAAGGGCGCGCCCAACAAGCAGGGCACCAGCGCCACCCACGGCGCGCCGCTGGGCGAGGACGAGATTGCCGCCGCGCGCAAGGAACTGGGCTGGGAGCATGGTCCGTTCGAGGTGCCGGAAGACATTCGCGCCAACTGGCTCGCCACCGGCACCCGCGGTGCCACGGCCCGCGCCGAGTGGCAGGAGCGTCTCGACGCCAGCAAGCAGAAGGCCGAGTTCACGCGCCGCATGGCGGGCGACCTGCCGAGCGGAGACAAGGCGGCAAGAGCTTTCGCCAAGTGGCTGGAAAGCGCCGAGAAAGTTGCTACCCGCAAGGCCAGCGAGAACGCGCTGGAAGTGCTCAACCAACTGGTGCCGGAAATGGTCGGCGGCAGCGCCGACCTCACCGGCTCCAACAACACCAAGGCGGGCGGCATTACCGCGTTCACGGCGGACGACTACTCGGGCCGCTACGTCTATTACGGCATCCGTGAATTCGGCATGTCGGCGGCGATGAACGGCATGGCGCTGCACGGCGGGATCATCCCCTACGGCGGCACCTTCCTGATCTTCACCGACTACGCGCGCGGCGCGATCCGCCTCTCCGCCCTGCAGGAAGCGCGCGTCGTCTACGTGATGACGCACGATTCCATCGGCCTTGGCGAAGACGGCCCGACGCACCAGCCGATCGAGCACCTGCAGAGCTTGCGCGCCATGCCCAACGTGCTGGTGATGCGGCCGGCGGACCGGGTGGAAACAGCCGAGTGCTGGCAGATCGCGATCGCCCAGAAGGACCGCCCCTCGGTCATCGCGCTCAGCCGCCAGGGCCTGCCGCAGGTTCGCAATTCGCCGGAAGAAACGGACATGTGCTCCAAGGGCGGCTATCGCCTGAAGCGCGCGGGCAACAAGCGGCGCGTCATCCTGATCGCGACGGGTTCCGAGGTTTCGCTGGCGCTGGAATGTGCCGAGCAGCTGGAGAAGCAGGGCGTGGGCGCGGATGTCGTCTCGATGGTCTGCACCGAACTGTTCGATGAGCAGGACGCGGCCTACAAGGAAGATATCCTTCCCAACGTCGGGCCGGAGGAAATCCTGCGCGTCAGCATCGAGGCGGGCACCACTTTCGGGTGGGAACGCTATACCATGGCAAACGGCCTGAACTTTGGCATCGACCGTTTCGGCGCATCAGCACCGGCAAGCGACCTGTTCAAGAAATTCGGCCTCACCGCCGATCAGATCGTGCCGCAAATCATCAGCAAATTGAACGACTAAGCAGGAGTTTTTGACAATGGCCACGAAGGTTTCGATCAACGGTTTCGGGCGCATCGGGCGGCTTGTCGCGCGCGCTATCCTGGAGCGTGACGACCACGATCTCGAACTCGTTGCGATCAACGACCTGGCGGATACCAACGCCAATGCCCTGCTGTTCGGTTTCGACAGCACGCACGGCCGTTTCCCCGGCACCGTGGAAGTGGACGGCAACAACCTGGTGGTGAACGGCAAGACCATCGCCGTCACCAGCGAACGCGATCCGGGCAACCTGCCGCACAAGGACATGGGCGTGGACATCGTGCTGGAATGCACGGGATTCTTCCAAAGCCACGAGGCTGCCAAGCCGCACCTCGATGCAGGTGCCAAGCGCGTGCTGATTTCCGCGCCGGCAAAGAACGTGTCGGCCACCATCGTCTACGGCGTGAACCACGAAGTGCTGACGGCGGACGACGTGATCGTCTCCAACGCCAGCTGCACCACCAACTGCCTCTCCCCGATGGCCAAGGTGCTGCACGAGACCGTGGGGATCGAGCGCGGTTTCATGACCACGATCCACTCCTACACCAACGATCAGCGCATGCTGGACCAGATGCACGGTGACATGCGCCGTGCCCGTGGCGGCGCGCAGAACATGATCCCCACCACCACCGGCGCAGCCCGCGCGGTGGGCCTGGTGCTGCCGGAACTGGCGGGCAAGCTGGACGGCTCTTCCGTCCGCGTCCCGACGCCGAACGTCAGCCTGGTGGACCTGGTGTTCACGCCGGGCCGTGACACCAGTGCCGAAGAACTGAACGAAGCGCTGAAGGCTGCCGCCGAAGGCAAGATGAAGGGCGTGCTCGACTACACCGACAAGCCGCTCGTCAGCAGCGACTTCAACCACTACCCGGCAAGTTCCACCATCGATAGCCTCGAGACTTCCGTCATGGAAGGCAAGCTGGCCCGCGTGGTGAGTTGGTACGACAACGAGTGGGGCTTCTCCAACCGCATGATCGACACCGCCGGTGTGATGGCGAAGTTTTTGTAAGCGACATTCTCCCCTCCCGCGTGCGGGAGGGGTTGGGGGTGGGCATGGGCCTGCAAGGCCCACCCCGCTGCGACTAGGCAGCAAGCTGCCAAGTCTCGCTCCCCTCCCGCAGGCGGGAGGGGGGAATGGGAGCGAATAGTGACGTTCAAAACCCTTGATGACCTTCCAGACGATCTTTCCGGCCAGCGCGCCCTGGTGCGCGTGGACCTGAACCTGCCGATGAAGGATGGTCGCGCAACCGATCTCACCCGTGCCCGCGCCGTGGCGCCCACGATCCTCGAACTGAGCGATCGCGGGGCCAAGGTACTGCTGCTGGCGCACTATGGCCGCCCCAAGGGCGAACGCCATTCGACGCTTTCGATGAGCGAGATCGTCGGCGAACTGGAGCGGGTGATCGACAAGGAAGTGATGTTCATTCCCGAAGTCGAAGGGCCGGTGGTCGAACAGTCGGTCGGCATCCTGTCGGCAGGCGATATCGGCCTGCTGGAAAACACCCGCTTCTGGCCGGGCGAGGAAGCCAACGATGCCGATTTTGCCAAGGCCATCGCGGCCAATGGCGATTTCTTCGTCAACGATGCCTTCTCCGCCGCGCACCGCGCCCATGCGACCACAGAGGGGCTGGCGCACCTGCTGCCGTCGTACGCGGGCCGCGCTATGCAGAAGGAGCTCGAAGCGCTCGACGCAGCGCTCGGCAACCCCACGCCGCCCGTTGCCGCTGTTGTCGGCGGGGCGAAAGTTTCCACCAAGCTGGCCGTGCTCGAAAACCTTTCCCGCCGGGTGCAGTACCTCATCATCGGCGGCGGCATGGCCAATACTTTCCTCGCCGCCAATGGCGTGGATGTGGGCAAGAGCCTGTGCGAGCACGACCTGACCGACACCGCCCGCGCCATCATGGATGCAGCGGACGGGGCGGGCTGCACGATCCACCTGCCTTACGATGTCGTCGTGGCAAAGGAATTTGCCGCCAATCCGCCGTCCCTGCGCACCTGCAACGTGCATGAAGTGGCCGCCGACGAGATGATCCTCGACATTGGCCCGCAGGCGACGGAAGCGTTGGGCGATGTGCTGAAGACCTGCGCTACGCTGGTATGGAATGGCCCGCTCGGCGCGTTCGAGACGCCGCCGTTCGACGAGGCGACCGTGGCGCTTGCCAAGACGGCGGCCGCGTTGACGCAGGACGGTTCGCTCACATCGGTCGCGGGCGGGGGCGATACCGTCGCCGCGCTGGCCCATGCGGGGGTGACGGACGACGTGACCTACGTCTCGACCGCAGGCGGCGCGTTTCTCGAATGGATGGAAGGCAAGGAACTGCCCGGCGTCGCCGCGCTGTCTGCCTGATTTTCCTCAGCGATATTCGGGATTGGGCCAGCCGGGCTTTTGCCCGCCGCCCCAGTCATCGGCCACGTTACCGCAAGCGGGATAGCCGCCGTTGTCCTTCAGCATGCGCGCCGCGTGCAGCAGGTTGAACGCCATGAAAGTGGTGTTCTTCTGGGTGAACTCGTTGTCGAAACCGGCGCGGCTGCCGTCGTCCAGCTCGTCACCGTAAGAAGGGCCGGGGCCTGCTTCGCCGATCCAGCCGCAGTCGGCCTGCGGGGGAATGGTCAGGCCCACGTGGCTCATGGAATAGAGCACGCTTGCAGCGACGTGCTTGATGCCGTCCTCGTTGCCTGTCACCACGCAGCCGCCCACCTTGCCGTAAAAGGCGTACTGGCCCTCGTCGTTGGTCTGGCCCGAGTGGGCGTAGAGCTTCTCGATGAATGACTGCGCCAACGAGGATTTCTCGCCCAGCCAGATCGGCGTGCCGAGGATCACGATATCGGCTTCGAACACGTCGGGGGAGAGCCTGGGCCAGTCGTCTTGCTCCCAGCCGTGTTCTGTCATGTCGGGGTAGACGCCCGGCGCCAGCCTGTACTGCGACAGGCGATGCCGCTTTACCGAGACCGATTGGGTGGCGAAGATTTCGGCCACCACATCGAGCAGGGTGTCGGTGTGCGATGCCTGTTCGGGCGGTTTCAGCGTGGCGTTGAAGATGACCGCCCTGAGGTCCGAGAAATCGGTCTCGCAAGTGTCGCAGATTTGCTGCTGTTTCTCGCCCAATGCCATGTCGTGCCTTTCGCTTGCCTATGGGTGGGCAAAGGCTGGCGAGCGGGCCTGTTCCTCGAAATGGCACTTTCCTACAAGGCGCGCGCCGTGCTTGGGGCGGCGCCCCACGGGTACTCGCCCACGGATGTATTTCATCAACTTGCCATGCCCCTCCAGCCCGCATAGAGCCGCCTCAAATCCAATCCGGAACTGAGGAGCTTCCGCATGAACACCAAGGAAATGACCGACAAGATCGCCGCCGGCCAGGGCTTCATCGCCGCGCTGGACCAGTCCGGCGGCTCCACCCCCAAGGCGCTGGCTGGCTACGGCGTCAGCGAGGACGAGTGGAACGGCGAGGACGAGATGTTCGCGAAGATCCACGACATGCGCGCCCGTGTCATTACCTCGCCAAGCTTTGCCAGCGGCAAGGTGATCGGCGCGATCCTGTTCGAGAAGACGATGGACGGAGAAGTGGATGGCAAGCCGACCGCCGATGCGCTGAAGGATCGCGGCGTGGTGCCCTTCATCAAGATCGACCAGGGCCTGGCCGACGAAGAGAACGGGGTTCAACTGATGAAGCCTCTCACGAAGCTGGATGCACTGCTGGAAAAGTCGGTGGCGAAAGGCATGTTCGGCACCAAGGAACGCTCCGTCATCAAGTCCGCGAACCCTGCCGGGATCGCCGCCATCGTCGCGCAGCAGTTCGAAGTCGGCAACCGGGTGATCGATGCAGGGCTCATGCCGATCCTCGAACCGGAATACGACATCAAGGCAGCGGACCGCGCCGAGGGTGAGGACATTCTCAAGGCGGAAATCCTGAAAAACCTCGAGACGCTGGCCGATGATCGGCAGGTGATGCTGAAGCTCTCGATCCCGGTGAAGGCCAATCTCTACAAGGAACTGGTGGACCATCCCAAGGTGCTGGCCGTGGTCGCGCTGTCGGGCGGCTACTCCACCGAGGAAGCCTGCGCCGAACTGGCAAAGAACGACGGAATGATCGCCAGCTTCAGCCGCGCCATGCTGCAGGACCTGCGCGCGCAGCAGAGCGACGAGGAATTCGACGCCACGCTGGGCAAGGCCATCGATTCGATCTGCGCGGCCTCGGTCGCCTGATCTATTCGCCGCCTGAGTAGGTGAAGCGGTAGTCAGATGGCGCTATCGCTTCACCCGTCATCGCGGCAGGCGACGCGCTGGTCAGGATCAGGCGGGTGCCGTGGGTTGCGTATGGTTCGCCCAGCGTCAGGTAAGCGGTCTCCCGCCAGCCCGCTCCGTCGATGCGGGTGAGGACGATGACCCGGCCGGCCCACACGCAGCGGGCGTTGGCGGGGCAGCGGCTATCCTCGTGGACTTCCATCGGAGTTGCCACGAGATTGCCTGCCACGACGGGTTTGCCGAGCGGCACGGCGGTTCCCGCGCTGGCGGCCGGTCCGTTGGAAACGATCGGGGCATTAGGCAGGGTGGCGCAGGCCGAGATTGTCGAGCCGATCAGAACGGCGGCGGCGAATCGAAGGGGCGAGAATGGTTCCATTGCTGCCACATAAACCCCTCCACCATGCCTGGAATATGAATATCGACGAACGACCTTCCTGAGGATACCAAGACTTCCATGACCGATCAGCCTTCCTGCCAGCTCTACCTGATATCCCCGCTCGAAGTGGGAGGCGATTTCGCCGACCGGCTCGATCGCGCCCTTGCCGCCGGTGAGGGGCTGGCGACAGCCTTTCAGTTCCGCGTGAAGGACGTGGACCAGCACGAAGCGGCGCGCCTTGCCGCGCCATTGCAGGAAATTTGCGCGGCGCGCGAAGTGGGCTTCATCGTCAACGATAGCGTCCCCCTGGCCAAGCGGCTGAAGGCGGATGGCGTTCACCTGGGCCAGGCGGACGGGGACGTGCGCGAAGCCCGCGAGGAACTGGGCCGCGAAATGCAGATCGGTGTCACTTGTCACTCCAGCCGCCACCTCGCGATGGAAGCGGGCGAGGCCGGGGCGGACTACGTCGCATTCGGGGCTTTCTTCCCCAGCGAAACCAAGGCGAGCGACCATCTGCCAGAGCCGGATCTGTTGCAATGGTGGAGCAGCCTGTTCGAAATTCCTTGCGTGGCGATTGGCGGGATCACGCCCGGCAATTGCGCCCCCCTAGTGGAGGCAGGTGCCGATTTCCTGGCCGTCTCCCACGCCGTATGGGGCGGAGACGAGGTGGTCGCGATTGAAGCATTCAGGAAGGCGATGGCTTGAAGCCGCGCTTTAATCTGTGGCGCGCGATCGTTCCGGCGCTGATCGGCTGGGTCGGGGCGATCGGCTACTGGATTGCTGTCGGCCCCGAAGAGGTGCCCGATGCTCGCGCAGACGTGGCCATCGTTCTCGGTGCCGCGGTCAATGGCGAAGAGCCTTCGCCGGTTTTCCGGGAAAGAATTGCTCACGGCATAGCGCTCTACAAAGACGGGCGCGTCCAGAAGCTGCTTTTTACCGGCGCGCGAGCAGAGCGTGAAGTTATTGCTGAGAGCGAGGCTGGACTCAGGATGGCGCTTGCCGCCGGAGTGCCGGAGGAAGACATCCTCACGGAAAATGAATCCGTCACGACCATGCACAATTTGGTCGAGGCCCAGCTGGTGATGCGTGATGCCGGTGCCGAGACCGCCCTGATCGTGTCCGACCCGCTGCACATGCGGCGGGCCATGGAAATGGCGGAAGCCCTAGGCCTCGATGCCGAGGCGAGTGCAACGCCGACGTCGCGTTATCAGTCGCTTTCGACGCAGGCACCGTTCCTGCTGCGCGAGATCTATTTCACGCATCGCTTCTGGCTATTTGGCGAATAGCCTCCGATTACAGCGACTTTGGCACCACGAGCAGCTTAGGATATAATCGGCACTTATGGCATCACCGTTCGTCGAGAAATTGCAGGTCGCAGCTGTCACCGCCACACTGGTTTCGGCGGGGTGGATCGTTGCAGGCGCATTCGTGCTGGACCGGGCGGAAACGGCGGAAATGGAGCGGGAAATCGCGGCCAAGCAAAGTCCGACGCCAGAGCCCAGTCCTGCACCGAGTGATGAGGCAAGCATCCCGCAGGAGGATCGCAACGAGGCCTCGGTCCCGCCGGAGGAAGAGACAGCGACGCTGATGATTCCCGTGATAAACGTGGCGGCAACCGATCTTGTCGACACCTTTACCGACGAACGAAGCGGCGGCACGCGCCTGCACGAAGCGCTGGACATCCCCGCGCCCGCAGGCACATCGGTCCGGGCATCGGCTCCCGGCACGATCGAACGCCTGTTCCGCTCCGATGCTGGTGGCAACACAATCTATGTGCGCTCCGAAGATCGGGAAACGATCTACTACTATGCCCATCTTGCCGAGTATGCGCCGGGTCTGAACGAAGGACAGAAGGTGCGCAGGGGACAGCGAGTGGGCACGGTCGGCTCCACCGGCAATGCGGAGCCTGATGCGCCGCACCTTCATTTCGAGGTCATGCGTACCACGCCAGATGCCGAGTGGTGGGAACCGGCGACATCGGTCAATCCGTACCCGATGCTCGTGCGCCAGCAGCGCTGAGCCGCGCAGCTATTCTCCCTGACGCACGCAGCGCAGGCGACTGGGCTGTCCGTTGACAATCTTTCGCAGGAATCCACGCGAGACGATCTGGTAGCTATCGCCGTTACGCGGGCCGCTGGTCATAGTCAGCCGGTCGCCGCGGCGCAGGTACGTTCCGCCACCCTGGACGGAAGAGTAGCGCGACGCGCTGCGTATGGAAAAACTTTCCTGCGGCTGCTCGATGCCCACATCGCCCGCTGCATCGCCCAGCAATTCGCACACGTAGGTGCCGCGCTCGATCGTATCGGGCTGGCCCTGGCCGGCAGCAGGCATGGCGAGGGCAAGGGCGGGGAGGGCCGCGACGAGGAAAAGCCTGTTCATGCCCGCGCCCATAGCACCGCAGGCTGAGCGCGTCATGAACATCTGCGCCGGCTTTCTGTCTGCGCTTGCCGCCGCGCCCGCCCTCGGGTAGTGGGCGCGCCAACTCCTGAAAAACGCAAGGCTAGCGATCATGAAAATCAGCGGCGTGGACATTCGTCCCGGCAACATCATCGAATATGAAGGCGGCATCTGGAAAGTTGCCAAGATCCAGCACACCCAGCCGGGCAAGGGCGGCGCCTACATGCAGGTCGAGATGAAGAACCTGATCGATGGCCGCAAGACCAACGTCCGTTTCCGCAGCGCCGACACGGTGGAAAAGGTTCGCCTTGATACCAAGGACTACCAGTTCCTCTATGAAGACGGTGATATGCTGGTATTCATGGACACCGACACTTACGAGCAGATCAACCTGCCGAGCGACCTCCTGGGCGATGCGCGCCCGTTCCTGCAGGACGGCATGCAGGTATCCCTGGAACTGTGGGAAGAGCGCCCGATCAGCGTGCAGCTGCCCAGCCAGATCGAGGCCGAGATCGTCGAGGCCGACGCCGTGGTGAAGGGGCAGACCGCATCTTCCAGCTACAAGCCTGCCGTGCTCGACAATGGCGTTCGCATCATGGTGCCGCCGCATATCGAAAGCGGCACGCGCATCGTGGTGGATGTGTACGAGCAGAGCTACGTCGGGAAGGCTGGCTAAAGTCCCATGGCTGCAATTTCAGGTCTTATTCGCGTGATGGAAAAGGCTGCCCGCAAGGCGGGTGGCAGGCTCCGTCGCGATTTCGGTGAAGTCGAGCATTTGCAGGTCAGCCGCAAGGGGCCGTCGGATTTCGTGTCCAAGGCAGACCAGGCGGCAGAGCGCATCCTGTGGGACGAACTCATGGCAGCTCGCCCGGGCTGGGGCTTCCTGCTGGAAGAAGGCGGCGAGATCGAGGGTGACGAGGGCCAGCCACGTTTCATCATCGATCCGCTGGATGGCACCAGCAACTTCCTCCACGGCATTCCCCATTTCGCGATCAGCATCGCGGTGCAGGAACGCAAGCTGGGCAGCGATGACTGGGGCGACGTGGTTGCCGGGATGGTGTACCAGCCGATCACCGACGAGACATTCTGGGCCGAGAAAACGCGTGGCGCATGGCTGCACGATGGTCGCCTGCGCGTGTCGGGCCGCCGTCACCTTGATGAAGCGCTTATCGCCACGGGCACGCCCTACCAGGCGCATGGCGATTTTGCCGAGTGGGCTCGGATTTTTGGTGCCGTCGGCCCCAAGGTCGCCGGGATTCGCCGCTTCGGTTCCGCCGCGCTTGACCTCGCATGGGTCGCCGCCGGTCGTTACGACGGCTTCTGGGAAAGCGACCTTTCGCCGTGGGATACTGCGGCCGGGTGCCTTCTGGTGCGCGAGGCGGGCGGCTTCGTTTCCGACTATCGCGGCCGTTCGCAGCCGATCTGCGACAAGCAGGTGATTGCCGGTAACGACCAGATGCATTCGCGCTTGCACAAGCAGATCGCCGCCGCGCTCAAGTAGCGAAGCGGTAGCGCGGATAAGCAATTGCCGCCGCGCTCAAGTAGCGAAGCGGTAGCGCGGATAAGCAATTGCCGCCGCGCGCAAGTAAGGCTAAGCGGCCCCAACTGTCCGGTACGCCTCTGTGGCGGAATTGGTAGACGCGCTCGACTCAAAATCGAGTTTCTTCGGAAGTGCCGGTTCGAGTCCGGCCAGAGGTACCAGACAGGCATTGATCCTCTGACATCGCAGTTTCCCGCGAATTTGCTTGATCTTGCGCCCGGGCTTTGGGAATTGTCTGGACGACCGTGATCGAAGTCCCATCCTTCCATGCCATCGCCGCAATGGTGCTGACAGTGGGCGTGTTCATCGCCTTCGCGCGGGGACGCGTTTCCACCGAGATCATCAGCCTCCTGACGATCGCCATCATTGCCGTGGGGCTGTATTTCTATCCCCTGCCGCATACGCAGCCGACCGACGGTCTCGTTCTGGCTTTCGGCGGGTTCGGTCACTACGCGCTCATTACGATCTGTGCGCTCATGATCATGGGGCGGGGGCTGGTCGTCACGGGAGCGCTGGAGCCAGCAGCGCGGGCGCTGGAACGCGTCTGGAAGGTGAACCTCCAGCTTGGCCTGCTGGTCTCCTTGCTACTGGCGCTCTGTCTGTCGATGATCGTCAACGATACGCCGGTCCTGGTCCTGTTGCTGCCGATATTTGTCGCCCTAGCCCAGCGGGGCGCCATGCCGGCTTCCAAGACGCTGATCCCCCTCAACGCCGCTGTCTTGATCGGGGGCATGGCTACGACGATCGGCACCTCCACAAACCTGCTGGTAGTCGGTATCGCCCGCGACCTTGGTATGCCGCAAATGTCGGTGTTCCATTACACGCCGATCGTGCTGATGGCCGCGCTGGTGGCGTTCCCCTATCTCTGGCTGGTCATGCCCCGCTTGCTGCCCGACAATTCCGTGGATCAGCAACAATTCGAGCGGCGGTTCTACACCCGCCTGCGCGTCACCCCCACCAGCGATCTGGCGGGCAAGCATTTCGACGAGATCGTTGATCGACTGCCCGATGATTTCCGTTTCGAGGAGCGTCCGGACGGTACGTTCGAAGTCGGACAGCGGCTGCTGATTTCCGGTACGCACCGCGGCCTGGAAGACGCCATGCGCGTGTTGCGCGGCGAAGTCGCACCGAACTGGGTGGTGGATCGTATTTCCCGCCGCTCGCGCACACAGGGCGAGGATATCCAGGTCGTCGAGATGGTGGTGACGGCTGACAGTCGCATTCTCAACCGCACGCTAAGCAGCTCCGGCATCGCCGATCACTATGGCGTGGCCGTGCTGGGCATCCACCGGCCGGAACGCCTGATCGGTACACAGTCGCCGGGCTCCGCCGAAATCCGCTTCGCAGAAGGCGATGTCCTGCTCGTAACCGGCCTTCCTGACGGTCTGGCTGCGTTCGCTTCGGGTGACAGCCTGTTGCAGCTCGAAGGTGCCAAAGTCGTGCCGCGCCGGTCCAAGGCAACGCTCGCCGCCGTGATCATGTTCGGCGCCGTGGCGCTGGCGTCCGTCGGCATTCCGTGGATCGGCAGCGACGGTTTCTACCTTCTCAAGATGCCCATCGCCATTTCGGCGCTGGCGGGTGCGATCCTGATGTTCGTGACCGGTTGCGTGAAGTTCGACCGGGTGGGAAGGGCGCTTTCGGGCAAGGTGATCGTTCTCGTCGCCGCCTCGATCGCCATCGGTCGCATCATTCTGGACAGCGGAGCCGCGGCATGGCTGGGTGAACTGATGGCGGTGGGCCTGCAGCATTTGCCCCCCGCGGGTGTGCTGGCGGCGATCATGCTGTTCGTGACGTTGCTTACCAACTTCGCTTCCAACGCCACTGCCGCCACGGTGGGCACACCGATCGCTTTCAACATTGCGACACAGCTAGGCCTGCCGCAGGAGCCGCTGATCCTGGCAGTCCTGTTCGGATGCAATCTCTGCTACGCAACGCCCATCGCCTACCAGACGAACATGTTGATCATGGCTGAAGGCAACTACTCGTTCGCGGATTATCTGCGCACGGGCGTTCCGCTTGTGCTGATAATGGTGACGACCCTGAGTATCCTGCTGGCGCTGTCCTACGGAATGTAGCGACAGGACTTGCCAGTTATCGCTACCAGTCGTTGCATTAATTGTCTTTTCCCAGTTGAGCGACGCCGAAATCGCCAGGGATAACGCCGTGGCCCATGCTGCGACAATCGTGGGTGACGCCGTGCAGGATACGGGCAACGCCGCGCAGGATGCGGCGGAGGACTTTTCGGAATAACTTTATAGCTCTCGCAGGGTGGGACTGTAAAGTTTACCGACATTTCATACCTCGCCGTTAACCGAGGCCATGAACCGGAAATTCCTCCGGCAATTGGTTGGTGCAGCGATGGTTCGCCTGTTCAAACACTATATCCCCCACGCCGTCCTCCTGCTCGGCTTGGCGGACCTGTTGCTGCTCTTGCTGGCAGCAGACCTTGGCTGGGTGCTGAGGTCGGGGCAGATCGGAACCGACGCCGGAACTCCGGTCTCGCGTCTGGGCGCGCTCATTGCTTTCGCGACGACGACGCTTGCCGCCATGATTGCGGTGGGGGTTTACGGACCGGAATCGCTACGATCGTTGCGCTTCGCCTGCGCTCGGCTGCTGGTGGCAGTCACCCTTGCCATCCTGGCATTGGCGCTGCTCGATTTTCTTCTGCCCGGGCACACCTACTGGCGCTCCACCCTGCTGTACGCGATGGTGCTGGCAACTTTCATGCTGGTTCTGAACCGCGCCATCCTGGGCAACCTGCTTGGCACCTCTGCATTTCGTCGCCGTGTCCTCGTGCTCGGAACCGGTCCTCGTGCACAGCGTCTCAAGGCGCTGTCAGAAAAAGAAGGATGCGGTTTTACGATAGTTGGCTTCATCAGCATGACCCAGCCGAGCGAACAGGTGCCCGAGGCTGTAAAGCGCTCGACAATCTCAGACCTGTCGGCCCATGTCTCCGGGCTGGGCGTGACCGAGGTTGTGCTGGCGCTGGAGGAACGGCGCAATTCCCTCCCGCTGAAGGACCTGCTCCGTGTGAAAACAGCCGGAGTGCATGTAAACGAATTTTCGACCTTCCTTGAGCGGGAAACCGGCCGCGTCGATCTCGATACGCTCAACCCCAGTTGGCTCATCTTTTCGGACGGATTCTCTTCGGGGCGAGCAATTTCCTCCTTCGCCAAACGCGCGTTTGATATTCTTGCCAGCGGCCTGCTCTTACTGCTGGCTTTCCCTGTCATCGCCTTGTTCGCCCTGATCGTGAAGCTCGACAGCAAGGGGCCTGCCTTCTTCCGGCAGAAGCGCGTCGGGCTTTACGGACAGACCTTCGAGATCGTGAAACTGCGCTCCATGCGGTCCGATGCGGAGAAGGAGGGCGCGAAGTGGGCGGAGAAGAACGACAGCCGCATAACCCGCGTCGGTGCGTTCATCCGCAAGGTTCGGATCGATGAATTGCCGCAGGTCTGGACGGTTCTCACCGGGCGGATGAGTTTTGTCGGGCCGCGCCCCGAAGTCCCCATCTTCGTCAACAATCTGGAGGACAAGCTGCCTTACTACGCGGAGCGGCATATGGTGAAACCCGGCATCACCGGCTGGGCGCAGATCAATTATCCCTATGGTGCCAGCATCGAGGACGCGCGCCACAAGCTCGAATACGATCTTTACTATGCAAAGAACTACACGCCTTTTCTCGACCTGCTCATCATGTTGCAGACGTTGCGCGTAGTCCTGTGGCCGGATGGTGCCCGGTGACGATGTCGTTCTGGGACCTTGCCAGCAACCTGGCGTTCCTGCTCGTCGCATGCAGCGCCGTGGCGTTGGCGATGTGGCTGGCCACCAGCCAGCGGGCGCACGGGCCGGCAATCAACGCCTGCGCCGCAGCGCTGTTCATTGCAGCGCTTTGGGCCTTCTCCGTGGTCGGGCTAGGCTACGCCAACGTCGCGACGGCCTTCCTTGGCGTCGCAGGCAACCTTGCCTGGCTGTGGATGCTCTACAGGCTTTTCGGACATGGAGACCGTGACAAGCGGCTGGGCCCGGTGCGACCGGTGGTGCTTTCGCTCGGATTGGTCGAACTGCTGCAGGTCGCCCTGTTGTTTGCCAGCGCGCGGCTTTCCGGCTTCGCAGAAGCCTCGGTCCTGCTCCTGCAATTCGGGATAACCTTCAGGTTGCTGTTCTGCATCGGAGCGCTTGTTCTCGTTCATAACCTTTATGCCAGTGCCTCGGCGCCGGCACGGCAAGGATTGCGCTGGCCGGCCTCGGCTCTCGCGGTCATCTGGCTCTACGACCTGAACTTCTACACGATCGCCTACCTCGGCGATGGACTGCCCGTCATGCTGGTGGAACTGCGCAGCGTGGCGCTGGCCGTCGTGGTGGCCCTTCTTGCGATGGGTACCCTGCGCAGCAAGGGAGAATTGCAGTTCCGCCCTTCGCGTAGCTTCACGTTCCAGTCGTTCTCCCTGCTGCTGATCGGGGCTTACCTCGGGGTTATGGTCGTGATCGCCCAGGGGCTGACCTATATCGGCAGCGATTATGATCGAATTCTGCAAACTGGGTTCGTTCTTCTAGCCAGCGTGCTTGCATTGACAGTCCTGCCTTCGAAGAAGCTGCGCGGCTGGCTGCGGGTGACGGTGTCCAAGAACCTGTTCCAGCACCGCTACGATTATCGGGCCGAGTGGCTGCGTTTCACCGATACCATAGGCCGTGCCGGTCCTCAGGCCGCCCCGCTGCCGGAGCGTATCGTGCAGGCCGTGGCGGATATCACCGATAGCCCGGCAGGATTGCTGCTCACACCCCGCGAAGAGGGCGGCCTGGCGCTGGAAGCGCGCTGGCAATGGCGCGATATCGAAGTGCCTGCGCTTGCCATCGATGCGCTTGGTGCGCGCTTCCTGTCCGACAACCAGTTCATCGTTGATCTGGATGACGTGCGCGCCGGCGAAGAAGTCGCGGTGCCCGAAGTCGCGACGCCGAGGTGGCTCCTGGAAGACGAGCTCGGCTGGGCACTGGTACCGCTGCTTCACTACGAGCGGCTGGTCGGCGTCGTCGTGCTGGCGCGCCCGGCGGTGGCCCGGCGGCTGGATTGGGAAGACTTCGACCTGCTGCGCGTCGTGGGACGACAGCTGGCCAGCTATCTTGCCGAGCGCAACAGCCAGAACGCCTTGGGAGAAGCGCAACAGTTCGATGAGTTCAACCGGCGCATCGCCTTCGTCATGCACGACATAAAGAACCTTGCGAGCCAGCTTTCCCTTCTGGCCGGCAACGCGGAGAAACACGCCGACAAACCCGAGTTTCGCGCGGACATGATTCTCACCTTGCGGAATTCGACCGACAAGTTGCAGGCGCTGCTCGCAAGGCTCGGGCGCTATGGTGGCCACGGTGCGAAGGACCGCGAGGAAGTGGCACTCGATTCGCTGCTGGAACGCATCGAGGCGCAGTACAGGGGTAAGCATCACATCGTCTTGCCGCAGCGCGCGCCGTGCAGGGTGAAGGCCGATGCTGAAAGCCTGGAGCAGGCCTTGGTTCACCTGGTGCAGAACGCAATCGAGGCGAGTGACGAGAAATCGCCGGTCTTGCTCAATCTGCGGAGCGAGGGGGGCAGTGCGATTGTCGAGGTCGTCGATTCAGGTGCGGGTATGAGCCCGGATTTCATCCGCACCAGGCTTTTCAAACCCTTCCATTCATCCAAGCCCGGCGGCTTTGGCATCGGCGCATTCGAAGCGCGCGAATTGGTGCGCGCAATGGGCGGCCAGCTCGATGTCGAATCGCGCGAGGGGCTTGGCACGCGCTTCATGATCCGGCTGCCGCTCAGCGAGACGGCAGACATGATCCGAACAATGAATGCAAACGAACAAGCCAGCGAGGTTGCATGATGGCAGATCACAAACCCAAGATCCTCATCGTCGAGGACGATCCCGGACTGCAGGCCCAGTTGAAATGGGCTTACGAGGATTTCGAAGTGATAATCGCAGGCGATCGCGAGAGTGCCATTGCGGCGCTCAGGGCCGAGGCACCGCCCGTGGTGACGCTCGACCTTGGCCTCCCGCCCGATCCCGATGGCACGAGCGAGGGCTTTGCCGTGCTGGATGCCATCATGGCATTGAAGCCGGACACCAAGGTCATCGTCGCATCGGGCCACGGAGCCCGTGAGAGCGCGCTGAATGCGATCGAGCGCGGAGCGTACGATTTCTACCAGAAACCGGTCGACATCGACCAGCTCGGCCTGATCGTCCGGCGGGCCCTCAACCTGCATCGTATTGAGGAAGAGAACCGCCGCCTTGCTGCGAAGTCGGGGGAGGGGAATACCGTGCTCGGCGGCCTGATCACCTCGGCACCCGAAATGGTGAAAGTTGCGCGCACGATCGAACGCGTGGCGAATACCAACGTTTCGGTCATGCTGCTGGGGGCCAGTGGCACGGGCAAGGAATTGCTCGCCCGCGGCGTTCACGAGGCGAGCGAGCGCAAGAGCGGCAATTTCATTGCCATCAATTGCGCAGCCATTCCGGAAAACCTGCTGGAGAGCGAGCTTTTCGGACACGAGAAGGGCGCCTTCACCGGCGCTGTGAAAACTACCGAGGGCAAAATCGAGCTGGCCGATGGCGGCACGCTGTTCCTCGATGAGGTGGGCGATATCCCGCTGCCATTACAGGTGAAACTGCTGCGCTTCCTGCAGGAACGCACGATCGAACGCATCGGTGGGCGCAAGTCCATCGCGGTAGACACGCGCATCGTCTGCGCCACGCACCAAAACCTCGAAAGCATGATCGCCGATGGCCGCTTCCGCGAAGACCTGTTCTACAGGCTGGCAGAAGTGGTGGTGAAGATCCCCGCTCTGGCAGAGCGTCCCGGCGATGCGACCTTACTCGCAAAGGTCTTCCTCAAACGGTTTGCAGAGGAAATGAACCCTGCCGTCACGGGTTTCGCGCCCGATGCACTGGCGGCAATCGACGGGTGGAACTGGCCCGGAAACGTGCGCGAACTGGAAAACCGCGTGAAGCGCGCGGTCATCATGGCCGATGGCAAGCTCGTGAAGGCGGAGGATCTCGACCTTGGCGACACCGAGGAAGAGGACGCGCAGGCGCTGAACCTGAAAAGTGCGCGCGAAAAGTCCGATCGCAAGATGATCCGTCACGCACTGGCTCGCAGCGAGGGAAACATTTCCAGCACCGCCAAGCTTCTCGGAATCAGCCGACCGACGCTGTATGACCTGATCAAGCAATACGACTTGCAGACCTGATCCTCCGTCGGCACAGCGCGTGGCAATGATTGCGCGCCTGAAAACCCTGTTCGATCCGCTGGTAAGGCTGCTGCTGCTCGCCATTGCGCTGGCTACCGTCTTGCCGGTGACGGGAGAGGGGCGGGCGGTGGCCCGCGTGGTGTCGGACGCGGCCATCTTCTTCCTGTTCCTGCTGAACGGCCTGCGCCTGCCACGTGATCAGGTGCTTCACGGCATGCGCAACGCGCGTTTCCTGCTGCCGCTGATCGTCTGGGTGTTCGGCGTCATGGGACTGGCGGGCCTGGGCCTCTCGCGGCTTGGCGAGGGGGTCTTGCCGTCGACAGTTGCCCTCGGCCTGCTGTTCCTCGGCCTTCTTCCTTCCACCGTTCAATCGGCCACGGCCTACTGTTCGATCGCGGGAGGGAACGTTGCTGCCTCGGTTGTGGCGGCGGCCGTCATCAATATCCTTGGCGTGTTTGTAACCGCGCCACTGCTGACCCTGGCGGCGGGCGGCGATGTCGGGATAGACCTAGCGGGGCTTCAGCGGATCGGCCTGATCCTGCTGCTGCCTTTTGCCATCGGACAGATCCTGCAAAAGCGTCTTGGACACGTCGTGGCCGAGAACAGGATCCTGCTAAGCTGGGCGGATCGCAGCGCAATCGCGATTGCCGTTTATGTCGCCTTTTCTGCCGCAGTGGAGCAGGGACTGTGGACCTTGGTAAGCCTGTCGGCCTGGGTTTGGCTGGCGCTCCTGATCGGTGCTTTCCTGCTGCTGGGATTTGCCGGTTCGTGGTTAACCGGCGGCGCGCTTGGGCTGGCGAGAGGAGACCGCATCGCCTTTCTGTTCGCAGGGGCGCAAAAGAGCATCGCACTGGGCGCGCCGCTGGCAAGTGTGCTGTTCCCGCCGGCGACCGCAGGTCTCGTGCTGCTGCCGGTGCTGGCCTACCATCTCGTGCAGATGATCATTTCAGCTCCTATCGCGGCGAGGCTCAGCCGGGCGTAAGCGCATCCTTCACGCCTTCGGCCTCGCGCCGGTTATGGCGCAGGGACCACCAGAAGGAGATGCCGATCAGCCCGCCGCCAATCAGGCCAGTGATCGTCTCGGGGATGTGCAGCACTGCCGAGGTCAGCATGATCGCGCCCAGCACGATGATCGCCCAGAACGCACCATGCTCCAGGAAACGGTATTCCGAAAGCGTGCCCTTGCGCACCAGGTGGATGGTCATCGAGCGAACGAACATGGCACCAATGGAGAGGCCGAGCGCGATGATGATCATGTTGTTTGAAAGTGCGAATGCCCCGATCACGCCGTCGAAACTGAACGACGCATCGAGCACTTCGAGGTAGAGAAAGCCGCCAAGACCCGAGCGCATAACTTCGCCCGATGCGTTCTTGCGGGTCTCCTCGCGCAAGTTGAGGTATTCCCCCAGCGCATCGACCGCGATGTATGTGACGAGGCCGAGGACGCCCGCCGTCAGGAAGGTAAGCGCTTCGGCATCCGGCAACTGCAGCGAGATCACCCACAAGACCAGAAGGAGCACCCCGATCTCGATAGCGGGCAAAACGGCCACCTTGGACAGGTTGCGCTCGACCACTGCGATCCAGTGCACTTCCTTGTCTGCATCGAAGAAGAACTTGAGGCCGACCATGGCAAGGAAGGCGCCGCCGAAACCGGCGATGCCAATATGCGCTCCCGATACGATTTGTTCGTATCGCTCGGGATCATTCAGCGAGAGGTCTATCGCCTCCATCGGCCCTATCCCCGCCGCGATTGCCACGATGGCGAGGGGGAAAACGATACGCGTGCCGAATACGGCAATCGCGATACCCCAGACGAGGAAGCGTTGCTGCCATTTCTCATCCATCTCCTTGAGAATGGACGCATTCACCACCGCGTTGTCGAAACTCAGCGAGATTTCGAGTATCGAGAGGATGAAGATGATCCACATGATCTCCAGCACGCCCGAGACGGTGCCGGTGCTGGAAATGCCGTACCACAGGCCGAGCGCGAAGCAGGCTGCGGTAAAGACGAGCGAGAACTTGTAGTAGCGCAGCAGGGTCGCCATGCGAGTGGTGGTCCGTTGCAAGAGAGATTGGGCAGGCAACGCCCCTAGGGCGTGAAAGGTCCGAAGTCTATTTCGGCTGGTAAAGCTGGTCCGGGCCGGGGAAGCTGCGATCGCGCACTTCGCTGGCGTACCTGGCGGCCGTTTCCGAAATGGTCTCTGCCAGATTCTCGTACTTTTTCACGAAGCGCGGCACGCGCTCGAACATGCCCAGCATGTCGTCCACCACGAGCACCTGGCCGTCGCATCTGGCGGATGCCCCAATGCCGATGGTGGGGCACGAAACCGCCTCGGTCACGGCGATAGCGATGGGTTCGACAACGCCTTCCACGACGATTGCAAAGGCCCCGGCCGCCTCAAGCGCCTTGGCATCGCCGACGATCTTGTCGGCTTCGGCATCGCTGCGCCCGCGCGCGGCGTACCCGCCCAGCACGTTCACCGCCTGCGGCGTCAGCCCGACGTGGCCCATTACCGGGATGCCGCGATTTACAAGGAATTCGACTGTCTCGGCCATGGCCTCCCCGCCTTCCAGCTTCACTGCGGCAGCGCCGCTTTCCTTCAGCAGGCGTGCGGCGCTGTCGAAGGCATCTTCGGGAGAGGCTTCGTAGGAGCCGAACGGCATGTCCACCACGACGACCGAGTGATAGCTGCCGCGCACCACCGCGGCGGCATGGTTGGCCATCATTTCCATGGTGACGGGAATGGTGGAGGGGAGGCCGTAAATGACCTGACCCAATGAATCGCCCACCAGCAGCAGGTCGCAATGCGGATCGAGCAACTGCGCCTGCCGCGCGGTGTAAGCCGTCAGCATGACCAGCGGTTCCGTGGTCACGCCATCGACTTTGCGTTCGCGGATTTTGGGCACCGTGAGCCTCCGCATCGGTTGCGGCGTGGGGTTGGCGCGGCTGGTGGACGTGTCGAGTTGGAAAGTCGTGGACATGGGATGGCCTAATTTATGCCGAAGGGATGTGACGTGAAGGCGCGATAGCGCGCCGGGCCTGGCAATTGCAATGCGCGGCGCCGAGCGTGGTGAGAAGAGTGCCCCCTCGACGCGGGCGCAAAATAGTTGCATGACGCTACCAATTCGGGTCGAGAGGACAAGATTTTATGGCACTTTCGCAGTCGGGCGCCACCAGGGATCACTGGTCGTCACGAAGCGCGTTTATCCTTGCGGCGGTCGGCTCCGCCGTGGGGCTCGGCAATCTCTGGCGCTTTCCGGCAGAGGCCGGGGCCAATGGTGGCGGCGCTTTCGTATTGTTCTATATCGCCTGCGTCCTGCTGATCGGCCTTCCCATCCTCCTGTCGGAAACCTTGATCGGGCGTCACGGGCAATCGGCCGCGCCGGAAAGCGTGCGCCGCGTTGCCAGTGCGTCGCGCGCCAGTCCGCGCTGGGATATCCTCGCAGGCATGGGCGTGATCGCCGCGTTCCTGATCCTCAGCTTCTACTGCGTCGTGGGGGGATGGGTCCTCTATTACATCGGCGTTTTCATCGGCGACATCTTTACATCGGGGATCGCAGGCGGGGCATTCGAAGGGCAGTCGGCCGAAGCAGTCGAGGCGCTGCTTCCCGATCTTTTCGCGAACGGTCCGATGATGGTCGGCATGAACTTCGTGTTTCTTGCCGTGACGCTGTATTTCGTGGCTCGCGGTGTCAGCGGCGGTATCGAGATCGTCGCCAACTACATGATGCCAGCGTTCTTCATCCTGCTGGTGGCGATCACCATTTACGGTGCGTTCGGCGGTGCCTTCACGCAGACGCTGGACTACCTTTTCACGTTCGAGCCCGAAAAGCTGACCGGGCCCGTCATGTTGGCGGCGCTGGGGCAGGCGTTCTTCTCTCTGTCGCTGGGCGTGGCTGGCATGATTACCTACGGCGGCTATGTCGGTCGCAATGTGAACCTTGCGGGCACCTCTGCGATCATCGCGAGCGCCGATACCCTGGTGGCGCTGCTGGCGGGTCTTTGCCTCTTTCCCATCGTGTTCGCGGCCGGCCTTGCCGTGGGTGCCGGACCGGGCCTGATGTTCCAGACCCTGCCGCATGCCTTTCAGGAAATGCCGTTCGGCTCCGTCGTCGGCCTGCTGTTCTTCGTCATGGTCGGTTTTGCAGCGCTCACCAGCTCGGTGGCGCTGCTGGAAGTGCCGACCGCGTGGATGATCGACCGCTTCCGCATCGTGCGCCCCCTGAGTGCGATCATCGTGGCCGCTGGCGCCATGACACTCGGCGCACTGGCGGCATTGTCGTTCAACGTGCTGTCGGACTGGCATCCGCTGAACTTCATCCCGGTGTTCGAAGGGCAGGGCTTCTTCGATGTGCTGGACGGGCTGACGGCGAAGTTCTTCATGCCCATCGGGGCCATTCTTACGGCGATCTTCGTGGGCTGGGTGGCCGATCGCAAGCTGATCGACATGGAGAACGGTCTGGGTGGTGCGCTGCATCTGTTCTGGCTGTTCCTGGTGCGCTTCCTTTGCCCGATCGCGCTGGTCGGCATCCTGGTGGTGGGTATCTTCCCCGGTCTGTTCGACTGACCGGGCGCCAGCAACGCAAAGAAAAAGGGCCGCTGCTCCGATGTGAGCAGCGGCCCTTTGCTTGCCTGGTAGAAAGCTCTTACAGGACGGTTTCGGTGTGTTCCTCGCGGGCATCTTCGCGCACGTCGAAGCCGAAGAGCATCTTGGCGTTATCTACAAAGCCAAGGTCGCTGTTCCAGATCTCCGCTTCCCCCAGGTCCATGCGCAGCATCAGCAGGTTGGGATCATCCTTGCCGCCGGGGAACCATGCTTCAACCACATTGCTCCACTGCTTTTCCAGACGTTCCTTGCTGGTTTCCTCGCGTAGCGTACCGCTGAAGCGGGCGAACATGTCGTGCCCCTTGCCGGCGAAGGTCGCCGTGGCGGGGCCGCCCTTGGCAAAGGTGTGATCCTTGGTGGTGAAGAACCAGATCGCGGAGTTGGCATCCTTGTCCAGCTGCGCCGTCATCGGCACGGCGGTTTTCGGATCGGCATCCAACTCGAGGAAGATGAACGGGCTGTCGGCCAGTGATTTCCAGAACTTCTGTTTGAGGTCGTGTGTCGAGGTCATGAGAGTCTCCTTTTGCCCGATCAACGATATGGGTGGGGGTGTGGTTCCGACCTTGCCCGAAGGCCCATAGTGGAACATAATAAGAACATAGGAGTCGATTCGTCATGGACACCAGCACACTGCCAAAAGCGGCGGAGCTGGCCACCCGCGCTGCCCGCAATCCCCGCTGGCAGCCCGACGCGGCCTTGCCTCTGCACAGCGAGATATTCGCCCCCGCCACGCAAGGCGTCGGGGCAGGGGCGGCGCTTGCCTTTGCGCAGCAGGCCTTGCGGGCGGGCGAGGGTTCCTCGCTGGAAGAGCGCAGCGTGCTGTGGGTGCAGGATGCCCGCGCTATCAAGCTGGGTGGGCGTCCCTATCGCACGGGCCTGCCCGAAGCCTTGCGTCACCGTCTGATCCATGTGGCCGCCAAGACGCCGGAGGACGCCCTGTTCGCCATGGAGGAGGGGCTGCGCTGCCGTGATCTTGCCGTGGTGGTGGGGGAAGTGGCGGGCAATCCGCGCGCGCTGGATTTCACCGCTTCGCGCCGTCTGACCCTGACGGCGGAGAAACACGGCATTCCGCTGCTGCTCGTCCGCCTCGACGCCGAGGCCGATCTCAGTTCTGCCCGGATGCGCTGGCGCATGACGAGCGCGCCCTCATCCCCGCCGCGCTGGAACGTGGCTGCACCCGGTCGCCCGGCCTGGCATGCACAGCTGTTCCGCGCCCGTGCCCACCCTCCCGGAGAATGGATCCTGCGCGATGAGCCAGAACGCCTCGCCGCGGAAAGAGCCCCGGAAACCACCGCGCCGGATCATGGCGATCTGGTGCGCGGACCTGGCGCTCGATCGCTGGCGGCACTCTGAAAACTGTCGGCGCGAGGAAGGGCCGGATGCCGCCCCGCTGGCGCTGATAACCGAAACCGCCCACGGTCCGCGCATCGATGCCGTGAACCCCGCCGCATGCGCTGCGGGCGCGGCGAAAGGCATGATGCTGGCCGATGCCCGCACCCTGTGCCCGTCGATAGAAGTGCGCCCCAGCGATCCGGTGGGGGACCTTGCCTTCCTGGAACGCCTTGCCCTGTGGGCCATGCGCTGGGGCCCGTGGAGCGCGATGGACGCGCCTGACGGCGTGCTGGTGGACGTGACCGCCGTTGCTCACCTGTTCGGCGGGGAGCGGCGTCTGCTGGCCGACGTGGAGGCCCGTTGCAGCGCCCGTGGTCTCACCATCCGCGCTGCCATCGCGCCCACCGCGGGGGCGGCCTGGGCGCTGGCGCATTTCGCCGCATCCGGCGCGATCCTTGGTCCCGAGGAAGATTTGCAGACCCGCCTTGCCGACCTGCCGGTGGCCGCGCTGCGCCTCGACAACGACGTGCTGCTCGTCCTCAAACGCCTTGGCCTGAAACGGCTGGGCGACCTTGCCGGTATCGAGGAGGGGCGTGATCGGAAAGGCAGCGGAAGGGATGCCATCCAGCGCCGGTTCCGCAACCGCAAGTCGCCCTCTGCCAACCCGCTCGTCCGCATGGACCAACTCCTGGGCCGGGTGCCGGAGCCACTACTGCCCGTCGTCCCCGTCACCGCGCCGATGGTGCAGCGCCGCCTGCTGGAGCCGATCCGCCACCGCCAGTTGCTCGATACCGTGGTGAGCGATCTGGCGCAGGACATGGCGCGCACGCTGGAAGCGAAGGGGGAGGGCGCGCGCCGCCTGCAACTGGGCCTGTGGCGGGTGGACGGTGAAGTGCTGGTGCGTGAACTGGAAATGGCCGCCGCCACTCGCGATCCCGATCACATGGTCCGCCTGTTTGCCGACAGGCTGGACGATATCGATGCAGGGTTCGGTATCGAGATGCTGCGCCTGCGGGCCTCGTGGTCGCAGCCGCTGGGGCTGGACCAGTCGGACCTGGAAGCGGCGGCAGAACAGCACGGCACTTCGCTGGCGGCCTGCATGGATCGCCTCACCACGCGCCTTGGCACGCAAGCCGTGCAGCGCCCGGTGCCGCGCGCCAGCCACATTCCCGAACGCGCGCAAGGGTGGCAGCCGCCGCTGGAGCCCGAACCTGCCGAACAGCACCAAC
>MDTG01295255.1_pt1 | contig 25829 bp, 22 predicted proteins | sample 811421 | NCBI WGS metagenome assembly MDTG01 (sample SAMN05326645, study PRJNA326480) | marine metagenome | isolation source: seawater | place: Pacific Ocean: South East | collected 2011
CGAGCGCATGATCGACGATCGCCGCATCAAGATCGGCGACGAATTCGTCACCACGCCCGCCACGTTCCTCACCAGCTTGCGCGGAGTAACGGTGGACGGGAAGCCAGTGGCCAAGCCCGAGCGCACGCGCCTGTTCGCCTTCCACAAGCCCACCGGCCTGCTGACGGCGGAACGCGATTTCTCGGGCCGTCCCACGATCTACACCGCCCTTCGCAATGCCCTGCCCAAGGACACGCCCCGCCTGATGCCGGTCGGGCGGCTAGACATGAATACCGAAGGCCTGCTGCTGCTCACCAACGACGGCGAGTTCAAGCGGCTGCTGGAACTGCCCGCCACGGAAATCCCCCGCACATACCGCGCCCGCACCTTCGGCGACGTGACACAGGAACAGCTGGAAGACCTGATGGACGGCATTGAGATCGAAGGGATGCGATATGCCCCCATCGATGCCAACCTGGAACGGCGCACGGGCCGCAACCAGTGGATCGAGGTGACGCTGACCGAGGGCAAGAACCGCGAGGTTCGCCGCGTGCTGGAACACCTCGGCCTCGAAGTCAGCCGCCTGATCCGCACCGCCTACGGCCCCTTCGGCCTGGCAGACCTGCCGCGCGGCGCGGCGCAGGAAATCCGCAAGGAAGATATCGAACGCTTCCGGAGCAGCCTGAAATGAGGATCATCGCAGGCGACTGGAAACGCCGCCAACTCCGCGCGCCTGCGGGCGAAGCCACGCGCCCCACGGCAGACCGCACGCGCGAAACGCTGTTCTCCATGCTGGTGAGCCGCCTCGGATCTTTCGAGGGACTTTCGGTTGCAGACCTGTTCGCAGGCTCCGGCGCGCTTGGGCTGGAGGCGCTTTCGCGGGGGGGCGACAATTGTCTGTTCGTGGAGCAGGACGCCGCCGCGATCCGCTGCATCCGCCAGAACATCGCCTCCCTGCGCGCCCAGCAACAATGCGAGGTAGTGGCGGGCTCCGTCATGTCGCTAGGCCCGGCAAAGATTGCGCGTGACCTCGTGCTGCTTGACCCACCCTATGGCACCAACGCAGGCGCCGTGGCGATCGATCGGCTGGTCCGGCTTGGCTGGATCGGACCTGCGACGTGGGTCGCGCTGGAAGTGGGCGCGAAGGACGATGTGAAGATCAAGGCGCTCGACATCGAGACCGAGCGCAAGGTCGGCCCGGCGAAGCTGGTCCTGCTCCGCTGGCCCGAAATCGCGGACTAGCCCTCGCTGTCTTCCGTTTCCTGCGCCGGCGCTTCGGGCGGTAGGCCGTCTTCGATCTCGCTCGCCGGTCTGCCGGGCCAGTAATCGATCGGCACACCGCCGAAATCGAGGCCGGCCTCGCGCGGATTGATGCAGTTGTCCTGCTGGCCTTCGCGGCAAACGTCGACTTCGTAGCCATTGACGCGGACCCGCGTTGCGCGCCCGTCCTCGTCTCGCTCGATGACTTCGGCCTGCGGCTTTTCCTCACCCTCGTGATTGTCGGCCAAAACAGGGGTTCCGATGCACAGGGCGATAACAGGCAGGGCAATTGCGAATTTCACGGCGCTTCTCCTCACGGCACACCAGCAATGCATATCATAATCGACGAAGGGCCGCCCGGTTTCCCGAACGGCCCTTCAACCTCTTGACGGCTCGTCAGTTATTACGAACTGGCAGGCTCACCCGGCCAGTAGTCGAGCGGACGGTCAACACCGGGACCACGCTGTCCAGCGGCCCATGCGTTGATGCAGTTGTCGTCCGCATCACTCTCACACACGGGATATTCACCCTGGTGCGGTGCCGGTGCATCCTGCACCACGGCGTTGCTCACGAAGCGCATGTCGGTCGTGCTGGTCGTCGCAGCGGCCTGCTGGGTCGTGGCATTGCCATCTTCCAGTTCCGAAACCTGGGCAATCACCGAATTCCAGGCTGCAGCCCGCTGTTCAGGCGCCTGGATCTGGAAGATCGTGGCGCGCTGTTCATCGTTCAGATACCACCATGCGTCCTGCTGTTCGTCATTCAGCGACCAGTAGTAGCCGCGAAGTGCATCGTTCCAGCCGAAATACATCGTCTGCTGATCGGCGGTATAGGTATCGAACTCGGCGCGATCAGCGGGGCTGAGTTCATCGTACATCATCTGCTGGTCGGCAGTCATTTCGCCGCTTTCATGATGGTCGGCCATGGCAGGCACGGAAATCATCGAAAGCGCGGTGGCGGCGGCCAAAAGTGTCTTGTTCATCACTGGTCTCCTGTGTCGGTTCGCGTTGTTGCGATTGCCCCTGAAACGGGGTGGACCGTGCGCCTGTTCCGAGAAAACGCGGTTCCCCGGTTCGTCGCTGGCCTTGCACGGCGCGCCCCTGTTCCCTAGTTGTTCACCAGTGACCCAGTCCCCCTCCACATCCGACTCACTACCCGCAGACAGCGCACCCGAATGGCTCGCGCACCTCAATCCGCCGCAGCGCGATGCCGTGCTGACGACGGAAGGGCCGGTGCTGATGCTGGCAGGGGCCGGCACTGGCAAGACAGCCGCCCTCACCCACCGCCTCGCCCATATCGTTCGGGAACGGATGGCCTGGCCCAGCGAGATCCTATGCGTCACCTTCACCAACAAGGCCGCGCGCGAAATGCGGGAGCGCGTGGGCACGCTCACCAATGGCGCGCTGGAGGGGATGCCGTGGCTCGGCACGTTCCACTCGATCTGCGCCAAGATGCTGCGCCGCCATGCCGAACTGGTCGGGCTGGAAAGCAACTTCACCATCATCGACACCGATGATCAGTTGCGCCTGCTGAAAACGCTCATTCGCGAGGCGGAGCTGGACGAGAAGCGCTGGCCCCCGCGCCAGCTCGCCGGGCTGATCGACAGCTGGAAGAACCGCGGCCTCAACCCCGAGGATCTGACAGCCGTCGACAACGAAAGCTATGCCAACGGCAGGGGTGCGGAGATGTACCGCATCTACCAGGAGCGGCTGAAGAGCCTGAACGCCTGCGATTTCGGCGACCTGCTGCTGCACATGCTCAACATCTTCCGCCGCCATACGGACGTGCTGAAGAGCTACCAGCAGCGCTACAAATATATCCTGGTAGACGAGTACCAGGACACCAATGCCGTGCAGTACCTTTGGCTGCGACTGATGGCGCAGGAGCGCAAGAACATCTGCGTGGTGGGGGATGACGACCAGTCGATCTATTCCTGGCGCGGGGCCGAGGTGGCGAACATCCTTCGTTTCGAGAAGGATTTTCCCGGCGCAAAGGTGGTGAAGCTGGAGCAGAACTATCGCTCCACTCCGCAAATCCTGGCCGCCGCCAGCGGGCTGATCGAAGCCAATTCACAGCGCCTCGGCAAGACGCTGTGGACGCAGCTTCCCGAGGGGCAGAAAGTCCGCGTGATCGGCGTATGGGACGCGCCCGAGGAAGCCCGCCGCGTGGGCGAGGAGCTGGAACGGCTTGAGCGCGAGGGGCTGTCGCTGGAACAGGCCGCAATCCTCGTGCGCGCTCAGTACCAGACCCGCGAGTTCGAGGACCGCTTCATCCAGATCGGCCTCTCCTATCGCATTATCGGCGGCTTCCGCTTCTACGAACGCGCCGAAATCCGTGATGCTCTGGCGTACCTGCGCGTGATCGCCCAGCCCGCCGACGATCTCGCGTTCGAACGTATTTACAACCAGCCCAAGCGCGGACTTGGCGCGAAAACGCTGGAGAAGATGTACCAGCACGCCCGCCGCACCGGACAACCGCTCGCCGCCGCCGCGCTGGAACTGGCCGACAGCGACGAACTGCCGGCCCGCACCCGCAACACCATCGCCGCGCTGATGGACGATTTCCTGCGATGGCGCGAGATGAGCGAGGCAGTCAGCCCGTCCGAACTGATGCGCGCCGTGCTGGACGAGTCCGGTTACGATGCGATGCTGAAGGCGGACCGATCCGCTGAGAGCGCAGGCCGCGCGGACAACCTCGTCGAGCTTGCCCGCGCGATGGAGGAATACGAAACGCTCGGCGATTTCCTCGAACACGTCAGCCTCGTGATGGACAACGACGCGAACGACGACGAGGACAAGGTCACCATCATGACCATGCACGCGGCCAAAGGACTGGAGTTCGATCACGTGTTCCTGCCCGGTTGGGAAGAAGGCGTGTTTCCGTCGCAGCGTTCGCTCGACGAAGGCGGCCTTGCCAGCCTGGAGGAAGAGCGGCGCCTTGCCTACGTCGCCATCACCCGCGCGAAACGACGCTGCACCATCCTGCACGCGGCAAATCGCCGCATCTACGGCCAGTGGACGAGTTCCATCCCCAGCCGCTTCATCGAGGAACTGCCCGACGAGCATATCGAGCAGGAAACCACGATGACGGGCGGCAAGTCGCTGTGGCAGGCCAACTGGAGCGAAAGCGAAGACCCCTTTGCCCACGTGTCCACCAGTCGACCCGACCGTTCCAGCGCGCGCGGCCCCGGTTGGCAACGTGCGCTCGCCACGGGATATGAGACGAAGCCTGCGCGCCTGAAGGAACCGGGCCGCAGCGCCGCCAGCTTCGCGGCGAAGCCACGCACCGATGTCGAAATCGGCGCGCGCGTGTTCCACGAAAAGTTCGGTTACGGGGAAGTCATCGGGCAGGAAGGCAACAAGCTCGAGATCGATTTCGAGAAGGCCGGGACCAAGCACGTGATCGACAGTTTCGTGACACTGGCGAAGTAGCGCCGGCACAAGCGCCAAAATCGCCCCGACTAGATATTTGTTATAGCGCTTCGCCGACTTCGGGCTATCAGGCGGAAGGATCAACATCAGCAGGGCGGGAAAATTGCGGCAGGACGATCGCGACATCATGGATTCCTACGGGCGGGAATCGACACCGGACATCTGGAAGTTTCTCGCAACGGTTCGCCGGCGTTTCAGACTTTCCGAAGAAGAAGCCGGTCTGTTGAAGGATGCGATGCGGGAAACCGCCGTGTTCGCGCCCGGTGAATACATGGTGCGCGAAGGGGACCGCATCAATTACTCTTCCCTGATCCTCGAGGGGTTCGCCTGCCGCTGCAAGGACAGCCCTGACGGGATGCGGCAAATCATGGAAATCCAGATTCCCGGCGATTTCGTGGACCTGCATTCCTACCCGCTCGAAGTGCTCGATCATGGCATCTGCGCGCTGTCGGAGTGCCGGATCGTCAAGTTTCCCCATGCCGAAATCTCGCGCCTGATCGACGAGAGCCCTCGCCTGGCGCGGATCATGTGGTTCACCACGATGGTAGATGCCTCCATCCACCGCCAGTGGATCGTGAACATCGGTTCCCGCTCGGGCAAGGCGCGGATCGCGCACCTGCTGTGCGAACTGTACCATCGCTGCAAGGTCGTGGGACTGACAACCGATCACTCCTACTGGCTGCCGCTCAACCAGACGCAGATCGGCGAGTGCCTGGGCTTTACCCAGATGCACGTGAACCGGATGCTGAGGGAATTGCGCGAGCAGGGGTTGGTGACGCTCCAGTCCCAGAAGGTGAAGATCCACGATTGGGAGGGCCTGAGCGAACTCGCGCAGTTCGATCCGGATTACCTGTATCTGACCCCGCGCGACGGCTGACCTCTATCCGCGCCGACGCTACAGCGTGTAAAGGGGTTTGAGCGACCAGGACTTGTTCGCGTAAAGGCGAACTTCGTAGTCGCGGCTTCGCCAGCAACGCAGTTCGACCTCGCCCACACCGAAATGCCGGCTTGCGATGCCGATGGCCTCGACGATATCCGCAGCCTCGCAAACCATCTCTTCGATGGTCGCGCAGTCGGGCCGACTGCCGCGCAATCGAAAGCTGTTCTTCGGCAGCGCACCGCCGCCACCGCCTATCCCGTCTTTCCTGAACACGTGCGCCCCTTCCGCGTGACCCCGAAGCCGCCAGCGTTGGCAGAGGCCGAGAGCGGGGGGCGACAACATATGTCAATTGCGTGAGATTTTGCGCCGCGCGCTTTCCCTTGCCGGAAAGCAGGTCTAACGGCGAGCAATGCCGTTCCGCGACATTGCCTTGCTCGTCCTCCTTTGCCTGATCTGGGCGGGAAACGTGCTGGTGAGCCGCGTGGTCGTGACGGACCTCGGCGTGCCGCCGCTTTGGTATGCCGCGCTGCGCACGGTCGTCGTAATGGTGGCGCTTGCTCCGTGGCTGAAATGGCCTGGGCGCGACTGGTGGCGCGTGGCCCTCGTAACGACGGCTGTAAGCGGCGGCGGCTTCGCCCTTCTTTTCGTGGGCCTGCAAGACGCCACGGCTTCGTCCGCTGCCATCGTTCAGCTGGCCGGTGCGCCGATGACGGTGCTGATGGCAATGGTCATCCTCAAGGAACAGGTTCGCTGGCGGCGCGGCATCGGCATTGTCATGGCGCTGGGCGGGGTCTTGCTGGCGGTCGCATCGCCGTCGGGCTGGGAGAATTCCACCGGGCTGCTGTTCGTCTTTGCCGGTGCTTTCGTCGGTGCGCTTGGGTCTGTCTATCTCAAGACAATCGAGCTTTCGGCCCTGCGTATGATGGCATGGGCGGGGTTCTTCTCCACCGCGCTGCTGCTGCCGCTCAGCCTGCTGCTGGAACGCGGCCAGATCGAGGCTTCGCTGGCGGCCCCGCTGGAACTGGCAGGCGCGCTGGCATTCTCGGGGCTCATCGTTTCCGTCTTCGCCCACACCGCCTATTTCCGCATCCTGCAGAAGAACGAGGCGGGCGTGGTCGCGCCGATCACGCTGCTGACGCCCGTTTTCACGATCCTGATGGGCGCGACCCTGGCGCGCGAACCTGTCGGCCTGATGATGCTGGCCGGCGCAGCACTGGCGGTGAGCGGCGTGCTGGTGATCGCGGTGCGACCCAGCAAGACCATCTTCAAGGGGCTGCTGGTGCGGCCCCGGCTGTAGGATCAGCCGATCAGTTGAAGCCTACGCCGAGGAAATCGGGCTTCGGCCCGTTCCACTCACCCGCAGGCACCGGCTCATCGTCCTGGTCGCGGCGACGCGACTGGTTGCCGGACTTGGAACCACCCGAGCGCGAGCCAGAGCGATCCTCGCGCTTTTCCCGGCGGGGTGCGCGCTCGTTCTGGCGATCATCCTGCAGGCGATCGTCGTCGCGGCTCTCGTTGCGGCGCGAGCGGATGCGCTTCGGCTTTTCGTCCTGCTCGTTCTCGGTCTCGTCCTGCTTCGGCGCTTCCTTCCTGGGCTGCGCCTTGGGCAGTTCGACCCGCACGTCCTTCTTGCCGAACACCGGCACTTCGCTGCCGGTCAGCTTCTCGACGTTCTCGATCGCCTCGGCATCTTCGGGCGCGACGAAAGTGAACGCGCGGCCCTTGGCCCCCGCGCGACCGGTGCGGCCAATGCGGTGGACGTAGTCGTCCGGATGCCAGGGCGTATCGAAGTTGAACACGTGGGACACGCCCTTGATGTCCAGCCCGCGCGCGGCAACGTCACTGGCGACGAGGATATTGATCTCGTTGTTCTTGAACCGCTGCAATTCCGCGTTGCGCTGGTTCTGGTCGATATCGCCGTGGATTTCGCCGCTGGCAAAGCCGTGGCGTTGCAGGCTCTTGTTGAGCTCTCGCACCGTCGTCTTGCGGTTGCAGAAGATGATCGCGTTCTCGACCAGGTCGTTGCGCAGCAGCCAGCGCAGCGTCTCGCGTTTCTCGCGGCTCTTCACCGGGATCTTGAATGCGGTGATGTTCTCGTTGGTGGAGGCTGCGCGCGTCACCTCGATGCGCTTGGGATTGTCGAGGAACTTCTTCGCCAGCTTGGCAATCGGCGGCGGCATCGTGGCGCTGAACAGCAGGGTCTGGCGCTTTTCCGGCAGCTTGTCGCAGATGAACTCGATGTCGGGGATGAAGCCCATGTCGAGCATCCGGTCGGCCTCGTCGATCACCACCAGCTCGCAGGCGTTGAGCATGATCTTGCCGCGCTCGAACAGGTCCATCAGGCGGCCCGGCGTGGCGATCAGCACGTCCACCCCGTCGTTCAGCGCCTTCACCTGCTCGCCCATCTGCACGCCGCCGATCAGCAGCGCCATGGTGAGATCGTGGTTCTTGCCATACTTCTCGAAATTCTCGGCGACCTGCGCGGCCAGCTCACGCGTCGGAGCGAGAATCAGGCTGCGCGGCATAAGCGCGCGGCGGCGGCCGCTGGCCAGAACATCGATCATCGGCAGCACGAAGCTGGCCGTCTTGCCGGTGCCGGTCTGGGCGATGCCCAGCACGTCCCTCATCATCAACACCGCCGGAATCGCTTCCGCCTGGATCGGAGTCGGCTCGGTGTAGCCAGCCTCCTCGACGGCTTTGAGCAATTCAGGAGAAAGGCCGAGATCGGCAAAAGTGGTCAAATCGTAAGATCCGGAAATAAGAGGGGGTGCCGATCACACGGCACAATGCATGCGCCGCGCCCTATGCAGCAGGTGGGCAGAAAGTCAAGATTTACGGGTAAATCGCCGCTACTGGCTGACGGCGACGAGGCGGCTGAATTCGGTCACTTCGCAGCTGGCCCCGGCGCGCGATTGCAACAGGTCGCGCGCTACGCACAGGCGGCCATCGTCGCTACGCTCCACATAGAAACCAGCGTAGAAGGCCCTTGCAACGCAGGACTCGCCCAACCTCGCGGACAGGATCTGGCGCTGACGGGTGAACATCAGCAGGCGATTTCCCTCGGCGGGCTGTACGCCCAGGATGTCATCCACCTCGACGCAATCGTCATGCTCCACTTCCGCGAAGCTCTGCCGCATCGGACGTCGCGGCAAGTCTGCCATCATCTGCGAGCGGGCTCGCGCCGGTGCGGGCGAGACCCTTACGATCACGCGCTGGCGAATGCGGACCTGGTTCTGCTCCTGCGCCCGGTGTGCCCCGTCCAGCAGCGTGCCGGGAGAAACTTGCGAGGGCCCGAAACCCAAGGGCAGGCCGGATTGCGGCCCCGTCAGCCGCACGTTGTCCTGCGCCGCCACGCGCACCGGCACCTGCGCCGCGAAGATCGGGGCAAGCAGTGCGACAAGCGCGAGGATGGCGATAAGGCGTTTCATGGGTTCGGATAATTGGTCGGCAGGCGTCCCGTCACTCGCTTGTCACAGCGATGAGGGCTGGAGATAGCAGGAAGGATTGAATGGTGGCTTAACCTGCATTTGCACCTTTGCAACCCGGCCATAATGCTGGCAACGCGAGAAACCATGAGCACGACCGACGAATTCCTTTCCGCCGCCAGCAGCCTGCTTGGAGACCGCGGCTTTACCACCGATGCAGAGCTTATCGAACCCTGGCTGACCGACTGGCGCGGACGCTTTACCGGGCATGCGCTGGGCATGGCCTCCCCCGCCAGCACGCAGGAGGTAGCAGACCTCGTGAAGCTGTGCGCCGCGCACGGCGTGCCCATCGTTCCGCAGGGCGGCAACAGCGGCATGTCGGGCGGGGCCACGCCTGACGATACCGGCAAGGCGATTGTGCTCTCGCTCAGGCGGATGGACAAGGTGCGCAGCTTCGATGTGGAAGCGCGGCAGATCACCTGCGATGCCGGATTGATCCTGCATACGCTGCACGAGACCGTGGAGGCCGAGCGCCTGCGCTTCCCGCTCACGCTGGGCGGAAAGGGTTCCGCCACCATCGGCGGATTGATCTCCACGAATGCGGGTGGAACGCAAGTATTGCGTCACGGCTCCATGCGGGCGCAGGTGCTGGGGATCGAGGCAGTGATGGCCGACGGCACGGTGTTCGATTCGCTGCGACCGCTGAAGAAGGACAATCGCGGCTTCGACCTGAAGCAGTTGCTGATCGGTTCGGAAGGGACGCTGGGCATCGTTACGGCGGCCACCTTGCGCCTGCTGCCCGCCCTCGCCGACCGCGCCGTGCTGTGGGCGGGGCTTGGCGACATTCGCGATGCGCGCAAGCTGCTGCTCCATGCAGAGCGCGTGGCAGGCGATGCGCTGGAAGGTTTCGAGGTGATGCCGCGCCACTCGCTGGAGGCCGTGCTGGCTCACAGCGCCAATGCCCGCGCGCCCTTGCAGGACCATCACGAATGGAACGCGCTGATCGAACTGACCGCCGATGCATCCGGCGCGGACGCCCTGCCCGCCCTCGCCCAGTCGCTGCTGGAGAGTGCGTTCGAGGAAGGTCTGGTCGCCGATGCCACCATCGCCCGCAACGAGGCCCAGGCAGAAGAATTCTGGATGCTGCGCGACGAGATCGCCCCGGCCGAACGCGCAATCGGCCCCGCCATGCAGCACGATATCTCCGTGCCGGTACCGGACATGGCCGAATTCGTCGCCGATGCCGTGCCGAAGGTGGAGAAAGCCTTCCCCGGCACCACCGCGGTCGCCTTCGGCCACCTTGGGGACGGCAACGTCCACTTCCACGTGCTCGCTCCGGAGGGCGCCGTTCCGGGCAAGTGGGAGCTTGGCGAAGGCAAGGCCATCAGCGCATTCGTGCACGACGAGGTGACGGCGTGGAACGGATCGATCAGCGCAGAACACGGGATCGGGCAATTGAAGCGTGACGAACTGGCGCGGCTGGGCGATCCCGCGCAGCTTGCCATAATGCGGCAGGTGAAGCGCGCGCTCGATCCCGCCGGCCTGCTAAATCCGGGCAAGCTGGTGCCGCTTGAAACCGGCACCGAACCCCTTTAAGGCCGCGCCCCAACAGTTTCACGAGATTCCATTTCGGATAAGGGCCTTGTTGGCCGCACAGCCGAATTCAACCTGATCGGAGAGTATGATGGCCAGCGCGCCGAAAGCCAGTTTGCCCGTTTTCTACAACGAACTGATCCCCCTCAACAGCAACGACCACGGCGACTGGAACGCCCGCTCGGTCGACAAGGCTCCCTGGGTGGTCAACAACCACGCCATCCCGCTGACCGTCGAGGAATTTCCCTCCGCCCAGCGCAACTTCCCGATCGTGTTCTCTTCGGGTGAACGCTCGGTGCCGCTGGCGCTGATGGGCCTCAACGAAGGCGTGAACGTGTTCTTCGACGACGAAGGCGCCCCGCGCGACGCGACGCCGCCGTACATCCCCGCCTACATTCGCCGCTATCCCTTCCTGCTGGCGAAGCTGGACCCGAACTCGGAGAACCTGTCGCTCTGCTTCGACCCGACCAGCGACCTCATCGGCAAGTTCGATGAAGGCCAGGCGCTGTTCAACGAAGACAAGGAACCCAGCGAGCACACCAAGGGCCTGCTGCAGTTCTGCGAGAAGTTCGAGGAAGCGGGCAACCGCACCCAGTTGTTCATGCAGGAACTGGAAGCCCACGACCTGCTGATGGACGGCGAAATCGCCATCAACCGTTCGGACAAGCCCGACCAGCCCTTCGTCTATCGCGGCTTCCGCATGGTGAACCAGGAAAAGCTGCGCCAGCTTCGCGGTGACCAGCTGCGCAAGTGGAACGAGAACGGCCTGCTGCCGCTGATCTTCGCCCACCTCTTCTCGCTGGACCTGATGCGCACGATCTTCGCGCGCCAGGTTGAACAGGGCAAGGGCCCGCAGGGCATGGAAGCCGCGATGGCGGCAACCGCGCCCCAGGCGTAATCAGACATTCCTGAGCGGCGTCGACGAGACGCCCGTTTTTCAGGACGACATCAGCTAGGGGCGGTCCGGGAGGGCCGCCCTTGGTCCATGTGATCTTGAAACATTTGCGCTTCGGCTTATCTTTGGGATGTCCGGTCGGCGCTCCCCTCATGGCCCGGCCGGATAGGCGCGCTTCGGCGCGCCTCCTCCCTGAACCTTGGCCGCCTCGTGCATCGTGCACGGGGCGGTTTTTTCTTGCCTATTCAGCAGCTTGGGCGAAGCCGCTCGCACCTTTTGCCACCTCTTCGGCCAGCCGGCGCACGAGGGCGGCCAATATGGTGCCAACAGGCTCAACGCCATCGCCCGGCTCGCGCAGGTGCCGGTCAAGATAGGTCGCACGGCAGATTTCCAGTTGCATCGCAGAAATTCCCCGAGCCGGAGCGCCGTGACGATCGAGCACGTATCCGCCCGCGTAGGGACGATTGTGCGCCGCCCGCACGCCGTGTGCGTCGAAATGGTCCAGCGCGGTGGAAACGAGGTTGCTTTCGCACGAAGCGCCGAACCGGTCCCCGATGACAAAATCGACCGCTGCGCCCTCCCCCGTCTTGGGGCCGAGCGGGGGCATCGAATGCATGTCGAGCAGCAGCGCCCCGCCCCACTTGTCCCGCAGCGCCTCCAGCGTGTGCGACAGCGCCAGGTGATAAGGCGCGTGGACCTGGTCTATGCGCTTGGCAAGGTCGGCCGACGGAAGCGGCTGGCGCCACAGTTCGCCAAGGCCCGGCAGTCGCCGCGGAACCAGTCCCAGCCCGCTGCGCGAGCGGCGACCGGCGGCAAGGCGAGAGCGCACGAAGCCCGTGCGCGGGCCTGTAATCATGTCCCAGTCCACGTCTTCGGGCGAGCGGTTGAGATCGATCATCGCGCGCGGTGCATTGGCTACCAGCAGCGTTGCCCCGGTCGCGTCGGCCACCTGGCGGGCGACGAGATCGACGTAGCGATCTTCCAGCCGCGGCGCGGCCTCTCCGGGATGGCGCATCCGGTTCACGAGGCTGAGCGGATATTCGCGCCCGGCGTGGGGGACAGCGATCAGCACGGGAATCGCCAGCGCGCGTGGCCGATGCAGGACATAGGCCGGCTGGCCCTCCCCGCCGGGGATCAGTCCGCCTTCCTGCAGTTGCGAATCACGGGAGCCATTGTCGTGCTGGGTCATTGCTTTGGCATTGCTGGCGGGGAAGTCTGTCACTGTCAAAGGGCGCGGCCCCGTGCGGTGGCTGTCCCAATGCTGGGCAAGTCTTACGAGGGGGCAGATTCTTAACGCGAATCTGCTTAGAGACGCTCCTCACAAACATTCACGGGGAAGAGTAAGAAGCATGATCCGTATCCTGCTGGCCGAAGACGACACCGCGATGCGCACCTACCTGAAGCGCGCGCTGGAACAGGCTGGCTTTTCGGTCATGGCGGTTTCCTGCGGTACCGAAGCGATGCCGCTTCTGGAAACCGAGATTTACGACCTTCTCCTGTCCGATATCGTGATGCCGGAAATGGACGGGATCGAACTGGCCCAGCGCTGCAACGAGCTGAGCCCGTCGACCAAGGTGATGTTCATCACCGGTTTCGCCGCCGTTGCCCTGAAGGCGAATCGTGAAGCCCCGCATGCAAAGATGCTTTCCAAGCCCTTCCACCTGAAGGACCTGGTGCTGGAAGTGGAGCGCATGTTCGAGGATAGTGCAGTCGCTTCGCTATAACGCGCAAGTAGGCTCTTGCGAAACGAACGAGGCGGCGCTATCTGGCCCGCCTGCCGACCGCAATACGGTCTGCAACACCCGAATGGTGTGGGCGTATAGCTCAGTGGTAGAGCACTATGTTGACATCGTAGGGGTCGCAAGTTCAATCCTTGCTACGCCCACCATTCGCATTCCCTTGAGATAACAGCGTAATCCGCCGCTACTTTTCCTTTTTGGCAAGGTGCTGGCGCGACATTTTCTCGATGCTTTCCAGTTCGGAAATCGTCTGGTCGATGGCCTCGCGCTGGTGGCGCAGTTCCGCCAGGCGTTCCTGCGTTGCATCCAGCATCCGCTGGGCCTGCACCACCTGGTCCGGGTCATGATCGTAAAGGCTGAGGAATTCGCCGATCTCGCGAATCGAAAAGCCCAGCCGCTTGCCGCGCAGGATGAGCTGCATCCGCCCCATCTCGCGGCGCGAATAGACACGCATGGAGCCGACGCGGCCCGGCTGGATAAGTCCCTTGTCCTCGTAAAAGCGCAAGGTGCGCTGGGTCACGCCAAGCGCTTCCGATGCCTCGGCGATGCTCTTGAGATCGCCCTGTTTCATATCCTCGAAGCCGGGCAATTCGCCCGAGATGCGTTCCTGCTGTTCGCTCATGCAGTTCCCCCTTCGGCTGCCGCCGCCTCGCGCTTGGCTTTCTCCTCTGCGACAAGCGCCTTCTTTTCCAGCTTGCCGACGAGGGTTTTCGGCAGCTCGTCCCGAAACTCGTAGGCGTCGGGCATTTCGATCGGGCTGAGACGCATCTTCAGAAACGCGTGCAGGGTTGCCGCGTCCAGCTCTTCCCCCTCGTGCAGGGCGATGAACAGCTTCGGCGCTTCGCCGCGATACTCGTCGGGGATCCCGATGGCGACGGCTTCCTTCACGGCCGGATGTTCGTAGGCCGCATCCTCGATCACGCGCGGATAGACGTTGTATCCGCTGCACAGGATCAGGTCCTTGATACGATCGACGATGAAGAGATAGCCGTCCTCGTCGAGGTAGCCGATGTCGCCGGTGCGCAGCGCGCCGTCGATGAAGACCTTCTCGGTCGCATCGTCACGCTTCCAGTAGCCTTTCATCAGCTGCGGGCCGCGTGCGCAGATTTCGCCGCGTTCGCCTTGCTCCATCAGCTCGCCGGTTTCCGGATCGCGAATCTCGACCACGGTGTGCGGGAAAGCGGGCCCTGCCGAATTGTCCTTCACGGGCGTGCGGCCCAGCAGAGGGTTGCTGGTGATGATGGGCGAAGCTTCCGTCAGGCCATAGCCTTCCGACACCGGCGAACCGGTGCGCGTCTCGTACTGGTGACGCACTTCCAGCGGCAGCGGCGCCCCGCCCGAAATGCTGGTGCGAACGCCAGAAAGGTCCGGCACCTTGTTGTCCGGCAGCGATCCCAGCGCGTTGTAGATCGTGGGCACGCCGAACATCATGGTGGGCGGCTTGCGCTTTATGGTGGCCAGCACTTCATCCATCTCGAAGCGCGGCAACAGCACCAGTTCGGCGGCTACTTCGACACCGAAATTCAGCACGCAGGTTAGCGCGAAGACGTGGAACAGCGGCAGCACCCCCAGGGTGCGTTCCTGCTGGTCACGCTCTTCGCCGATGTGCAGCAGCATCTGCGCCGAGTTCGCGGCAAGGCTGGCGTGGGTGAGCATGGCACCCTTTGGCAGCCCGGTCGTTCCCCCTGTATATTGCAGGACTGCCACGTCGTGCGGATCCTGCGGAACGGAGCGGAGATTGGGCTGGTGCGCAGCGAGATCGCTGTAGTCGGAATAGGTGATGCCAGCCCGCTTTTTCGCGAGGGAGGAGCGCTTGAGCGTGCGCAGGCCGATACTTTTCCAGAAGGGCAGCACGTCGGCCATCGAGCACAGGACAATGCGCTCCATCGCGGAGTCTTCCGCACCCCAAGCATTCGCGACCTTCGAATGCAGGAGTTCCAGATCGGGCACGGCAACCATCTTGGCGCCCGAATTGGTGATGAGGAATTCGATCTCGCTGTCGGAATAGAGCGGGTTCAACTGCACCACGATGCCGCCGGCGCGGAGCACCGCGTAATAAAGGATGATGGAATAGGGGGTGTTGGGCAGGCACAGGCCGAAGCGGTCGTCCTTCTCGAAGCCCAGCGCCTGCAGGCCCGTGGCAACCCGCTCCACTTCCTTGCCCAGTTCGCCGTAGGTGTATTCCTTGCCGAGGAAATCGATGGCGACGCGGTTCGGAAACTGGGTGATCGCGCGGTCGAACGCTTCGGTCAGCAGTCGCGGACGCAGGTTCCCTTCCGCGTCCAGGATCCGGCTGGGATCAAGCGGGTGGGACGTAACCGCGGCCTCGTTCATCGATCATCCTTTCCATTTGTGGCGCAGCTTTTGGCCAAACTGCGTCTTGATTTCACCGTGCTTGACGTATACGTCAGGTCACAGACTTTATCGTAACCATTCGGCGCAAAAGGTCAACAAAGGTCGATGCGCGAAAAAGAAAGGCAGAACAGAACCATGAGTGATGTCGTCATTGCAGGATATGTCCGATCCCCGTTCCACCCCGCGCATCGCGGCGCGCTGGCCAAGGTTCGTCCTGACGACCTGGCGGCGAACACCATCAAGGGTCTGATCGAACGCACCGGCGTCAACGCCGAGGATATCGAGGACGTGCTGATGGGCTGCGCCTTCCCCGAAGGCGAACAGGGCTTCAACATCGCGCGCCTCGTGGTGCTGCTGGCCGACCTGCCTCTCAGCATCGGCGGCATGACCATGAACCGCTTCTGCGGGTCTTCCATGAGCGCGGTGCACTATGCCGCAGGCCAGATCGCGATGGGCGCTGGCGAAGTGTTCATCGCGGCAGGCGTCGAATCGATGAGCCGCGTGCCGATGACCGGTTTCAACCCGATGCCGAACCCCGAACTCGCCAAGCGCAGCGCCGCCTACATCGGCATGGGCGACACGGCTGAGAACGTGGCCAAGAAGTACGAACTGTCGCGCGAATCGCAGGAAGCCTTCGCCCTCACCAGCCAGAAGAAGGCTGGCGAAGCCGTGCAGAAGGGCTCCTTCAAGGACGAGATTGTCCCCTACACCCTGCCCGATGGCACCGTGATCGACGTGGACGGAACGCCCCGCCCCGATACCACCGCCGAAGGTCTGGCTGACCTCAAGCTCTCGTTTGACGAGAATGGCACCGTGACCGCAGGCACCGCCTCCCCCCTCACCGATGGCTCTGCCGCCGTGCTGGTGTGCAGCGCGGACTATGCCGCAAAGAACGGGCTGAAGGTGATGGCGAAGATCAAGTCGATGGCCATTTCCGGCTGCGCGCCCGAACTGATGGGTCTGGGCCCGGTGGAATCGTCCAAGAAGGCCCTGTCCCGCGCGGGTCTGACCATGGACGACATCGACATCGTCGAACTCAACGAAGCCTTCTCCAGCCAGTCGCTCGCCTGCATCGGCGACCTCGGCATCAAGGAAGAGCGCATCAATCTCGATGGCGGCGCGATTGCCATCGGCCACCCGCTGGGTGCCACCGGTGCGCGCATCGTCGGCAAGGCGGCCAGCCTGCTGCAGCGTGAAGGCAAGAAATACGCCCTTTCCACCCAGTGCATCGGTGGCGGACAGGGCATCGCGACTATCCTGGAGACCGCATAATGGCTGACGCAACCATCAAGAAAGTCTGCGTGATCGGCGCCGGCACGATGGGTGCCGGTATCGCCGCCCAGATCGCCAACGCCGGCGTGCCCGTGCTGCTGCTGGATATCGTCCCCAAGGACGGCGACAACCGCAACGCGATTGCCGAGGGCGCGGTCAAGAAAATGCTCAAGACCGACCCCGCCCCGTTCATGGGCAAGCGTCCAGCCAAGCTGGTGGAAACCGGCAATATCGAGGACGACCTTGGCAAGGTTGCCGAGTGCGACTGGGTGGTGGAAGCCATCATCGAACGGCTCGACATCAAGCAGGATCTCTACGCCAAGCTGGAAGAGGTGCGGAAAGACGGCACGGCCGTTTCATCCAACACGTCCACCATCCCGCTGGAGCAGCTGACCGATGGCCGGTCGGATGCATTCAAGCGCGATTTCCTGATCACCCACTTCTTCAATCCGCCGCGCTACATGCGTTTGATCGAGCTGGTGGCAGGCCCCAAGACCAATCCCGATACACTGGAAATGGTCCGCGAATTCGTGGACCGGAAGCTGGGCAAGACCCCGGTCGATGCCGAGGACAGCCCCGGCTTCATCGCCAACCGCATCGGCACCTTCTGGATTCAGCAGGCGGTGAACTCCGCCTTCGACATGGGCATGACGGTGGAGGAAGTGGACGAGATCGGCGGCAAGCCGATGGGCGTTCCCAAGACCGGCATCTTTGGCCTCATCGACCTCATCGGCATCGACCTGATGCCGCACCTGATGAAGTCGCTCACCAGCACCCTGCCAAAGGACGACTGGTATCAAAAGATCGCTCGCAGCGAGCCGCTGATCGAGGAAATGATCGAGAGCGGCTACACCGGGCGCAAGGGCAAAGGCGGCTTCTACACCCTCGAAAAGGGCGAAGACGGCAAGCGCACGAAGATGGCCAAGGACCTGAAGTCCGGCGAATATCGCGCCGCGGCGCGTCCCGGTCTGGTGCGAGGCTCTGCCGCCAAGGGCGATCTGGGCAAGCTGATTTCCATGAAGGGCAAGGTCGGCGACTACGCCTGGGCCGTGCTCGGCCCGACGCTGTCCTATGCCGCCAGCATCGTTCCCGAAGCGACCGCCACCGTGGTGGGCGTGGATGACGCGATGAAGCTGGGCTATAACTGGAAGTTCGGCCCGTTCGAGATGATCGACAAGATCGGCGCGGCCAAGCTGGTCGAACGACTCGAGGCGGACGACCTTCCGGTGCCCGAAATCCTGAAGATGGCGGGCGACCGCAGCTTCTACCGCGTCGAGAACGGCAAGCGCCAGTACCTCGGCACCGATGGCGAATATCATGACATCGTGCGCCCTGACGGCGTGCTGCTGCTGGAAGACATCAAGCTGTCCAGCGAGCCGATCATGGCCAATGGGTCTGCCGCCCTTTGGGATATCGGCGATGGCGTTGTCGCGCTGGAATTCACCGGCAAGATGAACGCGCTGGACGAGCAGGTGATGAAGCTGATCCAGAAGGCCATTCCGGTGGTGAAGAAGGATTACAAGGCTTTCGTCGTCTACAACGAAGGCTCCAACTTCTCCGCAGGGGCCAACCTCGGCCTCGCCATGTTCGCGATGAACATCGCGGCGTGGAGCGAAGTGGAAAAGCTCGTGAAGGGCGGACAGGATGCCTACAAGGCGCTGAAGTATGCCCCCTTCCCCGTCGTCTCGGCTCCGGCCGGCATGGCGCTGGGCGGTGGCTGCGAGATCTGCCTCAATTCCGATGCCATCCAGGCCCATGCCGAGACCTATATCGGCCTCGTCGAATGCGGCGTGGGCATCATTCCCGGCTGGGGCGGCTGCGGCGAATTCATCTCCCGCTGGAAGGACAATCCGCGCCATCCCGCTGGCCCGATGCCTGCCGTGTCGAAGGCGTTCGAGACCATTTCCACCGCCACGGTTGCGAAGTCCGCTGCCGAGGCGAAGGAACTGGGCTTCCTGCGCCGCGACGACGGCATCACCATGAACCGCGATCGCCTGCTGTACGACGCAAAGCAGCGCGCACTCGCCATGGTCGATGGCTATGAAGCCCCCGAAAAGCCCGAGTACCGCCTGCCTGGCCCCAGCGGCAAGGCCGCGCTGGAACTGGCTGTCGAGAGCTTCCACAAGCAGGGCAAGGCCACCGACCACGACGTGACCGTGGCGGGCGAGCTTGCCTATGTGCTTACCGGAGGCGATACCGATATCACCCAGGTGGTGACCGAGGCCGAGATGCTGAAACTGGAACGGGAAGCGTTCATGCGCCTCGTTCGAAATCCGAAGTCGCAGGCGCGGGTCGAGCACATGCTCGAAACCGGCAAGCCGCTTCGCAATTGATCAGAGAGGATTTGTCCAATGCAAGTCTATGAAGCCCCCATCAAGGACATGCTGTTCAACCTTAACGAGCTGCATGAAGACGACGGTTTCGGCAATCTCGAAGGGTTCGAGGATTTCGACGAGGACGTGACCGCCGCGATCCTGGAAGAAGCGAACAAGTTCTGCCGTGACGTGCTGCTGCCCATCAACTGGCCCGGCGACCAGGAAGGCTGCCGGATCGAGAACGGCGTCGTTCGCACGCCCAAGGGTTTCCAGGAAGCCTACAAGCAGTTCTGCGAGGCCGGCTGGGCGAGCCTCGGCGTCTCGCAGGAATGGGGCGGCCAGGGTGCCCCGCACTCCATCGGCAAGATGGTGGAGGAAATGACCTGTTCCGCCAACCTGTCGTTCGGCCTCTATCCCGGCCTGACGGGCGGCGCGATGGTGGCGCTGGAAGCCTACGGCAGCGACGAGCTGAAGAACTTCTACATGCCCCGCATGGCCAGCGGCGAATGGAGCGGCACCATGTGCCTTACCGAACCGCATTGCGGCACGGACCTTGGCATGCTGCGCACGAAGGCAGTGCCGCAGGACGACGGCAGTTTCCTCGTCACCGGCAACAAGATCTTCATCAGCGCGGGAGACCATGACCTGGCGGACAACATCGTCCACCTGGTGCTGGCGAAGCTGCCCGATGCACCTCCGGGCGTGAAGGGTATCTCGCTGTTTCTGGTTCCCAAGTTCCTGCCGAACGAAGACGGCACGCTGGGCAACCACAACAATGCCAAGCCAACCGCCATCGAGCACAAGATGGGCCTGAAGGCATCGGCCACTTGCCAGATGACCTTCGAGGATTCGAAGGGATGGCTGGTCGGCAAGCCGCATCGCGGGCTGGAAGCCATGTTCGCCATGATGAACACCGAACGCGTGGCCGTGGGCATTCAGGGTCTGGGCGTGGGCGAGATCGCCTACCAGTCGGCTGTCTACTACGCGAAGGACCGCTTGCAGGGGCGCTCCCTGTCGGGCGTGAAGAACCCTGACGGTCCCGCCGATCCGATCATCGTCCACCCGGACGTGCGGCGGATGCTGATGACGATGCGCGCCTACAACGAAGGCAGCCGTGCGGTTTCCGCATGGGTCAGCCGCGCGCTGGACGCAGAGCACGCCTCTCCCGAACCCGAAGCGCGTGCCCGCGCCAAGGATTTCGTGGCGCTGATGACGCCGGTGGTGAAGGCCCTCTTCACCGACCTCGGCCACGAAACCGCGCACCTAGCGGTGCAGGTCTACGGCGGCCACGGCTACATCCAGGAAACGGGTGTGGAACAGTTCGCCCGCGACGCCCGCATTGCGCAGATCTACGAAGGCACCAACGGCATTCAGGCGCTCGACCTGGTCGGCCGCAAGCTGCCCGATCGCATGGGCCGCAACCTGCGCAGCTTCTTCCACCCCGTCTCTCAGTATATTGAGGACAACGCGGGCGACGAGAAGATCGGCAAGATGATCGCAGGGCTTCAGCAGGCCTTTGGCGCATTGCAGATGTCCACCGGGCACATCGCCCAGAAGGGCCTGAAGGATCCGGAGGAAGCGGCTGCCGCTGCCACCGATTACCTGCGTCTGCTGGGCTTCGTTGCCATGGGTTACTGCTTCGCCAAGTCGGCGCAGATCGCCCACAGGCGACTGGAAGAAGGCGCCGATGACAAGCCGTTCTACGAGGCGAAGATCATCACCGCGCGTTACTTCTTCGATCGCCTGTTGCCGCCTGTCATGGCGCAGATGATGGCCATCACCAGCGGCAAGGCCAGCATGATGGACATGCCGGAGGACGCATTCTGATGCGCCGCGCCGCCAACCCGGCGCTCGATGGCTTCGCTGGCGGGCTGAAAGTGCCCGCCATCGTTGCGCCCATGTTTCTCGTTTCCGGGCCGGACCTCGTCGTGGAAAGCTGCAAGGCAGGGCTTTGCGGCACTTTCCCGGCGCTGAACCAGCGCACGACCGAAGGCTTCGAGGACTGGCTCTACGAGATCGAGGAGCGACTGGGCGACGGCGGCGCGCCATATGGCGTGAACCTGATCGTCCACGGCTCCAACCCTCGGGTCGAGGCCGATCTGGAGGTGTGCATCAAGCACAAGGTGCCGCTGATCATCACCTCGCTCGGCGCGGTGCCTGATCTCGTCAAGGCGGTGCATTCCTACGGCGGCCTTGTGTTTCACGACGTGATCCAGCGACGCCATGCGGAAAAGGCGGCGGAGGCCGGTGTCGACGGCATCATCGCCGTGGCGGCTGGTGCCGGTGGCCATGCAGGCACGTTCAGCCCCTTCGCTCTCACCAGCGAAATCCGTGAATTCTGGGACGGGGCGCTGATCCTGTCGGGCTCGATGAGTCACGGCGGCCATATCGCCGCGGCGCAGATGATGGGTTGCGATTTCGCCTACTTCGGCAGCCACTTCATCGCGGCAGAGGAAAGCATGGCACCGCAGGGCCAGAAGGACATGATGATCGCCGCTTCGGCGAAGGACATCACTTACACCAACAAGGTGACGGGCGTGGGCGCGAACTTCCTGACGCCCAGCCTGGAGGCGGCGACCCTGCACGATGCGCCGGGCGAAATGTCGCTGAACGAGGAAGCCAAGGCCTGGAAGACCATCTGGTCTGCCGGACACGGTACCGGCGCGGTGCGCGATGTTCGGCCGACGAAGGCAATTTGCGAGCAATTGATCGCGGAATACGAAGCGGCAAAGGCGAATTTCTGCCAGTGAGATTTTCTGGATCGATTGGCACAGGCAGCCCGCAAGGACGTTGTAGCTGCTGAATGCCAGCCGATTTCGCCAGCCCTGCCCCTCGCATAAACGCCATCGCAACGGCAGTGCCGGATTGCGATGTGCACGAGCGTTACACCGAATGGGCAGCGTCGCAACTGGACGACGAACGAAAGGCAAAGCTGTTTCGCCGCATGGAATCGCGCGGCGGCATCTCGCATCGCTACTCGGTCCTCACCGGCGGCGACGCGGCGATGGATTTCGGCAGCTTCTACATGCGCGGCGACGAACCGGGCACGCGCGCCCGGATGGAACGCTATGCCGCCCACGCGCCCGATCTTGCCATGCAAGCCATCGCGGGCCTGCCGTCCACCGAGGGCATCACCCACATCGTGATCTCCAGCTGCACCGGCTTCCTGGCGCCGGGGCTGGACCAGATCATTGCCCGGCGCCTCGGTCTGTCCACCGGGGTCGAGCGCGTTTCCATCGGCTTCATGGGCTGCTACGCCGGCGTCACCCTGCTGCGCACGGCGGCGCATATCGTGCGCTCGGATCCATCGGCTAGGGTGCTAGCAGTTTCGGTGGAACTTTGCTCCCTGCATCTCCAGCAATCGGACAATATCGAAAGTCTGCTCGCCATGGGCCAGTTCGCCGATGGCGCGGCAGCCGTGATCGTGAGCGCGCAAGGCGAAGGCCTCGGGCTGGGCAAAGGCTTGTCGCTCGCGCTGGAGGAATCTGACGAGCTGATTACCTGGACCATCGGCGACAGCGGCTTCGTGATGCATCTCTCCGGCGAAGTGCCCGGTAAGCTGGCCGAGGCGCTGGACGACGCTTCCGTTTGCAACGCCATCATGGGCGATGCTCCGCCTGTCGCCTGGGCAGTCCATCCGGGTGGGCGCTCCGTCCTCGATGCGGTGGAGCGCGGCCTTTCCCTGCCCCCTGCCGCCCTTTCTGCGTCCCGCTCCGTTCTCGATGCGTACGGCAACATGTCGTCTGCTACCGTGCTGTTCGTGTTAGAGAAATTGGCGGAGGACAAACCGGAATCCGGCATCGCCCTCGCCTTCGGCCCCGGCCTCGCAATGGAGGGCCTGCGGTTCGGCTGGGTAACAGGCGATGCTTGAGGAACGGCTGGAAACCGAGGAACTGATGGACGACCCGGCCCTGCCGGAAGCGGTCTATCGCCAGGTCCTCGCCGATCTCGCACAGGTCAACCGGATGACGATGGCCTACCGCCCTACCCTCGATTTCCTTGGCAAGGCACTGGCGAAAAAGGAAAACTTCACTCTCCTCGACGTCGGGTTCGGACAGGGAGACATGCTGCGCGAGATCGCTCACTGGGCGGACAAGCGCGGCATCAAGGCGCGGCTCGTCGGCGTCGATCTCAACCCCCGCAGCGAGGCAGCGGCCCGCGCTGCTACCGATCCCGGCCTGCCGATCACCTACCTCACCGGCGACTATGCCGACCTGACGAGCGAGAAGTGGGACTTCATCGTCTCCAGCTTGGTGGCCCATCACATGAGCCGCGAGGAGCTCGTGCTGTTCCTGCAGGTGATGGAAAACGAGGCGCGGCGCGGCTGGTTCGTGAACGACTTGCACCGCCACGGCTTCAGCTATCTCGGCTACCCGCTGCTCGCCCAGCTTGCCGGGTGGCACCGCATTGTGCGCATGGACGGACAGACCTCGATTGCACGATCCTTCCGCCGTGACGAGTGGCTTGCGCTGCTGGAAGAGGCCGGGATCACTTCCGCGCAAGTCACGCGCAAGTTTCCCTTTCGCCTGTGCGTCGCGCGGCTCCGCTGATCCTGGGTGCAGGCCCCGCGGGGTGCGCGGCCGCGATTGAACTCGCGCGCGCCGGTGCCTCTCCGGTCCTCATCGATCGCAGCGAGTCAGTGGGCGACCCCTTGTGCGGCGGTTTCATGAGTTGGCGCACAATTGCGCAACTGGAGACGCTGGGCGTCGATCCACTAACCCTGGGTGGCAACACGGTCGATCATCTCAAGCTCTTTACAGGCGACCGCGTAGCGCAGACGCCCCTCCCCCACACCGCGCTCGGTCTGTCCCGGCACGCGCTGGATACCGCGCTGCGCAAGGCCGCACTTGAGGCAGGCGCGAAGCTGGAAATCGACACGATCCGCGCAGTAGTGCCGGGTCTCGCAACCGGGCAATCGCAGGAATGGCAGGCCGAGACGATATTCCTCGCCAGCGGCAAGCACGATGTTCGAGAACAAGCCCGCCCTCGCACGGCGGGCGACCCCGCTCTCGGCCTGCGTATTCGTCTCCCGGCGTCCTCCCAGCGTCGGTCCCTGATCGGCTCGGCCATCGAACTGCACCTGTTTCGCGGCGGCTATGCGGGAATCGTCCTCCAGGAAGGAGGCTCTGCCAACATCTGCCTTGCGCTTCGAAAGTCCGCGCTTGCCGCTGCCGGGGGCGATCCGCGGCGCCTGCTGGAGAAGGTCGCCGAAAGGAATGGGCACTTTGCCGACCGCCTGGGCAGCGACTGGCATTCCGCGAAGATCGAGACTATCGGCGCCGTGCCCTATGGCTGGATTGCCGAGGACACGCCGCACGGTTTTTTCCGTCTGGGAGACCAGGCCGCGGTCATCCCGTCCCTTGCAGGCGAAGGCATGTCCATCGCCCTCGCCAGCGGCACTATGGCCGCACGTTACTGGCTGCAAGGCGGCGCTGAGGCTGCCCCCGCCTACCAGCGCGCGTTTGCCGCGCGGGCCTTTCCTCCGGTACAACTGGCGAAAGCCGCCCGCGGTCTGGCTGAAACGCGGTTCGGCCACGTTGCCGTACCTGCATTGGCCAAGCTCGCTCCGGGCCTCCTAACACGACTGGCAGAACGGTGCCGGATCGATGCTCCAACGCCAGTCTCGCCCCCTCCGGCTTGCACGAAGGCGCGTCCCTGCTAAGAGGCCCGCAAACGAATACGAACTCCACGAAACAGACAGGACACCCCATGGCGAAGATTCAGGTCAAGAACCCCATTGTCGAGATCGACGGCGACGAGATGACGAAGATCATCTGGCAGTGGATCCGCGAACGACTGATCCTGCCCTACCTCGACGTGGACCTGAAGTACTACGATCTCTCGGTCGAGAAGCGTGACGAGACCGACGACCAAATCACCGTCGATGCCGCCAACGCCATCAAGCAGTACGGCGTGGGCGTGAAGTGCGCCACCATCACGCCGGACGAAGCGCGCGTCGAGGAATTCAACCTCAAGCAGATGTGGCGTTCGCCCAACGGCACGATCCGCAACATCCTTGGCGGCACGATCTTCCGTGAGCCCATCGTGATCGACAACGTGCCGCGCCTCGTGCCCGGCTGGACCGATCCCATCGTGGTCGGCCGTCACGCCTTCGGTGACCAGTACCGCGCCACCGACACGCTGATCCCCGGCAAGGGCACCCTGCGCATGGTGTTCGAAGGCGAGGACGGCCAGAACATCGACCTGGAAGTTCACCAGTTCGACCAGCCCGGCGTGGCGATGACGATGTACAACCACGACGAGTCCATCCGCGACTTCGCGCGTGCCAGCTTCAACTACGGCCTCGACCGTGGCTGGCCGGTGTACCTGTCGACCAAGAACACCATCATGAAAAAGTACGATGGCCGCTTCAAGGATCTGTTCCAGGAAGTGTTCGACACCGAAGGCTTCGACAAGAAGTTCGAGGAAGCGGGCATCACCTACGAACACCGCCTGATCGACGACATGGTTGCCGCCGCGCTCAAGTGGAACGGCAAGTTCGTCTGGGCCTGCAAAAACTACGACGGCGACGTGCAGTCGGACGTGGTCGCGCAGGGCTTCGGCTCGCTCGGCCTGATGACGTCGGTCCTGATGACGCCCGATGGCAAGACGGTGGAAGCGGAAGCTGCCCACGGCACCGTTACCCGTCACTATCGCCAGCACGAGCAGGGCAAGGCGACATCGACCA
>MDTG01360543.1_pt1 | contig 25820 bp, 23 predicted proteins | sample 811421 | NCBI WGS metagenome assembly MDTG01 (sample SAMN05326645, study PRJNA326480) | marine metagenome | isolation source: seawater | place: Pacific Ocean: South East | collected 2011
GCCTCGTTGAGGTTGCTGGCATAGGAGTCGAGCGGATTACCCGACATAGGCGAATCGCCTGCGTCTTCGTCCTGCATCTCCTGTTCGCTCTCGCTGTGCTCGCCATGGCCCGGCACCTTGGAGATGCCATGAGCAATGAAGTTGACCACATCGATGCGGGCAACGCTCTGCTGCTTGAGCAGGAATACGGCCTGGCTCTCCTGCTCGCTGAAAATGGCGACCAGCACATTGGCGCCCGTGACTTCGCGCTTGCCAGAGCTTTGTACGTGGAATACCGCGCGCTGCAAGACTCGCTGAAACCCGAGTGTAGGCTGGGTTTCGCGTTCTTCATCATGGGCCGGAATAAGCGGAGTCGTGGAGTCGATAAACTCCAGCAGATCGTGACGCAGCTTGTCCAGGCTGGCACCACAGGCGCGCAGCACGCTGGCCGCCGCCTCGTTATCTAACAGGGCTAATAATAGATGCTCAACCGTCATGAATTCATGACGCTTGTTGCGGGCCTCTTTAAAGGCCAGGTTGAGGGTTACTTCGAGCTCTCGATTTAACATAGCTGCACCTCGTGCCCAAGTGGTCGGCTTTAGCCGTCCTTCTCGATCTCACAGAGTAGTGGGTGTTGGCTTTCGCGCGCATATTGGTTGACCTGCATCGCCTTGGTTTCAGCGATGTCGCGGGTATAAACCCCGCAAACTGCTCGTCCCTCTGTATGGACGGTCAGCATTATCTTGGTCGCCACCTCCCGATTCAGATTGAAGAAAACCTCGAGTATCTCAACCACAAAGTCCATCGGTGTGTAATCGTCATTAAACAAAATCACCTTATACATTGGGGGCGCCTGCAACGCGGGCTTGGCTTCCTGCAATGCCACACCAGAGGAGTCGTCCTCATGCGTTGCGGGTCGATCCTGATTGAATGTTAGTCGAATCTGGCTACTTGCATGCATGTTGAAAATTGAACTCATGGCTATTTGTATCTGGATGCGGGTTTCATCTTGATCGAAGTCACAGCCAATAACGCTGGCGCCTTGACTATCGGCAAAACGGTGTTACAAACAATGAATACCCGGTTTGGGTAATAAGAGGTTCCGTGTTCTCGCCTTCCAGCTTGATGAATTCGCGGAGTCAAAGTGGATGATACTCCAGAGGTGGAGTCCTTTGCAGAGGGATATCAGCATGCTAAGCGGTAAGGTCAAGTGGTTCAACAACGCTAAAGGTTACGGCTTTATTGTGGCTGATGGTGGCGATGAGGACCTGTTCGCCCACTTCTCGGCGATCCAGATGGAAGGCTACAAAACCCTGAAGGCTGGTCAGCCGGTAAGCTTCGATATTATTCAAGGTCCCAAAGGCCTCCACGCCGTTAACATCAACTCAATCACGGCCAGCGTCGATACCGCCGCTGCCACTGTGCAAACCCCGAGTGTTACGGTCGAAGCCTGACTCACGCGTGAACCCATAAAAAAGCCGGTCGCGAGACCGGCTTTGTTTTGCACGGAGTTCTCGCCTATCCAGAAGACAGACAAGAAGCCCGAAAGTTACATATGCGCGATCATTTGATCGCCGAACTCAGAGCACGACATCAATTTTGCACCGTCCATCAGGCGCTCGAAGTCGTACGTTACGGTCTTCGCATCAATGGCGCCTTCCGTGCCCTTGATCAGCAAATCCGCCGCTTCCAGCCAGCCCATGTGGCGCAGCATCATCTCAGCCGAGAGAATCAGTGAGCCCGGGTTGACCTTGTCCTGGCCCGCGTACTTCGGCGCAGTGCCGTGCGTCGCCTCGAACATGGCAATGGTGTCGGACAGGTTGGCGCCTGGCGCGATACCAATACCGCCGACTTCCGCCGCCAGTGCGTCAGACAGGTAGTCGCCATTGAGATTGAGGGTGGCAATCACGTCATATTCAGCCGGGCGCAGCAGAATCTGCTGGAGCATGGCATCGGCGATTGCATCCTTAACCACAATATTCTTGCCGGATTTCGGGTTCTTGAACTGCATCCACGGGCCGCCATCGAGCAGCTCGGCGCCGAACTCGTCACGCGCCACCTCGTAGCCCCACTCTTTGAAGGCACCTTCGGTGAACTTCATGATGTTGCCTTTGTGCACGATAGTCACCGAGCTGCGGTCGTTGTCGACTGCGTACTGCAATGCCTTGCGCACCAGGCGCTTGGTGCCTTCCTGTGAAACCGGCTTGACGCCGATGCCGCAGTTTTCGGTGAAGCGGATCTTCTTCACGCCCATTTCTTCGGTGAGGAACTTGATGACCTTGATGGCTTCAGGCGAGCCGGCCTTCCACTCGACACCGGCATAAATGTCTTCAGAGTTTTCGCGGAAGATCACCATGTCGACATCACCCGGCTTCTTCACCGGGCTTGGTACACCAGTGAACCAGCGTACCGGGCGCTGGCACACGTAAAGGTCCAGCTCTTGGCGCAGGGCCACGTTGAGCGAACGGATGCCGCCGCCAACCGGCGTGGTCAGCGGGCCTTTGATCGATACAACGTAGTCGCGAACGGCTTCGAGGGTTTCTTTTGGCAGCCAGGTATCCTGATCGTAGACCTGAGTGGCTTTTTCACCCGCATACACTTCCATCCAGGAAATCTTGCGCTTGCCGCCATAGGCTTTCTCTACCGCTGCATCGACAACCTTGATCATCACCGGGCTGATATCGACGCCGATACCATCCCCTTCGATGTAAGGAATAATCGGGTTATCCGGAACATTGAGCGACATGTCGGCATTCACGGTGATTTTGTCACCGGTTGCTGGCACCTGGATCTTTTGGTATCCCATGCTGAACTCCTGTTTTTGAATGAACCGTGGTGTTGCATTCAGCGTAGCGCAATCAATCGGGCAGGCACTACGCTGCAAATGATTACGAGGCCAACCATACAGGTTTTAAACCCTCGCTATGAACGGTAATACATGCAGAGCAAAATAATGGCTGGTCGCCTATCGCCCACCTTCTAGACATTGGTCTACAGCTTGAAGTTCTTAGTTTGCTATCGACAGTGTTATAATCGTGCGCCGTGACCTTGCAGTCATAGAGAGAGCCCTTGTCCGTTACAGGACGTCCGCCTCTCGGATGCGCCGGTGTTAGCACCCTAACCCGGCGAATAACACTCTACTGGTACAACCAACCTTGCGTGGTAAACGCTCGAATTCCGACTCAAGCCCAAGCATTGAGTGGACGCATCTACACGGTGCACCTCGAGACCCTGTCCGCGCCTAGAAAAGAAGAGAGTTTCCTTGATGTCTAACCGCTCGAAGATCATCTACACCTTCACTGACGAAGCGCCCGCCCTAGCGACCTACTCGCTTCTCCCCATCGTAAAAGCCTTCGCTGCATCAGCAGACATTGACGTCGAAACCCGAGACATCTCTCTTGCCGGCCGTATCCTTGCAGGCTTCGCTGACCAACTCGGCGCAGGCCAGCAGATCGAAGACGACCTTGCCAAGCTCGCCGTACTGGCGACCTCCCCTGAAGCCAACATCATCAAGCTGCCGAACATCAGTGCTTCGGTTCCTCAGCTGCGTGGCGCCATCGCCGAGCTGCAGGCTCAGGGCTTCAACATCCCAGATTTCCCGGAAGACCCACAGACCGAACAGGAAAAAGAAGCACGCGCCCGTTACAACAAGGTACTGGGCAGCGCGGTAAACCCTGTTCTGCGTGAAGGTAACTCCGACCGCCGCGCCCCGGCTGCTGTTAAAGCCTATGCGCGCAAGCACCCGCACTCGATGGGCAAGTGGAGCATGGCTTCGCAGTCGCACGCCGACTACATGCGTGACGGCGACTTCTTCTCCAGCGAGCAGTCCTTCACCATGGACCAGGCTGGTGACGTGCGTATCGAGTTCGTCGGTCAAGACGGCAAGGTCGAGCTGAAAAAAGTGGTTTCGCTGCAAGCAGGCGAAGTGTTCGACGGCATGCGCATGAGCTGCCAGAAGCTGCGCGATTTCTTCGAGCAGACCCTGCAAGACTGCAAAGAAACCGGCGTTATGTGGTCCCTGCACGTCAAGGCGACCATGATGAAGATCTCGCACCCGATCGTTTTCGGTCACGCCGTTAGCGTGTACTACAAGAAAGCCTTCGAGAAGCACGCAAAACTGTTCGACGAGCTGGGCGTTAACCCGAACAACGGCCTGAACAGCGTTTACGAGAAAATCAAGGTTCTGCCAGCTTCGCTGCAGGAAGAAATTCTCCACGACCTGCACGAGTGCTACAGCGATCGCCCGGAAATGGCGATGGTTGACTCGGTTAAAGGCATTACCAACCTGCACATCCCGAGCGACGTTATCGTTGACGCCTCGATGCCTGCAATGATCCGCAGCTCCGGTCAGATGTGGGGCAAGGACGGCAAGCTCAAAGACACCAAAGCGGTCATGCCTGAAAGCACCTATGCGCGCATTTATCAGGAAATGATCAACTTCTGCAAAACCAACGGCGCATTCGACCCGACCACCATGGGCTCGGTACCGAACGTAGGCCTGATGGCGCAGAAAGCTGAAGAGTACGGCTCGCACGACAAGACTTTCGAACTCGAAACAGACGGCACCATGCGTGTTGTTCTGGCTGATGGCACCGTCAAGATCGAGCACGCTGTTGAAGCGGGCGACATCTGGCGCGCCTGCCAGACCAAAGATGCGCCGATCCGTGACTGGGTCAAGCTGGCCGTTACCCGCGCTCGCGCATCCAACACCCCGGCTGTATTCTGGCTCGACCCAGAGCGCGCTCACGACCGTCAGTTGATGCTGAAAGTCGAAACCTACCTGAAAGACCACGATACCGACGGCCTTGAGCTGCACATCATGGACTACAACCAGGCCATCCGTTTCAGCATGGAGCGCATGATCCGCGGCCTGGATACCATCTCGGTAACCGGTAACGTACTGCGCGACTACCTGACTGACCTGTTCCCGATCATGGAACTCGGCACGTCGGCGAAAATGCTTTCCATCGTTCCGCTGATGGCGGGCGGCGGCATGTACGAAACTGGCGCGGGCGGCTCGGCTCCGAAGCACGTACAGCAGCTGGTTGAAGAGAACCACCTGCGCTGGGATTCGCTGGGCGAGTTCCTGGCCCTGGCCGTGTCGCTGGAAGAAACCGGCATTAAAACCCAGAACGACAAAGCCAAGATTCTTGGCACCACGCTGGACATCGCCACCGGCAAACTGCTGGATAACGGCAAGTCGCCTTCGCGCCGCACTGGCGAGCTGGACAACCGTGGCAGCCACTTCTATCTGGCCATGTACTGGGCACAAGCCCTGGCAGCGCAGACTGAAAACGCTGAACTGGCCGCGCATTTCGCACCACTGGCCAAGGCCCTCACCGAGCAGGAAGCAACCATCGTTGCCGAACTCAACGAGGTTCAGGGCAAGCCGGTCGACATCGCCGGGTACTACCGCTCCAACAAGGAGCTGACCAGCCAGGTCATGCGCCCGAGCGCCACACTGAACGCGGCGATCGATCCTCTGATCGGCTAATCACCGCTGTAACGTGTACCCGCAATATCACAACCCCCGGCCCCGCGCCGGGGGTTGTGTTTCAGGGCCAGCAACCCTCCAATCATTCGCAATCTGGGAATTAACCATGTCCTGGCAACCCCATATCACTGTCGCCACCGTTGTCGAAGACCAAGGCCGCTTTCTGCTGGTCGAGGAACACGCCGAAGGCCGGCAGGTATTCAATCAGCCTGCCGGCCATCTTGAAGCCAATGAAACACTGGCGCAGGCAGCCTTGCGTGAAACCCTCGAAGAAACCGGCTGGGATGTCGAGCTGACTGCGGTCATCGGCATTTACCTGTACACCGCGCCGAGCAACGGCGTGACCTATCAGCGCATCTGCTTTGCCGCCAAACCACTGGCCCAGCGCCCGAACCATTCGCTGGATGACGGCATCATCGGCCCGCAGTGGCTGACCCGCGACGAGCTGGCCGCCCAGCCTCAGCGTTGGCGCAGCGAGCTGGTACTGCGTTGTATCGACGACTACATAAGCGGTGAACGTTTTGCCCTGAGCCTGCTGCGCGACTGATACTGCCCGTCGCCGACAACTCGTCATCCTGCTAGAATCGACTCCTTTTAGCGTCAGTGCTCCGCTCCCATGTCAGATACCTCCATGCAAACGACTCATCAGTACGACCCAGCCTCCACGCGCGTTATTGTCGGCATGTCCGGCGGCGTAGACTCGTCGGTCTCGGCCCTGCTCCTGCTCGAGCAGGGCTATCAGGTCGAAGGTCTGTTCATGAAGAACTGGGACGAAGACGACGGCACCGAATACTGCACCGCCATGGATGATCTGGCAGATGCGCAGGCCGTTTGCGACAAGATTGGCATCAAGCTGCACACCGCCAACTTTGCCGCCGAGTATTGGGACAATGTGTTCGAGCACTTCCTTGCCGAGTACAAGGCTGGCCGCACGCCGAACCCCGACATCCTCTGCAATCGGGAAATCAAGTTCAAGGCGTTCCTCGATTACGCCCTGATGCTGGGCGCCGACTTGATTGCGACCGGCCATTACGTGCGCCGTCGCGACATTGATGGCCGCACCGAGCTGCTCAAGGGACTGGACCCGAACAAGGACCAGAGCTACTTCCTCCATGCCGTTGGCGGCGAACAGATTGCCAAGACCCTGTTCCCGGTTGGCGAGCTCGAAAAGCCACAAGTGCGCGAGATCGCCGAAAAGTACCAGCTGGCAACAGCCAAGAAGAAAGACTCGACCGGCATTTGCTTCATTGGCGAGCGCCGTTTCAGTGACTTCCTCAAGCAATACCTGCCGGCCCAGCCGGGCGATATTGAAACCACCGAGGGTGAGGTCATTGGCCGTCACCACGGCCTGATGTATCACACCATGGGCCAGCGCCAGGGCTTAGGCATTGGCGGCCTGAAAGACGCCAGTGATGAGCCGTGGTACGTGCTGCAGAAAGATCTCGAGCGCAACGTGCTGGTTGTCGGACAGGGCAATGATCATCCATGGCTGTTCTCCAGCGCATTGCTGGCCTCGGACATCTACTGGGTTAATCCAATCGACTTGTCCTCCCCGCGTCAGCTCACCGCCAAAGTGCGTTACCGCCAGGGCGATCAGCAGTGCACGCTGGAAAAAACCGCAGACGGTTATCGGGCGTCGTTCGCCATGCCGCAACGCGCAGTCACGCCGGGCCAGTCCGTGGTGTTTTACGACGGCGAAATCTGCCTGGGCGGCGGCGTAATTGAGTACGCTCAACCGTGGAGCAGCAAGGATAAGCGCCCATGAATCAGACTCAGGAGCAGCTGGTCGCACTCGGTGCGGTTTTCGAAGCCACGACTCAGGTCGACCGAATTGCCCGTACTGGCCAGTCCAGCGAGCCCGTACTGGAATGCCTGCTCGGCAGCCTCTTGGTGCGCGATCCAGAAAACACCCTCGCCGTTTATGGTGGCGACGATCTCAACCTGCGCGACGGCTACAAGGCCTTGATCAGCTCGCTTGAACGCGACCCGACCAGCTTGCAGCGTGAACCGCTGCGCTATGCGTTGGCCCTGCTCAACCTTGAGCGCCAATTCGCCAAGCGTGACGACCTGATGCAGATCATGGGCAGCCGGCTGGATCAGATCCAGGCACAGGTCGAGCACTTCGGACCGACTCACGAGAACGTGGTTTCCAGCTGCGGCAGCCTCTATCAAGACACCATCAGCACCTTCCGCCAGCGTATTCAGGTGCAGGGCGACATGCGCCACCTGCAGCAGCCGAGCAACGCCTCGAAGATTCGTGCATTGCTGCTTACCGGCATTCGCTCGGCGCGGCTTTGGCGTCAGCTTGGCGGCCACCGCTGGCAGCTCGTTATCAGCCGCAAGAAGCTGCTCAATGAGCTTTACCCCATGCTTCGTGGTTAACAACTGCGGCGCGCAGCAAACCACTCAATAGACCCGAAAAGCGCTTTTACGTCAGCTGAACTGCGCTTTTCGTGTGCTTTTGCCTTGTGTTAGCGCAACGCGCTGAGTTTTCAATAACACCCAAATGCACATTCTGAAGGTCGGCCTGAGCCGTTACCGCTGAACGGCGGTGACTTAAGCAAGGCTTAGCCGCGAATTTCATGTATGATATGCGCCCTTTTCAATGCCCGACTGTCCGAGAACGCCTCCTATGCAGCTTTCTTCGCTCACCGCGGTTTCACCCGTTGATGGCCGTTACGCCGGCAAAACTAGCGCTTTGCGCCCAATTTTCAGCGAATACGGCCTCATCCGTTTTCGCGTCATGGTCGAGGTTCGCTGGCTCCAGCGCCTGGCCGCTCATGCAGGCGTGCCTGAAGTGCCGCCGTTTTCCAATGATGCGCAAGCCATTCTGAATGAACTGGCGGATAACTTCGACGTGGCTCATGCCGAGCGCGTCAAGGAAATCGAGCGCACCACCAACCACGACGTGAAAGCCGTCGAGTACCTGCTCAAGGAGCAGGCTGCGAAGCTGCCTGAACTTGAAAAAGTGAATGAATTCATCCACTTCGCTTGTACTTCTGAAGACATCAATAACCTTTCGCATGCGCTGATGCTGCGCGAAGGTCGCGACACCGTGCTGCTGCCGCTGATGCGTCAGATCGCCGGTTCTATTCGCGAACTGGCGGTGCGTTTCGCCGATGTGCCAATGCTCTCGCGCACTCACGGCCAACCTGCTTCACCGACCACACTGGGTAAAGAGCTGGCGAACGTGGTTTATCGCCTTGAGCGCCAAATCACCCAGATCGCCGCCGTGCCGCTGCTGGGCAAGATCAATGGCGCCGTGGGCAACTACAACGCCCACCTGTCGGCCTATGCCGACATCGACTGGGAAGCGAACGCCCGCGAATTCATCGAAGGCGACCTCGGCCTGCAATGGAACCCTTACACCACACAGATCGAGCCGCACGATTACATCGCAGAGCTGTTCGACGCCGTGGCCCGCTTCAACACCATCCTGATCGACTTCGATCGCGATATCTGGGGCTACATCTCGCTGGGTTACTTCAAGCAGAAGACCATTGCCGGCGAAATCGGCTCTTCGACCATGCCGCACAAGGTCAACCCGATCGACTTCGAAAACTCCGAAGGCAACCTCGGTATCGCCAACGCCCTGCTTCAGCACCTGGCCAGCAAGTTGCCAGTTTCGCGCTGGCAGCGTGACCTGACCGACTCCACCGTACTGCGTAACCTCGGTGTTGGTTTTGCTCACAGCGTTATCGCATACGAAGCAAGCCTAAAGGGAATCAGTAAGTTGGAGCTGAATGCTCAACGTATTGCTGAAGATTTGGACGCTTGCTGGGAAGTCCTCGCTGAGCCGATCCAAACCGTTATGCGCCGTTATGCCATTGAAAACCCGTACGAGAAGCTCAAGGAGCTGACGCGCGGCAAGGGCATCACCCCGCAAGCCTTGCTCGACTTTATCGACGGCCTGGACATGCCAGCCGAAGCCAAAGCCGAACTGAAACTGCTGACCCCTGCCTCGTACATCGGCAACGCGGTCGCACAGGCCAAGCGTATCTAAGCACCAACGGCCCGCCCGACGCCCGGCTGAGCCGGGCGTTTTTATTTTAGGGCGTCATTAAATTTCAAGGGCTTACAGATGAATCCTGATACTCCTCTGCAACTGCTGGGCGGTCTAACTGCGCGCGAATTCATGCGCGATTACTGGCAAAAGAAACCGCTGCTGATCCGTCAGGCGCTGCCCGGTTTTGAAACGCCAATTTCACCTGACGAGCTCGCAGGCCTGGCACTTGAGGAAGAAGTTGAATCTCGCCTGGTCATTGAACATGGCGTAACGCCATGGGAGCTGCGCCGCGGGCCATTTGAAGAAGACGCCTTCAGCACGTTGCCTGAACGCGACTGGACCCTGCTGGTTCAGGCGGTCGACCAGTTCGTGCCGGAAGTCGCCGAGCTGATGGAGAACTTCAAGTTCCTGCCCAAGTGGCGCATAGACGATGTCATGGTCAGCTTTGCAACTGCTGGCGGTGGCGTTGGCCCGCACTTCGACAACTACGACGTATTTTTACTGCAGGGTTACGGCAAGCGCCGCTGGCAAGTCGGCCAGATGTGCAACTCCGAAAGCGCCCTGCTGGACCACGCGGATCTGAAGATCCTTGCTGAATTTGCACCAACTGAAGAATGGGTTCTGGAGCCAGGCGACATGCTGTACCTGCCGCCACTCCTGGCCCACTGTGGCACCGCTGAGGATGATTGTATGACGTATTCCGTAGGCTTCCGCGCGCCGAGCGCCGCCGAAGTTCTCACCCATTTCACTGACTTCCTGAGCCAGTTCCTGCCTGATGAAGAGCGTTACAGTGATGCCGGCGCTCAGCCGAGCAGCGATCCGACCCAGATCCAACGCGACTCGCTGGACCGTCTCAAGGCGCTGCTTAACGAGCACATGAGTGACGAGCGCCTGCTGATGACCTGGTTCGGCCAGTTCATGACCGAGCCGCGCTACCCGGAGCGCATCGGCAGCCTCGAGATCAGTGAAGAAGAATTCCTCGACACCATCGAGCAAGGCGCCGTACTGGTACGCAACCCGAGTGCCCGCATGGCCTGGTCGGAAGTCGGTGAAGACCTGGTGCTGTTTGCCAGCGGCCAGAGCCGCCTGCTGCCTGCCAACCTGCGTGAACTGCTGAAGCTGGTTTGCTCGGCTGATGCGCTGCACATCGACAATCTTGGCGCCTGGCTGGCCGATGATGACGGTCGCTGCCTGGTCTTGGAATTGCTCAAACAAGGCAGCCTGGAGTTTGCAGATGAATGAGATAACCATTCGCCCTGCAGACTGGAGCAAGGACAACAGTGAAATTCGCCGCATCCGCGAAAGCGTATTCATCGCCGAGCAGTCCGTGCCGCCCGAGCTGGAATGGGACGCGGAAGATGCAGTAGCCGATCACTTTCTGGCTTATGAAGGCGACTACCCGATTGGCACCGCCCGTCTGCTGCCAGACGGCCACATTGGCCGCGTATCGGTGCTCAAGGACTGGCGCGGCCTGAAGGTCGGCGACCAGCTGATTCGCACTGTTATCGAAACTGCGGAAAAACGCGGCCTGCGTCAGCAAATGCTCAGCGCCCAGGTGCACGCGACTTCGTTCTATGAAAAGCTAGGCTTTACTGTAGTTAGCGGCGAGTTTCTCGACGCCGGCATTCCCCACGTGGACATGGTGCGCGTCAGCGAATAACACCTGTCCAGCCACTGCGCCGCCCCTTGGCAGCGACAGTGGCACAGGTTATTCGAGGCCCGCATGAACGATAAAGACGCCCCACAAGACGACACTCAGCAAGCGCCCCCGGCCCTTGCGGATATCGAGTTCGAGTCTTTGGGGCGTTTTCCTGTGCTCAACCCGCAAACTGCGGAACCCACCTTGCAGCAGCCAGAACCTGCGCCCTTCAAGCTAGGTGAAGATGCCCCGCTGCAGCGCTTTAGCCATCCGGACCAAGCGCGCGCCCACCCCCTGGCAATGCTTCAGCAAGCCCGCCACAGCATCAGCCTGTACAGCCCTGATCTTGAGCCGTGGCTTTACAACCACAGCGCCGTCGAACAAGCCCTGCGGGCATTTTTGCTGGGCAATCCGCGCAACCGCCTGCGCATCCTGCTCAAGGACTCAAGCCGCGCCATCAAGGAAGGTCATCGCCTGATCGCGCTGGCCCGTCGCCTGCCGAGCAATTGCCAGATCCGCAAGCTCAATCCGCACTACCCAATCGATGACCACTGCGCATTGCTTATCGATGAATGCGGCGTGTTGTTGCGCACCGGCGCCGACCCATACAACGGCTACGCCCTGTATAACGAAGCAGCCAGGCTGCGACAGCGCCTGGAGCTGTTCACTCAATCCTGGGAAAGCAGTATCAGCGACCCTGATTTACGGAGTTTTTTGCTGTGAAAGTACCTGCCATGTTGTTTGCCGCATTGCTGACTACAAGCGCTGTATGCAATGCCGATACTGAAGTACTGACACTCAACTACCGCACCGCTGACGATGTGATCCAAGTGGTGCAGTCGGTGCTTGGCAATCAGGGTAAAGTCAGCCCTTACGGCAATCAGCTGATCATAAACGCCTCGCCGGACAAGATTGATGAAGTGCGCAACATGCTCGCGCAAATCGACACCCAGCCACGGCGCCTGCTCATAAGCGTAGCCAGCAGCGATTCGAGCTATCAAAGCCAGAACGGTTATCAGGCCAATGGCACCATCAGCGGCAATGGCGTTGAGGCGCAGATCGGCCGCGGCGAGGTCAATGGCCGCGATCAGGTGCGCATTATCAATCGCAGCACGCAGAGTCGCGGCGGCGGCACCCAGCAGGTTCAAGCCACCGAAGGCTACCCGGCGCTGATTCAGGTCGGCCAGAGCGTGCCCCTCACCACTTACGGACGCGACCAATACGGCAATCCCTACAACAATACCCAGTACCGCGATGTCACTCAGGGTTTCTATGTCACCGCGACACTGGTGGGCGATCGGGTCAATCTCGCCATCAGCAGTAATCAGGACCGCGTAAACAGTAATGACCGTCGCGTTATCGACGTGCAATCCACCAGCACGCGGCTCAGTGGCCGGGTTGGCGAATGGATTCAGCTCGGCGGAACCAATCAGCAGAACATGGCCAACCAGCAGGGCTACGCCCAGCGTTACAGTACGCAAGGGCGGGATGACGCAAGCCTGCAGGTTAAAGTCGACGTGCTCGATTAAGGCGTGAGCAAAGATGACTTATCGGTCGCCTAAAAAATTATGTAGTAGTTTAAAAAAAGCACTACAAAACGTTTGACGAAGCATTTTAGTAGAGGCATTATGGCCTCGCTCCCGCTAATTAGGGGCTCTGGAAAGAGCCTCCGGGTCGCGTAGCGCTTACCGCGTTAACGGCCTGTGTTGTAAAAGCCCACAAGGCAGATCAACGAGATTGCGACTGGAACGAAGTTGTCCTGAGGGACGGGGAAGCGTTTTACGCACTAACCAGCAAGCTGCACATAGAAACTGCATTGCCCAAGACATCCACGAGTCAGACGGCAACCAAAGAACAGGCTTACCGGCCAGCTCGACGCAGCGACTTGAAGTAGCAACACTGGCAGCCTCTCCCCCTCCTGCGCGCCTTCGTAGCAAGTCTCTTTCTCTTTATCTGTTGTGAGCCCCCGCAACCAACGCCTGAATTGTTTCAGCTGTTGAGTGGGAAAGCCGGTGCTCAACCAAACACATACTTTGAAGGATTGACCATGTCAGCTTATCAAAACGACATCAAAGCCGTCGCGGCACTTAAAGAAGCCGCCGGTAGCAGCTGGAGCGCAATTGACCCGGAGTCCGTGGCCCGTATGCGCGCCCAGAACCGTTTCAAGACCGGTCTGGAAATCGCTCAGTACACCGCTGACATCATGCGCAAAGACATGGCTGAGTATGATGCTGATAGCTCTGTCTACACCCAGTCGCTGGGCTGCTGGCATGGTTTCATCGGTCAGCAGAAGCTGATTTCGATCAAGAAGCACCTGAAAACCACTAACAAGCGCTACCTCTACCTGTCGGGTTGGATGGTTGCTGCTCTGCGTTCCGACTTCGGCCCACTGCCTGACCAGTCGATGCACGAGAAAACTTCGGTCTCCGGCCTGATCGAAGAGCTGTACACCTTCCTGCGCCAGGCTGATGCCCGCGAATTGGACCTGCTGTTCACCGCGCTGGACACCGCTCGCAATGCTGGCGACAAGGCCAAGGCTGCTGAAATCCAGAACCAGATCGACAACTACGAAACTCACGTAGTGCCAATCATCGCCGACATCGACGCTGGTTTCGGTAACCCGGAAGCCACTTACCTGCTGGCCAAGCGCATGATCGAAGCAGGCGCTTGCTGCATCCAGATCGAAAACCAGGTATCTGACGAGAAGCAGTGCGGTCACCAGGACGGTAAAGTAACTGTTCCTCACGCCGACTTTATCGCCAAGATCAACGCTGTTCGTTACGCGTTCCTCGAGCTGGGCATCGACAACGGTGTAATCGTTGCACGTACCGACTCGCTGGGTGCTGGCCTGACCAAGCAAATCGCAGTTACCAAAGAGCCGGGCGACCTGGGCGACCAGTACAACTCGTTCCTGGATTGCGAAGAAGTTGCAGCCTCAGACCTGGGCAACGGCGACGTAGTGATCAACCGTGGCGGCAAGCTGCTGCGTCCTAAGCGTCTCGCCAGCAACCTGTTCCAGTTCCGCTCTGGCACCGGTGAAGCACGTTGCGTACTGGACAGCATCACGTCCCTGCAGAACGGCGCTGACATGCTCTGGATCGAAACCGAGAAGCCACACGTTGGCCAGATCGCAGGCATGGTTAACGAAATCCGTAAGACCATCCCGAACGCCAAGCTGGTTTACAACAACAGCCCGTCGTTCAACTGGACCCTGAACTTCCGTCAGCAAGTGTTCGATGCATTCGCTGCTGAAGGCAAGGACGTTTCTGCCTACGACCGCACCAAGCTGATGAGCGTCGACTACGACAACACCGAGCTGGCTCAGGTTGCAGACGAGAAGATCCGCACCTTCCAGCGCGACGCTTCGGCTCAGGCTGGTATCTTCCACCACCTGATCACCCTGCCGACTTACCACACTGCTGCGCTTTCGACCGACAACCTGGCAAAAGGTTACTTCGCAGAGCAAGGCATGCTGGCTTACGTCAAAGGCGTTCAGCGTGAAGAGATCCGTCAGGGCATCGCTTGTGTTAAGCACCAGAACATGTCGGGTTCCGACATCGGTGACGCACACAAAGAGTACTTCGCTGGCGAAGCAGCTCTGAAAGCAGGCGGTAAAGACAACACCATGAACCAGTTCAGCTAAGAACTGACTCTGGTCGCCCTCACCGGCGACCAGCGTGGTGAGCACAAAGCCCAGCATCGCTGGGCTTTGTCATATTCAGGTTTTCAATACCAAAGTCTTGGCACTCATTGCCTACCACCAATGGCCAATCAAATCAGTACGTTCTACCCTGATCTGATGAACAGAATTGCGCCATTTTTGAATACAATTCTGCGATTTGCGCTAACCTGCCTAGTATTGAACCGGCCGATGTGACAACATTCGCAACCAATAATTATGTAACCAAAAAAATCCAAACGAGGTTCGAGCGGCATGTCCGATCCAGTACTCAGCGTCTCCCACAACTGGGCTTTCGCAGTATTCATCCTCGGTGTTTTTGGCCTTATTGCATTTATGTTGGGCCTTTCCAGCCTGCTCGGCAGCCGAGCCTGGGGGCGCAGCAAAAACGAACCCTTCGAATCCGGCATGCTCCCCACGGGCAGCGCCCGCCTGCGCCTCTCGGCAAAATTCTATCTGGTCGCGATGCTCTTCGTGATCTTCGACGTTGAAGCCCTCTTTCTCTTTGCTTGGTCAGTCTCGGTGCGCGAAAGCGGCTGGGCCGGGCTAATCGAAGCTACAGTCTTTATAGCAATTCTGTTGGCAGGTCTTGTCTACCTATGGCGTATCGGTGCGCTGGATTGGGCACCGGAAGGTCGTCGTACTCGGCAAGCGAAGCTAAAACAATGAGGCTTTGGCGATGCAATATAAACTTACGCGGATCGATCCGGATGCTCCGAATGAGCAGTACCCGATCGGTGAACGGGAGACCGTAACCGATCCACTGCTAGAAGATCAGGTCCACAAGAACGTCTACATGGGCAAGCTCGAAGACGTGCTCAGTGGCGCAGTCAACTGGGGGCGCAAGAACTCCCTCTGGCCATATAACTTTGGCCTGTCCTGCTGCTATGTAGAAATGACCACCGCGTTCACTGCTCCGCACGACGTAGCCCGCTTTGGTGCGGAAGTTATTCGTGCGTCTCCTCGCCAGGCCGACTTCATGGTCGTTGCCGGCACCTGCTTTATCAAGATGGCACCCGTCATCCAGCGTCTCTATGAGCAGATGCTCGAACCCAAGTGGGTTATTTCCATGGGTTCATGCGCCAACTCCGGCGGCATGTACGACATTTATTCAGTGGTCCAGGGGGTCGACAAGTTCCTCCCTGTGGACGTTTACATCCCGGGATGCCCACCTCGCCCCGAAGCATTTCTGCAAGGCTTGATGCTGCTGCAGGAATCCATCGGCAAAGAGCGCAGGCCATTGTCCTGGGTCGTGGGTGAGCAAGGTGTTTACCGCGCAGAAATGCCGGTACAGAAGGAACAGCGTCGCGCCGAGCGCATCGCGGTTACCAACCTGCGCAGCCCAGACGAAGTGTAAGCACGGCTAGTTTCTAGCCTGCCAACTGATGCCGTACACCCATAGCGACCGAGATCATGACTGCAGACAGCATTCTGTCCATTGCGCCTTACCAGCCAGATGTACAACCGGTAATAGGCGAGCTTAACCAGCGCTTCGGCGCTGACGCAATTACCGTACAAACAACGCGTACCGGCATGCCCGTTTTGTGGGTGGCCCGCGAGCAATTGGTTAATGTTCTGACCTTCCTGCGCAATCTGCCGCGCCCTTACGTCATGCTGTATGACTTGCACGGCGTCGATGAGCGCCTGCGCACCCAGCGACGCGGCTTGCCGGATGCTGACTTCACCGTGTTCTACCACCTGATGTCGATTGAGCGTAACAGCGACATCATGATCAAGGTGGCGCTGCGTGAAGGCGACCTTAACGTGCCGAGCATTATCAGTATCTGGCCCAACGCCAACTGGTATGAGCGCGAAGTCTGGGACCTGTACGGCATCACCTTCACCGGCCACCCGCACCTCACGCGCATCATGATGCCGCCCACGTGGGAAGGCCATCCGCTGCGCAAGGACTATCCGGCGCGCGCGACTGAATTCGATCCGTTCAGCCTCAACCGTGCCAAGCAGGAATTCGAAGAAGAAGCCGCGCGCTTCCGTCCCGAGGACTGGGGCATGAAACGTGGCGGCGAACACGAGGACTACATGTTCCTCAACCTCGGCCCCAACCATCCGTCTGCGCACGGTGCGTTCCGCATTATCTTGCAACTCGATGGTGAAGAGATCGTCGACTGCGTACCGGATATCGGTTACCACCACCGTGGCGCCGAGAAGATGGCCGAGCGCCAGAGCTGGCACAGCTTCATTCCGTACACCGACCGTATCGACTACCTCGGCGGCGTGATGAACAACCTGCCGTACGTGCTCTCGGTCGAGAAACTGGCCGGGATCAAAGTACCGGATCGCGTCGACTTCATTCGCGTGATGATGGCCGAGTTCTTCCGGATCAACAGCCACCTGCTGTTCCTCGGCACTTATATTCAAGACGTTGGCGCCATGACGCCGGTGTTCTTCACCTTTACCGACCGCCAGCGCGCCTACAAGGTGATCGAAGCCATCACCGGATTCCGCATGCATCCGGCGTGGTATCGCATCGGCGGCGTCGCGCACGACCTGCCGCGCGGTTGGGACAAGCTGGTCAAGGAGTTCGTCGAATGGCTGCCCAAGCGCCTCGATGAATACGAGAAAGCCGCCCTGCAAAACAGCATCCTGCGCGGCCGCACCATTGGCGTTGCCCAGTACAACACAAAAGAGGCGCTGGAATGGGGCGTTACCGGTTCCGGTCTGCGCTCGACCGGCCTCGACTTCGACCTGCGCAAGGCGCGCCCTTACTCGGGCTACGAGAATTTCGAGTTCGAAGTCCCGCTGGCGCATAACGGCGACGCCTATGACCGCTGCATGGTGCGCGTAGAAGAGATGCGCCAGAGCGTGCGCATTATTGAGCAGTGCCTGCGCAACATGCCGGAAGGCCCGTACAAAGCGGACCACCCGCTGACCACGCCGCCACCGAAAGAACGCACCCTGCGCGACATCGAAACCCTGATCACCCACTTCCTGCAGGTTTCATGGGGCCCGGTAATGCCGGCCAATGAAGCCTTCCAGATGATCGAGGCGACCAAGGGCATCAATAGTTATTACCTCACCAGCGACGGTAGCACCATGAGCTACCGCACGCGGATTCGCACGCCGAGCTTCGCGCATCTGCAGCAAATCCCGTCGGTGATCAACGGCAGCATGGTGGCTGACCTGATCGCCTATCTGGGCAGTATTGACTTCGTTATGGCCGACGTGGACCGCTGATCATGAGTACATTAATTCAGACAGACCGTTTCACCCTGAGTGAAACCGAGCGCTCGGCCATTGAGCACGAGATGCATCATTACGAAGATCCGCGCGCCGCGTCGATCGAAGCCCTGAAGATCGTCCAGCAGCAACGTGGCTGGGTGCCGGACGGCGCCAGCGAAGCGATTGGCGAGGTGCTGGGTATTTCGGCTGCCGATGTTGAAGGCGTTGCAACCTTCTATAGTCAGATTTTCCGCCAGCCCGTCGGCCGCCACATTATTCGCGTATGCGACAGCATGACCTGCTTTATCGGCGGCCATGAGAACGTGCTGGAGCGGATCAAGGATCAGCTCGGCATTGTGCCGGGGCAAACCACCGCCGATGGCCGCTTTACCCTGTTGCCTGTCTGCTGCCTGGGCAATTGCGACAAGGCGCCGGCGATGATGGTTGATGATGACACCTTCGGTAATGTCGATCCCACCACTGTCGAGCAACTGTTGGAGGCCTACTCATGAGCAAATTACTCGCCTCATTCGGCCCCGCCAACAGCATCGCCCGCAGCGAAGAAACCCATCCGCTGACATGGCGCCTGCGTGACGACGGCCAACCGGTCTGGCTTGAGGAATATCAAGCCAAGAACGGGTACAGCGCTGCCCGCAAAGCACTTAACGACATGGCCCAGGCCGACATTGTCCAGACCGTCAAAAACGCCGGTCTCAAAGGCCGTGGCGGTGCAGGCTTCCCGACCGGGGTGAAGTGGGGCCTGATGCCAGCGGACGAATCGCTGAACATCCGCTACCTGCTGTGCAACGCCGACGAGATGGAGCCCAACACCTGGAAAGACCGGATGTTGATGGAGCAACTGCCGCACTTGCTGGTTGAAGGCATGCTCATCAGCGCCCGTGCGCTGAAGGCGTATCGCGGCTATATATTCCTGCGCGGCGAATACGTGGATGCAGCGATCAACTTGCGCCGCGCTATCGAAGAAGCCAAGGCAGCCGGCCTGCTCGGCAAGAATATTTTCGGCAGCGGCTTTGATTTCGAACTCATTGTGCACACCGGCGCCGGCCGTTATATCTGCGGCGAAGAAACCGCATTGATCAACTCGCTCGAAGGCCGTCGTGCCAATCCCCGTGCCAAGCCGCCCTTCCCGGCTGCAGTCGGCGTGTGGGGCAAGCCGACGTGCGTCAACAACGTCGAAACCCTGTGCAACGTGCCGTCGATCATCGGCCAGGGCGTTGACTGGTACAAATCACTGGCCCGTCCCGGCTCGGAAGACATGGGCACCAAGCTCATGGGTTTCTCGGGCAAGGTGAAAAACCCGGGGATCTGGGAACTGCCATTCGGCGTGCCGGCGCGTGAGCTGTTTGAAGATTACGCCGGCGGCATGCGCGACGGTTACACCCTCAAAGCGTGGCAGCCAGGCGGCGCAGGCACTGGCTTCTTGTTGCCAGAACACCTCGACGCACCGATGTACGCCGCCGGCATTGCCAAGGTCGGCACACGCATGGGCACCGGCCTGGCGCTGGCAATTGATGAGTCGGTGAACATGGTTTCGCTGTTGCGCAACATGGAAGAGTTTTTTGCCCGCGAGTCTTGCGGCTGGTGTACGCCGTGCCGCGATGGTCTGCCCTGGAGCGTAAAAATTCTTCGCGCCCTTGAGCGCGGCCAAGGCAGCGCTCAAGACATCGAAACCCTGCTCGGGCTGGTCAATCATCTGGGGCCAGGCAAAACCTTCTGTGCACACGCGCCAGGTGCGGTTGAGCCGCTCGGTAGCGCGATCAAGTATTTCCGCCCTGAATTCGAAGCCGGTGTAGACACGCGGCAGTTAGGTGCAATGACGGGGCAATTCGCTCCCGCATAAAAATTAAATCTGGCGGCCACTTATCTGGCCCCGGAAAACCGTTTTCCCATTAGCCAAACCCGCTTCGGCGGGGAAGAAGAAACCTTAACCATGGCCACTATCCACGTAGACGGCAAAGATTTCGAAGTCGATGGTGCGGACAACCTGCTACAGGCGTGTCTGTCTCTCGGGCTCGATATCCCCTACTTCTGCTGGCACCCGGCGCTCGGAAGCGTCGGCGCCTGCCGCCAATGCGCGGTCAAGCAGTACAGCGATGAAAACGACAAACGCGGCCGGCTCGTCATGTCCTGCATGACACCGGCCACCGACAACAGCTGGATCTCCATCGACGATGAAGAAGCCAAGCAGTTCCGCGCCAGTGTTGTTGAATGGCTGATGACCAACCACCCGCACGACTGCCCGGTGTGCGAGGAAGGCGGTCATTGCCACCTGCAAGACATGACCGTGATGACCGGCCACAACGAGCGGCGCTATCGCTTCACCAAGCGTACGCACCAGAATCAGGAACTCGGCCCGTTCATTGCGCATGAAATGAACCGCTGCATCGCCTGCTACCGCTGCGTGCGTTATTACAACGACTACGCGGGCGGCACCGACCTCGGCGTCTACGGCGCACACGACAACGTCTACTTCGGCCGCGTTGAAGACGGCACGCTCGAAAGCGAGTTTTCAGGCAACCTCACCGAAGTCTGCCCGACTGGCGTGTTCACCGACAAAACCCACTCCGAACGCTACAACCGCAAGTGGGACATGCAGTTTGCACCGAGCATCTGCCACGGCTGCGCAAGCGGCTGCAACATCAGCCCCGGCGAGCGCTACGGTGAAATCCGGCGCATCGAAAACCGCTTCAACGGCTCGGTAAACCAGTACTTTCTGTGCGACCGTGGTCGCTTCGGTTATGGCTACGTCAACCGTGAAGACCGCCCGCGCCAGCCTCAATTCGGCAAGCTGAAACTCGGCATTGATGCGGCGCTGGATAAAGCCGCTGAGTTGTTGCGTGGCAAGAACATCATCGGCATCGGCTCGCCACGAGCCAGTCTGGAAAGCAACTTTGCCCTCAGCGAGCTGGTCGGTGAAGCGCATTTCTACAGCGGTATTGCTGCCGATGAGCTGGCCAATATTCAGCTGATTCGCGACATCCTGCAGAACGGCCCGCTGCCAGTAGCGTCGATGCGTGATGTTGAAAGCCATGACGCCGTATTCGTGCTCGGTGAAGACCTGACCCAGACAGCAGCGCGTCTGGCACTGGCCCTGCGTCAAACCGTAAAGGGCAAAGCCACTGAAATTGCCGCCTCGATGAAAATCCAGGACTGGCACATGGCGGCGGTGCAGAACGTCGCTCAGGACGCACGCCACCCGCTGTTTATCGCCAGCGTAACCGCTACCCGCCTGGATGACGTTGCCGAGCAATGCGTGCATGCCGCGCCCGACGATCTGGCGCGCTTAGGCTTCGCCGTCGCGCACGCCATTGATCCGAGCGCCCCCGCAGTTAATGGCCTGGAGCCTGAAGCACTGGCGCTGGTCAAGCAGATTGCCGATGCCCTGCTCGCCGCCAAACGCCCGCTGATTGTCTCCGGTGCATCGCTGGGCAGCCGGGCGATTATCGAGGCCGCTGCCAACATCGCCAGCGCCCTGAAAAATCGCGAGAAGAATGGCTCGATCAATCTGGTGGTTGCCGAAGCCAACAGCATGGGGCTCGCCCTGTTTGGCGGCAAATCGCTGGACGACGCCTTGCAGGCACTGACTTCCGGAGCAGCCGATGCCGTGGTGGTACTGGAAAACGATCTGTATCGCCGCGCTGATGCGGCCAAGGTCGATACTGCACTGGCAGCGGCGAAGAGCGTGATTGTTGCCGATCACCAGCGCACCGCCACCAGCGACAAGGCGCACATGTTGCTCTCGGTCGCCAGCTTCGCCGAATCCGATGGCACGCTGGTCAGCAGTGAGGGTCGCGCTCAGCGCTTCTTCCAGGTGTTCGAGCCAAGCTACTACGACGACAAGATTCTGGTCCGTGAAGGCTGGCGCTGGCTGCATGCCCTGCACAGCACTTTGCTGGAAAAGCCGGTTGACTGGACTCAGCTTGATGAAGTGACGGATGCCTGCGCCGCGAAAAACCCGCAACTGGCCGCTATTCGTGAAGCAGCACCTGCTGCCACGTTCCGCATCAAGGGCCAGAAACTGGCGCGCGAGCCGCATCGTTACAGCGGCCGTACCGCCATGCGCGCCAACATCAGCGTGCACGAACCGCGTCAGCCGCAAGACAAAGACACGGCCTTTGCGTTCTCGATGGAAGGTTACTCGGGCAGCAAGGAAGACCGTCAGCAGATTCCATTCGCCTGGTCGCCGGGCTGGAACTCGCCGCAAGCCTGGAACAAGTTCCAGGACGAGGTCGGCGGTCATCTGCGTGCCGGTGATCCGGGTGTTCGTTTGCTCGAGACTGCCGGCAACGCAATCGCTTGGTTCACTGTTAACGCGCCGTTCAATCCTGCCGCGGGCACCTTGCAAGGTGTGCCGCTGTATCACCTGTTTGGCAGCGATGAAACTTCCGCGCTGGCTAAACCGATCCAGCAACGCATTCCAGAGGCCTATATCGCTTTGGCTAAAGCCGAAGCTGATCGTCTGGGCGTCAACGATGGTGCGCTGATCAGCCTGAACATCAACGGCCAGCCGGTGCGCCTGCCTGTGCAGATCAATGATGATCTGGCCATCGGTTTGGCGGGCTTGCCGGTCGGGCTTGCCGGTATTCCGGCGTCCATCGCTGGTAGCGTGCTCACCGATCTGAAGGGGGCTGCGCAATGAGCTGGCTTACTCCCGAGGTGATCGACGTGATCATCGCCGTGGCAAAAGCGGTGGTGATCCTGCTTGCGGTGGTTATCTGCGGCGCGCTGCTGAGCTTTTTCGAGCGGCGTTTGCTCGGCTGGTGGCAGGATCGTTACGGCCCGAACCGGGTAGGCCCGTTCGGCAGCCTGCAAATCGTCGCGGACATGCTGAAAATGTTTTTCAAAGAGGACTGGACGCCGCCGTTCGCTGACAAGGCGGTGTTCATCATCGCCCCGATGATTGCATTCGCCGCGATGTTGCTGGCCTTTGCGATTATTCCGGTTACACCGAACTGGGGCGTTGCCGATCTCAACATCGGCATCCTGTTCTTCTTTGCCATGGCCGGTTTGTCGGTTTACGCCGTGCTCTTCGCCGGCTGGTCAAGTAACAACAAGTTCGCCTTGCTCGGCAGCTTGCGCGCCTCGGCCCAGACTATTTCCTATGAAGTGTTCCTGGCCCTGTCGCTGATGGGCATCGTCGCGCAGGTTGGCTCGTTCAACATGCGCGACATCGTCGATTATCAAGCGCAGCACCTGTGGTTCATCATTCCGCAGTTCTTCGGTTTCTGTACCTTCTTCGTCGCAGGTGTTGCGGTAACGCACCGTCACCCATTCGACCAGCCGGAAGCTGAGCAAGAACTGGCCGATGGTTACCACATCGAATACGCCGGGATGAAATGGGGCATGTTCTTCGTCGGTGAATACATCGGCATCGTCACCATCTCGGCCTTGCTGGTGACCCTGTTCTTCGGCGGCTGGCACGGTCCTTTCGGCATTCTGCCGCAGATTCCGTTTATCTGGTTCGCGCTTAAAACCTGCTTCTTCATCATGCTGTTCATTCTGCTGCGCGCCTCTATCCCGCGCCCACGATATGACCAGGTGATGGCATTCAGCTGGAAGTTCTGCTTGCCGCTGACCTTGATCAACCTGCTGGTGACCGGCGCACTCGTGCTGGCCGCGGCCCAGTAAGGAGCTTTATATGTTTACTTACATCAAGGATGTCGTGCACGGCACCTACACCCAGCTTCGCAGCCTGGTGATGGTGTTCAGCCACGGTTTCCGCAAACGCGACACGCTGCAATACCCTGAAGAAGCGGTTTATTTGCCGCCGCGCTACCGTGGCCGCATCGTCCTGACCCGCGACCCAGACGGTGAAGAGCGCTGCGTAGCCTGCAACCTGTGCGCTGTTGCCTGCCCGGTCGGTTGTATCTCGCTGCAAAAAGCCGAAACCGAAGACGGCCGCTGGTATCCGGATTTCTTCCGCATCAACTTCTCGCGCTGCATCTTTTGCGGCCTGTGTGAAGAAGCATGCCCGACCACCGCGATCCAGCTGACCCCGGATTTCGAGATGGGCGAGTACAAGCGCCAGGACCTGGTGTATGAAAAGGAAGACCTGCTGATCTCGGGCCCGGGCAAATACCCGGACTACAACTTCTACCGCGTCGCCGGCATGGCCATTGCCGGCAAGCCGAAAGGCGCTGCGCAGAACGAAGCCGAGCCGATCAACGTGAAAGGCTTGCTGCCCTAAGGACGAACAATGGAATTCGCTTTCTACTTCGCCGCGGGTGTTGCCGTGGCTGCCACGTTCAGAGTTATCACCAATACCAATCCGGTGCATGCCCTGCTCTATCTGATCGTCTCGTTGCTCGCCGTGTCGATGACCTTCTTTGCCCTCGGCGCGCCGTTTGCCGGTGCGCTCGAAGTAATCGTCTACGCCGGCGCCATCATGGTGCTGTTCGTCTTCGTGGTGATGATGCTTAACCTCGGGCCGGATGCGGTCGAGCAAGAGAAAAAATGGCTATCGCCCGGTATTTGGGTGGGGCCTGCAATTCTCTCGACCCTGCTGCTGGCGCAATTGCTCTATGCACTGTTCGTCGAGCCTTCCGGCACGACTATCGGCGGCTCTACCGTCAGTGCCAAAACCGTGGGTATCAGCCTGTTTGGCCCGTATTTGCTGGTGGTTGAACTGGCTTCAATGCTGTTGCTTGCCGCACTGGTTGCCGCCTACCACTTGGGCCGCCACGACGCTAAGGATGTGACGCCATGAATGGAATTCCAATGGAGCATGGCCTCGCTCTCGCGGGCCTGTTGTTCAGCCTGGGCCTGATCGGCCTGATGGTACGGCGCAACATCCTGTTCGTGCTGATGAGTCTTGAAGTCATGATGAACGCCACCGCACTGGCCTTTATTGTCGCGGGGAGCCGCTGGGCACAGCCCGACGGCCAGGTGATGTTCATTCTGGTGATCACCCTTGCAGCCGCCGAAGCCAGCATTGGCCTGGCCATTCTGCTGCAACTGTATCGCCGCTTTAATACCCTCGATATCGACGCTGCAAGCGAGATGCGCGGATGAACCTACTATTTCTGACCTTCGTATTTCCCCTGCTCGGCTGGTTGCTGCTGTCGTTCTCACGTGGGCGCATTTCGGAAAATCTGGCCGCGTTGATTGGCGTGGGCTCCGTCGGCCTTTCGGCGCTGACGGCTGCCTGGGTGATCCTGCAGTTCAACATCAACCCGCCGGCTGATGGCGTATTCACCCAGGTGCTTTGGCAGTGGATGGACGTCGACGGCTTCGCACCGAGCTTCACCCTGTATCTCGACGGTTTGTCGGTGACCATGCTCGGTGTCGTCACCGGCGTCGGTTTTCTGATTCACCTGTTCGCCAGCTGGTACATGCGCGGCGAAGAAGGCTATTCGCGCTTCTTCTCGTACACCAACCTGTTCATCACCAGCATGCTGTTTCTGGTGCTTGGCGATAACCTGCTGTTCCTCTACTTCGGCTGGGAAGGCGTGGGGCTCTGCTCGTATCTGCTGATCGGCTTCTACTACAAGCACACCGCCAACGGCAATGCGGCGCTGAAAGCCTTTATCGTCACGCGTATTGGTGATGTGTTCATGGCCATCGGCCTGTTCATTCTGTTCCAGCATCTGGGCACCTTGAACATTCAGGAACTGATGGTGCTCGCGCCGCAGAAGTATGTTGCCGGCGACACCTGGCTCTGGTTGGCCACCCTGATGTTGCTGGGCGGTGCAGTCGGCAAGTCCGCACAGCTACCGTTGCAAACCTGGCTGGCTGATGCGATGGCCGGCCCGACGCCAGTTTCGGCGCTGATTCACGCGGCCACCATGGTTACGGCAGGTGTTTACCTGATTGCCCGCACCCA
>MDTG01020773.1_pt1 | contig 25812 bp, 30 predicted proteins | sample 811421 | NCBI WGS metagenome assembly MDTG01 (sample SAMN05326645, study PRJNA326480) | marine metagenome | isolation source: seawater | place: Pacific Ocean: South East | collected 2011
AATAAATTTGAATTAGATTAATTTAAGTTTAATATTGTTGCAGGATCTAATTTCACATTAAACCAATTTAAGCGAATATCTAAATGCGGGCCTGTTGCTCTTCCACTTTGACCAAGAGTGCCAACTATTTGACCTTTCTTTACTATTTGTCCTTTCTTTACATTAATATCTTTCATATGCATATACAAAGTGCTAATGCCATGGCCATGGTCAAAAATGATAGTTCCTCCAGTAAAATACATATTATTTTCTACTAATGTCACCACTCCATCCATCATTGACTTAACAGGAGTTCCCTCGGGAGCATGAAAATCTATTCCATAATGTGGACTTCTTGGTTTACCATTTAAAATTCTTTGGCTACCATATACACCAGTAATTATATATTTATCTAAGGGATAAATAAACTTTTCTTTAAAAAAAGGTAAATCACTTTCAATAGCCCTGGCATTTCCAATTAGAACATTATCCCTTATAATTCTATCATAAGCGTCAGCAGGAGGAGTAACCTTTTTGGAGGGAAGACCATCAATTCTTTGAATTTTATATTTTCTTTTAAAAACTTTTTTTTCAATAAGTCTAGTTTGATTTTTATTTTTAATTTTTATGATCACATTGTTTTTTCTATCTCTACCAAGACCAAATGCAAAATAACCATCTAAAGTTACTTTTATCCTCTTTTCATCTATAAATACTCTTGACCCAGGATCTACTTTTCCTAAAATAAAAGAGCCTTGTTTAAAGTCACCTACAAATTCAACAGCGTGACAGAAATTTGAAAGAAATAAAAAAAATATTAAGTACCTAATCATAATAAAATTTGTAGATCTTCGTAGATAAGCTGAAAAGCAACAATTAAAATTGCAATTAAACCTACCCAACTAATCCACGAATATTTTTTAATCATTTTTGCAGTATAGTTAGCCGCAAAAGCCATTAATAATATTGACAGACCCAAACCAAAAGCAAGAAGTATATAGTGATCTTTGGCAGCTCCTGCAACCCCGAGGACATTGTCCAAACTCATTGTTACATCAGCTAAGATTACGGTAATAATAGCTTTTTTTAAATTAGTATTATCAATCTCAATATTTTTTTCTTCGATCTTATTTTGAATTACATCTCTGTATAGTTTGTAACAAATGTAAAGTAATAAAACTCCTCCAACTAATCTTAAACCTGTTATTTGTAATAAATATGCAGCTATAAAAGTAAATATTACCCTTAGAACTACCGCACCACCTATTCCCCAGATAATGATTTTTTTTCTATTGGATAAGTCAAATTTAGAGGCAACCATACCAATGATAATTGCATTATCTCCTGCTAAAACTAAATCAATAAGGATAATTTCTATTAATATAATTAGTTGCTCTGTCATAACGAAGTTTATATTCTATATAATGATGAATTATAAAAATATTAAAGCAGAAAATCGAGAAAATTACGCTATTATTCAAATTGCTAACAACAAAAATAATAGTTTAGACCCAGAAACGTTAAAAGAGATTGTGGAGGCTGCCTATAAATTTAATAAAATAAAGGAAATCAAATGTATAGGTATAACAGGAAATTCAAAATTCTTCTCACCAGGGGCTGATATAAATCAACTGAACAAACTCAATAAAAAAAAGGCAGAGAAAATAAAACTTTTTAGTGAAGTTGATAAGATTAAAAAAATACCTATTCCAATTTTATCATTTATAGATGGTTATGCTATAGGAGGAGGTCTTGAATTAGCCTTGTTCACAGATTTCATCATTGCTAGTGATAAAGCAAAATTCGGCTTACCAGAGATTAATCTAGGCTTAATACCGGGTATGGGCGGAACCCAAAATTTAAAAAAATTTCTCCAAAATTCGAATATAAAATATTTGACAATGTCGGGAGAAATTATTGATGCTGAAAAGGCTATGAAATTTGGATTGATATCAAAAATTATTGAAAGTGAAAATTTTACATTAAAAGTTGAGGAATATCTTAAAAACATAGCTTCAAAACCAAAACAGTCTTTAATTATTTTAAAGAGATTGATTAATTCTAACAATTCAATAGAAAAAGGTTTGAAGATAGAAAGAAAAGAGTTTTACAAACTTTTAGACACAGACAGCAAAAAAACGGGAATCAACAGTTTTTTGAATAAAACAAAACCACATTTTGATTAATTTATTTTAATTGGTATTTATTTTTTTACATGCTAAGTATTCATGTTTTTAAAATTAATTATAATTAATGACTGTAAAATATATTAAAAAAGCCATCAAAACAGCAGAAACTGACGATTTAAGAACTCAATCGGAAGTGATCGAAATTTTAAATAAAATTAAAAATGGTAAAGAAAAAGTTATAAGGGAACTTAATAAGAAATATGATAAGTATGATGGAGAGATTATAGTATCAGAGGAAATTATTGAAGAGGCTAAAAAGAAAACAAATCAAAATATAAAAGACGATATTAAATTTGCCCACGAAAGAATAAAAAAATTTTCAGAGCATCAGCTTAAAAGCATGAATAATAATTTTGAAATCGAGTTATCAAAAGGATTATACGCAGGTCAAAAATTAGTTCCTATAGAAACTGTTGGTTGTTATGTTCCTGGAGGAAGATTCCCTCATATATCATCCGCTATAATGGGAATTACTCCAGCAAAGGTAGCCGGAGTTAAAAATATTATTTGTGCAAGTCCACCAAAAGATATTAATGGTGCTAATGCAGGAATAATTTTTGCAGCAAATTACTGCGGTGCTGATGTAATAATGAATTTAGGTGGAGTGGCCGCAGTTGGTTCTTTAACACACGGTTTTTTTGGTAACAAGCCTGTTGATTTTTTAGTGGGAGCTGGAAATCAATATGTTGCAGAGGCGAAAAGAATTGTTTTTGGAAAAGTTGGTATTGATCAATTTGCAGGACCAACTGAAATAGCAATTATTGCAGACAAAACTTCTGATAAAGAAATAGTTGCTGCTGATATTGTTGGTCAAATTGAACATGGTTATAATTCTCCAGCTTGGTTAATCACATCAGACAAATCTCTGGCAGATTTTGTTTCTAAAAGAGTTCCAGAGCTCATTAAAGAGTTGCCAAAGTTATCTAAAGAAAATGCTGAAAAGGCCTGGAAGGATTATGGAGAAATTATTTTATGTGAAAGCAGAGAGGAGATGTTGGAAACAAGTGATAAATATGCCTCTGAACACCTTGAAGTTCATGCTGAAAATTTAAATTGGTGGCTAGAAAATCTTAAAAATTATGGTTCACTTTTTTTAGGAGAAGAAACCACAGTGGCTTACGGTGATTATTGTTCTGGAACAAATCACATTTTACCCACAAAAGGCGCAGGCAGATACACAGGCGGATTATTTGTTGGAAAATTTTTAAAGACACTTACATTCCAAAGAATGACAAAGGATGCCACGAAAACTATCGGACCAAACGCTGCAAGACTTGGAAGAGCCGAAGGAATGGAAGGTCACGCCAGAACTTGCGATGTGCGGTTAAGAAAGTACGGTTTTTCAAACTAATTTTTTTATAACATCTTCTGGTTGTAGACAATTTGCATACCTTAAATAACTTTTAAACTTATTTAATTTTAAATATAATTTATTAATTAAATTATGAAAAAAATTTTCTTAATATTATCTTTTTTTATTTTCACTTCTGCCAATGCAGAGATGAGTGATAAAGATAAATTAAAAGCATTGGATTGTGTTGGCATTTACATGGCTAATTATTTTCTGCCATCAGGTGAAAAATTTGAATATGGCATGAAAGAAAAATCTATTTCAACTGTAAAGGTTTTAAAAACATATGCTCTTGAAACAGGAATACCAGAAAAAAAGTGGGATGAAGCAGTGAATAAGGCGGTAGATAAGTATTACGGCTCTAAATACAACGAAGCCAAAACTGAAAAGTGTCACTCTTTCGTCGAAGCTTTAGTTCCTAATGGAGCTGAAAAAGTAAAAAAAGTAATTCAAACATTATATTAAAAGAAAGGAGGTTATAATGGCAAAATTTTATACGTTAGGATGTTATACAGCTAAAGGTCTTGGAGGATTTGTAAGTAATCCATCTACAGACAGAAAAGCCGCAACATCTGCTCTAGCTGCTTCTGTGGGAGCTAAAGTAACTCAATACTCAGGTCTAAGAGGAAAATATGATTTCATGGCTGTTATCGAGGGAACTTTTGAACAAGCTGCTGCAGCCGCAATGGTCGCTGTTTCAAGCGGTGCAGTTTCAGATTTTACAATTTTAGAAGATATAAATTTAAATGAAATTGCAAAAACTGCACAAAAGATGGCCTCGTCATATAAAGAGCCTGGTAAATAAATTTAATATTGGCGAAGGTTTTAATAATTATTATTACCTTCGTCAAATTTTTGAATAACTTTGAATACTTTTCCTCAACTTTTCAATTATTTCATCTATATGTTTTTTTTCGCAAATAAATGGGGGCGCGAGAATCAAAGCATCACCTGTCGGCTTTAAATTTAAACCATTCTCATAGCATTTTTTATAAACTTCAAAACCTGCTTTACCTGGTTTTTCTCTCATTTTTATATCTATTCCTCCTAGTAAACCATAGCCCCTAATACTCTCAACATTTTTTAAATCTTTTAAAGAATGCATGGCATCTTGAAAATAACCTGAAATATTTTTCACTTTATTGAAAATGTCTTCTTTTTCAAAAATATCTTGAACTGCTAATGCAGCAGAAACAGCAATGGGAATGCCTGAATATGTGTATCCATGAAATAATTCTATAGCTCCCTCAGGTGAAGCATCCATAACAGTATCATAAATTTTTTCTCTTACAGCAACTACTCCCATAGGCACAATACCGTTAGTGGTCGCTTTTGCCATTGTCATTATATCTGGAGTTACTCCAAACTCTTGGGCTGCAAAAGCAGATCCTGTTCTTCCCCAGCCTGTGACCACCTCATCAAAAATTAATAGTATACCGTGCTTATCACATATTTTTCTAAGTCTTTGCAAATACCCTTTAGGGGGAATTAAAGTTCCAGTTGATCCTGCAATTGGTTCGACTATACAAGCGGCAATATTTTCACCTCCAAAATTATTTGCTATCCTCTCGAGATCATCTGCAAGTTCAACACCTGTTTCTGGTTGCCCTTTTATAAATTTATGATCTGGTAAAAATGTATGTCTCATATGCTGGACTCCCGGCATTAAAATACTTGCAAAAGCTTTAACATTATTTACCATTCCTCCTACAGTTAATGATCCAATATTCATACCATGATACCCTCTTTCACGACCAACAAATCTAAATCTTTTTGAGTCACCTTTAGCTCTGAAATAAGCTATCGCAATTTTAATTGCTGTTTCAACTGCGGTTGAACCACATATGGTGTAAAAAATTTTATTTAAATCCTCAGGTGTTTTCTGAGAAATTTTGGTAGCTAATTCAAATGAACCAGCATATCCTTGTTGAAAAGGCATAGTATAATCAAGTTGCTCTAATTGTTTTTTAATCGCGTCAATAATCTCAACTCTTCCATGACCAAGCGGATTACAATAAAGACCCGAACTGCCATCAATCAAAGTTTTTCCTTCGTGAGTCGTCAAATAAACACCTTTTGCATTAGCAATTAATCTTGGTTTTTTTTTAAAATCTTTATTTGATGTAAAAGGCATCCAATGTTCATTAAGAGAGTTAGGCATGTTGGGACTATTTGATACTTTCATAAAAATAATCTTATAGTATATGTCATTTAATATAAACAACTTATTAAGGAAAAAAAGCATGTTTAAATTAACTCATTGGGATAAAAATAATTGGCTTTCCTCGAGAAATTATAATCTTTCCCTTGTCAATTTTGTTAAGTCAAAAATTTTATTGTCTAAAAATAGTTTGATCTTAGATATTGGTTGTGGAAGGGCTAATCTTATCAGCACTTTCCATAGCAATTTAAAGTTAAAGAAGAAACCCCTTGGTTTAGATATTATTAAGCACAAAGATTTAAAAAAAAACATTTCCTTTAAAAAATGTGATGCATTAAATTTCTTAAAGACTAATAAAGTAAAATATAACTTAATTTTGATCAAACAAACTATACATTTTTTTTCAAAAAAAAAAATTGATGAATTACTAAAATATGCAAAAGAAAGCCTCCATGATAAAGGTTATCTTTTAATTTTAACCCTAGATAATAATAAAAATGAGTTACCAAGTTTTAGTTTAATGAAAAAAAAATTATTTAAAAGCTTAAAAAACGATAAAAAAATAATGAAATTAATCAAGAAAAAGTTAAGTAATTACAAATTATTTAAATTTAAATATAAAGTTAAAATTAAAAAATCAATCTATATATCCATGATCAAAAACAGGTACATTTCTTGCCTATTAGACATCCCAAAAAACAATATAAAGAATGGCATAAAGGAAATTAATAAGAAATATGAGAAAATTATTACTTTTTATGATCGCCTTAATTGCATTTTGTTCATTAAAGAATAGTAAAATCTTAATCAATAATTTTAGACAGTCTAAAATGGGTTTTTTTTAAATATTTCGCTACCCAAAGTGAACAAATACTCTTTTGAAATAATACTTTAGTATGATTTAATGAATTCAGTATGAGCGTTCAGATAGAGAGACAAAAAGAAACAGATTTCGCTGAAAACCAAGAGGTTAACAGCAAGAAAGTTAATTTAAACGATCTTGTTACAAGAATGAATTCTGAAAAAAAGAAGGAAAGAAAAAATAACATTCTAATATCTGCCGCAGCAATTTCTGCCGTAGCTGTTTTCGGAATTATTCTTACTTTATAATTTATTCAAAAATTAATTAAATAATAATTTTATTAATTAGTCTTGAGATTCTTTCAGCATCACTCAAGCTCATTTTTGTGTGAATAGGCAGGACAAGATACTCATTCTCGATTTCATCCATATTTTTGAACTTCTTTTTTTGAACAAATTTTTTAAAAATTGAGTATCTATCATTTCTAAAGTGCACTTGATTAGTTTCTATTCCATACCTTCGAAGAACTTTTTGCAAGTAATCTTTTTTTTTCAAAATAATTGTAAATAACCAGTTTGAATGTTCAAATGGACCGTCTTTATCGACCACGTGTATTTTCTTATTTTTTGAAAGATTTTTTTTATATATATTAAAAATATTTCTTCTATGTTTCCAAATTTTATTAAATTCTTTAATTGACTCCAATAATAATGAGGCACCTATGTCTGTCATCTGATATTTGTAACCAACTTCTTTTATATCATTTTCCCAAGTGCCACCTTGTTTAGCTAATCTGTCAATACCAAACCAACGAATTCTTCTTGCTTTCTTAAGAATTTTTTTATCTTTAAAAACAATCATTCCTCCATCGCCAGAAGTAATTTGTTTTATTGCCTGAAAACTAAAAATTGTAAAATCTGAATAGCTAGTTATTGATTTTTTTTTATATGTAGCGCCTAAACTTTGAGCAGCATCTTGTATTAATTTAATTTTTTTCTTTTTGGCTAATTTATTTAATTCTATTAAATCACAAGGTAAACCACCATAGTTTACGAAAACTATCGCTTTAGTTTTTTTAGTAATTAGTTTTTTTACACTATCAATATTTATATTTAGTGTTTTAGGATCAACATCAGCAAATTTAATTTTAGCACCCAAGTATAACAATGGAATATTTGTAGCTGTACATGTAAAAACTGGGCAGATAACTTCATCACCTTTTTTAATATCTGCTAATATATACGACAGGTGTAAAGCATCCGTACCCGAACCCACTGCTACAGTTGGCAAATTGTTGCCAAATTTTTTTGAAAAGATAAGTTCAAGCTTATCAACAAGTGGACCTTGCCCAACCCACCTTGTAGTAAAAACTTTTTTTAGGGCAGATAGGTAGTTTTTAGGAACGTGTGGATAGAACTGTGTTACTGTTTTTTTGCTCTCTTTAATTAGAGGATAATCTTTGAACATAAATTTTAATTCATATATAAATTTTAAAATGAGAAATTACAACTGGTATAATTATAACTTAAAGCGAAATAAAGAAGCAATTAAAATCTACAATAGGATTAGGAGATCAAAAATTAACTTTTTAGAGTCCGGAGTGTATAAAAATATTAGGGATATATACGCTCTTTCTATATTAATCTGCAAAACCAAAAATACCCGAATTAAAATTTTAGACTACGGGGGTAACTTAATGTCACATGTAAATCTGATAAATAAAATTGATACCAAAAATATTGAAATTTCAATATTTAATCCATTTATTAAAAAATTTATAAACAAAACCTCAATCAAAATTAAATTTTTCAAAAAAATGAAAGGAAAGATATTAAAGAAAAAATTTGACCTTGTTTATTTTGGCTCTGTTCTCCAATATATAAATTCTTTAAAAAATTTAGAAGGTAAAAAAAATATAACGAATGCAAGAGTAGTTTTGATTACTCATACACCGATTAGTCATAGAAAAAAAAGATTTTTTCTTAAGCAAAGTAATGCAAAAGATCTTTTCCAAAAAATACACACTTTAAGTGACATCAATAATGATCTATTGAGAAAAAAATTTACAATTCTTTTTAAATCTATTAACGAAAATAAGTACGCAGGATTAAAGAAAAAACCTGAAAATGTTTTTTCTACAAACTTAATAATGAAAAAAAAATAATGGCCAATTTAGAAATATTTTGTACAACTATTAAATACTATAAAATATTAGATAAACTTAAAGATTATATCAAACCTCTTGGTTTGGGAGATGAAATTTATCCTGACAATTGGTATGATGAAAAAAAGGGTGAAAACATAAATTCTATTAACAAACATTATGCTGAGTTTACTGGTATTTACTGGATATGGAAAAACAAGCTTTTAACAAAAAAAAACGATGAGCTTGTTGGTAATTGTCATAACCGAGTTTTATGGCTTAATGATTTTAAGGAAAAAAAAATTAAATTTACTTTTCAAAGTTTATTTCAAAATTTATTAGATGAGGATAATAACATATTGAAAAAACATGATGTAATTCAGGTTCAACCAATTACTTTCAAAAATAAAAATTTGATAGAGGATTTTGGTCAAGTTCACAAATGCGATGCTTTAATAAAGTCATTGGAATTTTTAGATAAAGATACTGCTAAAGAGTTTAAAGATCATTTAATTGGAAATTTAATTTACCCACATAATATGTTTATTACTAGTAAGGAAAATTTTGAAAATTATTGTGAAAAAATTTTTCCGTGGTTAGATGAAATTCATAAGTATTGTCTAAAAAATAGTTTATACAAAGGTTATAATATGAGGCTGCCGGCTTTTATTGCGGAGAGATTTACTTCTTTTTGGTTTTCTCGGTTTAATAACAGAGGGCTTTTATCTTATGCAAGGTTAGGAAAATTTCATTTATCAAATCACGTTAATACAATTATTAACTCTTCGAAATTACCTTTTACATATTATCAGTATCCGACAATTCATAGGTTTTAAAAATAATTAATGAAAATTCTTTACCTAAAAACTAATGACCCCGATTTAAAACATGTTAATGATTACCTTCATGATACTTTATTAATAGGACTAAGAAAAATGTTTGGTGAAGATATAATTGATTATCCAGGAGCTTGGTATATGTATCAGACCGAGTGTAAAAAAAGGCAAATTGACCAAAAAAATTTTTGGGGCAGGGGCTTCACATTATATGATATATTAGACAATTACGACAAAATAGATAGAGATGATATTAAATCTAAAATCACTAATAATTATTTTGATTTTATAATTTACGGCTCCATAAGAGGAAAAAATTTATTCTACGATGAAGTAATTAAATCAAAATCAAAAATTGTGTTTATCGACACATCAGATGACCCCAGCATTGACAAAGAAAAGCTTAACAAAGGCTTTTATTTTAAAAGAGAACTTTATGATAAAAGCTCAAATATATTTCCTATAAGCTTTGCAATTCCAAGTGAAAAAATATGTGACGAAATCAACTTAAACATCAAAAACATTTTAAGTCCATTAATACCCGGAAAAATAAGCACATATAATTATTATGAAGAACAAAAATATTTCAAAATGTATAACGATAGTCTTTTTTCTCTCACTTATAGAAAAACTGGATGGGATTGCTTAAGACATTACGAGATATTAGCATCAGGAAGTATCCCTTTATTTCTTGATATAAAAAATTGCCCACAATCTACCTGCAATTCTTTACCAAAAAAAAAATTAGTAAGTGCGTTAGAGGATTTTTCTTGGATTATAAACCACTACAATCCATTTAAAACTTTAAAAAAAAGATATAGGAAATTCAATTCATTTACTAAATATATTTTTAATTTTTTTTCAGTCTTACCTGAGCCTAAAGAATTATGTGAAAAGCATCCGTCAATTCAGGAATACAGAATTGATTTACTCGAATTTACTAAGAAAAAGCTAACTTCTGAAAAACTTGCTGAATATTTAATAAGTACTTTGAGAAAATATTAGATTGAATAAAAAATTTAAACTATTATAAAATGTTTACTTTGGCGAGGTAGCTCAGTTGGTTAGAGCACAGGACTCATAAGCCTGGGGTCGGCGGTTCGAATCCGCCCCTCGCTACCAAAAAATTTATGAATAATCTTAAAATGTTTTGTTTAACAATGAAACCTGATCATCAAAAAATGATAATTGATCTTGGCTATAACCCTGTTGGTTTAGGAGAGAAAAAATTTGATAAAAAAATCTTTAGCGATAAAGGTAGTGCTAACATATCAGAAAAAAATTCTTATTATGGAGAGTACACTTTTCATTATTGGATATGGAAAAATTATTTAAATGATCTCGAGGATAAGTGGATAGGTTTTTGCCAATACCGTAAGTTTTTTACCAAAAATGAAATTAAAAAAAAAAATGTTTCTTTTGATGAATTAAAAAAAGATGTTTTAATTAATATACCAGACGAACTAAGTGAATATGAAAGTTTTATTGGTAAACCCTTTTTTATTAATCAGTTTAGATTTTCAAAATTTATCAAAAGAAATCTTTTAAAGATGATTTTGAATCCATCGTTAATTTTTAATAAAAACAAAAGAAATATTAAATTTCATTTTGACATGTGGCACGGGGAGGGAAATCTAGATGCAGCAATAGATTTGCTGCCTTTAATTGATAAAGAAGATTTCAGGGATTATGTAAACTCAGAAGTTTTTTTTAGTCCCCACAATATGTTTATTTGCAAGAAATTTACCTTAGAAAAATATTATAATTCAGTTCTTCCATGGTTGGAAAGGTGTGAGAAATTATTTGGATTTGATAATTTAAAAGGATATGGTCTAAAAAGGATTTATGGTTTTTTAGCTGAAAGGTATCTTTCTTTTTGGTTTAAAAAATACACGCGTTCAAAAGAAATTCCAATATATTTTAAAGATCTCTCGGATTACACATAATTATAAAAATTTATGCTTTTTTTTGAATTCTTCGAAAGTTCCTAGTGATCTATCTTTATTTGATATTAAATGTTTTCTTCCAGGCCAATTTATTTTAAGATTTTTATCTTTTAAATTTATGCCGTCTTCGAATTGAGGCTTATAATAATTAGAAAGTTTATAATAGATTATATTTAAATCATCATAACTATAATATGCATGAGCAAAACCTTCAGGAATATACAGGCTTAAACAATTTTTATCTGAAAGAATAATCTTAAATGACATTCCAAAGGTCTTAGATTTTTTTCTTAAATCAATTACGCAGTCATATATTTTTCCTTTAATAACACTTACATATTTAGCTTGCTGATACTTATGTTGAAAATGAAAACCTCTAAGAGAGTTTTTTTTCGATGTAGTGCAGTATTCAAAAACAAAATTATTATGTCCTAATATTTTTTTATTATGCGTTTCTCTTAAACTTCCTCTTTTATCTAAATTATTTTTTTGCTTAATAATTAATAAATTCTTAAACTTAGTTTTTAAAATTTTCATTCCTTTAATGCCCTTTTTAGCTTGCTTAAATTCATATCCATTTTTTTTGGAAGTTCCCCTTTAGATAGTTTTTTCTTTATTAAAGGATTAGTTTTTCTAGCAAAACTATAAATAGTTTGGGATTTTCCACCGATATTATAAACACCTGTTTTACCAAGAATTTTTATTAATTTCTTAACTATATCTTCGTGATAAATAAAATTAGATTTTACATTTGAAAACGCATATTTGTGTAAAAACGGTTTCTCAGTCATACAAGCTCTTAAAATTAATGAATTTTTATACATCTGAACAGCACATTCTCCTCCCAGTTTTGACCAGCCGTAATTATTCCACGGCAAAATAGGGTCATTTTCTTTGTAACCGCCTTTAGAACCAGGATAAATATAACTTGTAGAAAGATAAATTAATTTTATTTTTCTAATTTGACACTCTTTAACGATATTAGCAGTTCCTACAATATTTAGATCTATACTTTTGACAATCTTTTTTTCATGTACTGACATTGGCCTTGATAACCCAGCTAAATGTAAAATTGCATAGGGCCTATATTTTGTCAAATTTTTTCTAATTGAGTTGATCGATAAAATATTTAATTGGTTTTTTTTTCTAAGAATAAAATTGTATTTGCTTTTAACTTTTTTTAGTATTTTTGCAAATCTTCCATCCCCACCTGTGACTATAATTTTTTTCATTAATTTCTTTTTAACAAAGCTTTGAGATATTTTGAGTAATTACAATTTCCATAAAAGGCTATACATTTTTTTAAGTCATTATAATTAATCCATTTATTATTAAGTGAAATTTCTTCTAAGCAGGCAATTTTGAGACCTTGTCGATTTTCAATTGTTGAAACATAATTAGATGTACTATAAAAATCGCTAATATTTCCAGTATCTAGCCAAGTGCCACCTCGCCCTATAAATTCAGCCTTTAACTTGTTTTTATTTTTGTATTTGTTTAATAAATCTACAATTTCTAACTCTTTTCTTTTAGAAGGTTTCAGGCTTTTACTATAAGAACAAACATTTTTATCAAAGAAATATAAACCAGTCACAGCCAAGTTAGAAATAAAGTTTTTGGGTTTTTCCACTATCTTTACAATTTTATTCTTAATAATTTTTGCAATCCCATACTGGGATGGATCTTTGACTGGATGTAAGAAAACTTTTGCACCTATTTTTAATTTCACACACTCTCGTAACTTTTTTGTTAAACTTTGACTGTAAAAAAAATTATCACCTAATATTAATGCGACATTCTGGTTATTTATAAATTTTTCTCCAATTATAAATGCTTCAGGTAATCCACCTGGGCGCGGCTGCTCTTTATATTTAATACTTATTCCTAGATTGTTTTTTTCTGGTAAAATTTTTCTAAATTGGTTTAATTGACCTTTATTAACTATTATCAAAATATCCCTAATTCCGGCTAGCATCAAAACTGACAATGGATAATAAATTAAAGGTTTATCATAAATTGGTAGCAGCTGTTTATTGACTGCTTTTGTTAAAGGACTCATTCTGGTCCCCAATCCCCCAGCAAGTATTAAGCCTTTTTTAATCATAATTTTAATCCTAATCTTTTATTATATATTTTTTTTGACTTTGAATTCATAAAACCAATATTTTCTAAATACCAATTTATAGTTATATTTAAACCATCATTCAAATTTACACTTGGACTCCATCCAAGTTTTTTAGTTTTTTTACAGTTCAATGAATATCTAAAGTCGTGACCTGGTCTATCCTTAACAAATTTGATTTTAACCTTTTTTCCCAATTTATTTTTTTTCGATTTAAATATTTTCAAAATTTTATTTACTATTTCAATATTTTTTAAGTTTTTACCCGTGCCTATATTGTAACTTTGACCACTCTTACCTTTTAAATATAACTTAAATAAGGCTTTACAGTGATCTTCGACATATATCCATTCTCTAGAATTTAAACCTTTGGCATAGATAGGTAATTCTTTATTTTTTACAATATTAAATATCATTTTTGGAATTAGTTTCTCAGGGAATTGGAAAGGTCCATAATTATTGCAGCAGTTTGATATCAAGGCATCGATTTTATAAGTTCTCACATATGATTTAATTAAATGATCTGCGCTAGCTTTGGATGCTGAATAAGGAGAACTTGGATTGTAGGTATCTGTTTCTTTTGATTTTTTTCCCAATTTTATATCGCCATAAACCTCATCCGTCGATATATGAACCAATCTAATTTTTTTTTTTAATCTTTTGAAATATCTCAAAGTCTCCAAAATATTAAAAACTCCAAGAATGTTTGAATGAATAAATGCAACCGGTTCATCTATAGATCTATCTACATGAGTTTCAGCGGCTAAATTAAAAATTACCTTAGGATTATATAATTTTATAATCTTAATTAATTTATTTTTATTAGTTATGTCTATTTTGTGAAATCTGTAATTTCTATTATTAACTTTTAATTTGTTTGACGAATAAGACAATTTATCAACATTTATAACAAAGAAATTCTTCTTTAATAGATAATTAACAAGATTACTCCCAATAAAGCCAGAACCACCAGTTACTAAGATTTTTTTCATAATAATAGAATTAAATGTTTATTGTCATAAATTAATAAAAGAATTATTGTATAAAATCAAATGATTACAATTTATGAAAACTGAAGATATTACAGTTGTAATAACGTCATTTAAAAGCAAACAAAAAATATTCACTTGCTTGAACAGCGTTGGACTTCACACAAAAGTCATTGTAATTGAAAATTCTAATGATAAGAAACTTAAAAAACAGATTGAGACTGATTACCCAAATTTAGAATGTTTCTTATCAGAAGAAAATCTTGGTTATGCCAAAGGAAATAATTTAGCATTATCTAAAGTCAAAACTAAATATGCATTAATATTAAATCCTGACGCAACCTTAGAAAAAAATGCGATAAATAACTTTTTATTGCGAGTTAATGATTTAAAAGATTTTGCAATTATCGCACCAATGATACAAACAGATAAAGACAATAACTTTCAAGAAAATGATATTTCATTGAAACAGGTTAATAGCGTCAAAGGTTTTGCTATGTTTCTAAATTTAAAAGAATTTGAAAATGTCGGTTTTTTTGATAGAAATTTTTTTATTTACTTTGAAGAAATAGATTTATGCAAGAGATTAGTAAAAGAGAATAAAAAAATTTTCTTAGATCCAAATATAAAAATCTTCCATGACGGAGGAAGCTCTCATGATCCAGAAATTAACTTTGAGATGGAACTTTCTAGAAATTGGCACTGGATGTGGTCCTCTTTTTATTTCTACAACAAACATTATGGCTACACCTATGCACTATTAAAAATGTCCAGAAAATTTATATCCGCTCTTCTGAAATCAATTTTTTTTTTGATAATTCTAAAAAAGAAAAAAAGCCTAATATATTATCGAAGATTTTCAGGAATTTTGAATTCAATGTTATTTAAAAACTCCTGGTATAGACCAAAAATATTTTAAAGTATTGATTTATTTCTTTTAAAAATATAAATAAAACTAGTGAATAAAAATCATTATAAAATTCTTGTAACAGGCGCCGCAGGTTTTCTAGGATCTCATTTAGCCGAAAAGCTGGTCAATCTTGGTCATAGTGTAATTGGAATAGATAATATGATCGGAGGTTACGAAGACAATGTGCCAAAAAATATTGAGTTTTATAATGTGGATTGTTGTGATCTTAATGAAATTAAAAAATTAATGAAAGGCATTGATATAGTTTATCACTGTGCAGCAACAGCTCATGAGGGTCTATCAGTTTTTTCCCCTTATGAAATTACTAAAAATAATTATCTAGCATCAGTTTCAATTTTTTCAGCAGCAGTTAATGAAAAAGTCAAAAGAATAATTTTTTGTTCGTCTATGGCTAGATATGGATCTCAAAAAGCTCCGTTTACGGAAACTATGTCTCCAAAACCTGTTGACCCTTACGCAATTTCTAAAGTTGCATCTGAAGAGGTTTTAAAAAATTTGTGCGATATAAATAGCATAGAGTGGGTGATAGCTGTTCCCCATAATATAATTGGCCCAAAACAAAAATATGATGATCCATTTAGAAATGTAGTATCAATAATGCTAAACAGAATGTTGCAAGGGAAAGCACCTATCATTTACGGCGATGGTGAACAGACAAGATGTTTTTCTTATATTGATGATTGCATAAGTTGTTTAATTCCGATGATAGATCAATCAGATTTAAATAGAGAAATTATTAATATTGGACCTGACGAAGAATTTGTAACTATTAATAAAATAGCAGAAATATGCTCTAATATAAGCGGAATAAATTTAAAGCCTATTTATAAAAAAGATAGACCTAGAGAGGTAAAGCATGCGACATGCTCCTCTAATAAAGCGAGGAAGCTTCTCCAATACAAAACAAAAACGAATTTGTCTGAAGGTATAAAAAAAACTTTTGATTATATTAAAAAGAGAGGATCTAGACCTTTTGATTATCACATTAATATCGAGATTAATAATGAATTAACCCCTGAAACTTGGTCGAAAAAAGAAATTTAATTCAATGGCCAGGAAACTCAATTAAACTTTCTGTAAAATATTTCTTCTTACTTAAGGCTTTTGTTCCTGGAAGATCAAATAAATTAATAATAAAAATAAACCCAGCAACAGATCCACCAGATGTTTCTATAAGTTTAGCTGCTGCCTCAGCTGTACCTCCTGTAGCAATTAAATCATCGATAATCAAAATTTTTTCATTTTTTTTTATCGAGTCTTTATGAACTTCAATTGTTGCCTCTCCATATTCAAGCTTGAAATCAACTGAATGTCTTTCAGCTGGAAGTTTGTTTTTCTTTCTTAATAATATGAGAGGTTTTTTACAAATATACGAAACGACTGAGGCAAATACAAAACCCCTAGACTCAATTGCAGAAATTTTATCGAATTGTAATTTTTTTGATATATCAACAATCTTATCAATAGCATAGTTAAAGGCCTCTGGATTTTTAATTAAAGTTGTAATATCTCTAAAAAGGATACCTTTTTTTGGATAATCTTTAATTGATCTTATATATTTTTTTAAATCCATATTTAGCTTCAATATCTAGCAAAAAAGAGCTAATAATTAAATCATGAAAAAAAGAATTCTTGGGATAATAGGTGGAAGCGGATTATATAATATTGAGGGCTTGCAGAATATTAAATGGCGGAAGATCTCAAGTTCTTGGGGTCAGCCTTCGGATAGTGTTTTATCTGCAACACTCAATAAAGAGGAAATATTTTTTCTTCCAAGACATGGTAGAGGACACAAGATTAATCCTTCATCGATAAATTTTAGAGCAAATATTGAAGTTTTAAAAAAAATGGGCGTTACCGATATTATATCCGTTTCAGCCGTTGGATCTCTTCAAGAATATTTAAGCCCAGGTTCATTTGTTATTGTAGATCAATTTATTGATAGAACTTTTGATAGAATTAAAACTTTCTTTGATGACGAAATAGTCGCTCATGTATCTATGGCTAAGCCTACCAGCCCTTGTCTAATGAGGTGTTGCGAATCTGCTTTGGTAAAAACTAATATACCACACCAGGTTGGTGGCACATATTTAGCAATGGAGGGTCCACAATTTTCAAGTTTAGCAGAATCAAAAATGTACAGATCATGGAAAGCCGATGTCATTGGTATGACAAATATGCCAGAAGCAAAATTAGCAAGAGAGGCAGAAATTCGTTATTGTACAGTAGCGATGGTAACTGATTTTGATTGTTGGCACCCAAACCATGATGAGGTAGATGTGCCAACAGTTATTAAAACTTTAAAACAAAATGCCACTAACGCACAAAATATGATTATAGAAATAATTAAAACCTTCAAATCATTTAATCCAAAAGGTGACCCTGCAAATGAATGTTTGGATACTGCAATAATCACCCAATCAAAGTATCAAACTAAAAAAACAAAAAAAAAATTAAAATTTATTGCTGGTAGAGTTCTCAGATAATGAAAATTGGAGATAAGAATTACAGAACCATATGGTTTGAAAATAATACAGTTAAAATAATTGACCAATCTAAATTACCGCATGAATTTATAATTAAAGATTTAAAGACTGTTAAAGACGTAATCAATGCAATAAAAAAAATGGAAGTTAGGGGCGCTCCTTTAATTGGAGCTACTGCAGCTTTTGGTTTGGTATTATCTATTATAGAAAAAAATGATTTATCTTTTTTAAAAAAATCGAGTGAAGAATTAATTGCATCCAGACCCACAGCTATAAATTTAAAATGGGCAATAGAAAGAATGATGAAAAAATTAAAAGGCGTTAACAGTAAAGATGTTTTAAAAAAAGCACTAGACGAAGCCAACAATATAATAGAAGAAGATATTGGGTTTTGTAAAAATATTGGACTTCATGGTTTAAAAATTATTGAAAAATTAGCTGAAAAAAAAGGTGACACAATTAATATATTAACGCATTGTAATGCTGGTTGGCTTGCTACTATTGATTGGGGAACCGCTACTTCGCCAATTTATCATGCTCATAAAAAAGGGATCAAAATTCACATTTGGGTAGATGAAACAAGACCAAGAAATCAAGGAGCAAGTCTAACTTCATTTGAATTAAACGAGGAAGGTATTCCAAATACAGTTGTAACTGATAATGCTGGTGGAATATTAATGCAAAGGGGCCAGGTAGACATGTGTATTGTTGGAACAGACAGAACTTTATCTAATGGGGATGTTTGCAATAAGATTGGAACCTATTTAAAAGCTTTAGCTGCGTATGACAATAATGTCCCGTTTTATGTAGCGCTACCAAGTTCCACGATTGATTGGGAAAATAAAGATCATAGAAAAATACCGATTGAAGAGAGAGATTCAAACGAACTTTCACATATAGAGGGTGTGGATGAGCAAAACAAAATTAGAAAAGTACGTATTTACCCAAAAAAAAGTAAGTCGCTAAATTTAGCATTTGACGTCACCCCCGGTAAGTTAGTTACTAAATTAATCACAGAAAAAGGAATATGTGAAGCATCTGAAAAGGGTTTAGAAGGGTTGTTTAAGTGAAAAATTTAAAAGAAGAAATAATTAAGTATTCAAAAAAACTAAATCTCACTAACCTTTCTGCTTTAAGGTCAGGAAATATTTCAGTTAGAACCAAAGAAAAAGGAGTCAATGGATTTTTCATAACGCCATCAGGTAAAAAGTACTCATCTCTAAAATCAAAAGATATTGTTTTTGTCTCTCTTAAAGGGGTATTTGATAAAAAAAAGGGTAGACCATCATCAGAATGGAGATTTCACCAAGATATTTATGTGAATAAAACAGATGCAAAAGCGATTGTTCACGCTCATTCCACATGTGCTACTGCTGTCTCAACCCACAAAAAAGATATTCCAGCTTTTCACTACATGGTTGCAGTAGCAGGTGGAGAGGATATTAAATGTAGTAAATACGCAACTTTTGGAACGAAAAATTTATCTAACAACATAATTAAAGCTCTGAAAAATAGAACTGCTTGTCTAATAGCAAATCACGGTCAAGTTGCTTTTGGACATGATTTAGAAAATGCTTTTGAACTTGCACAGGAAGTCGAAAATATTTGCCATCAATATATAAATGCCCTAAGAATCGGTAAGCCTAAGATTCTTTCGAAAAAAGAAATGAAAATAGTCTTAGGGAAATTTAAAAATTATAAAAAAGGATAGTTTTTTATGATTAAAGTCGGTGAGCATATTACGATTGACTTCTTAGGTGTTAAAAAAGATTACTCTCCAGATTTTTACGAGAAGGTGATTTATAAAATTGCAAAAGCTGCAAAAGTGGAAATTCTTAACGTATCCTCACATAAATTTGAACCGCAGGGATTTACATTAGTTGCTTTATTATCTGAAAGCCACTTTAGTTTTCATACTTTTCCGGAGCGAGGTGTTATTAGTTTTGACTTTTTTACTTGCGGCAAGGTAAATCCAAAAGTTGCTTTAAAGATTTTGAGAAAAGAAATCGATCATGGTAGAGTGGTTACACACGCATTTGATAGGAGCAGTATCGGGCTGTATGATGACATCTATAGCACCCCAGGACAAAAGAAATTTTACGTTGTTAAAGATATTTTAGAAAAATTTACTTCTAAAGTTGGCCAATTTGTTGAAGTATTAGACTTAGAGGAATTTGGACATGCTTTATTTATAGATCACGAGATACAAGTAGCCGAAAAAGATGAGAAAATTTATAGTTCAAATTTTTTTAAATCTAGTAATAATTTAAGCAAGAAAAATAACAACATTGCAATTATTGGCGGTGGAGATGGTGGAGTTGCACGCGCTTGCTTGGATAATAATTCCAATTATATTGATTGGTTTGAACTTGATCCAGAAATTGTAGATGTATGCTATCGGCACTTACCTAAAATTTGCTCAAAGGTAAAAAAGAGTAATAAGATAAAAACTTATTGGGGAGATGCTTTTAAAAGTATAAAAGATATTGAAAATTCTAAATACGATAAAATTTTTGTAGATTTAAATGATGACCAATATTGCATAGATCTTGCGAGAAAAAACATGAAAGGGCTGCAAAGAATTTTAAAGAAAGGCGGAGTAATTACTGCACAGGTAGGTAGTAAAGATAAAAAGCCAAAACAAGTCGAAAATTGGTGCAAAGTTTTAGATAAAAGTTTTGGAAATGTTAAACTATCAGGAGTTCATATACCAAGTTTTGATTGCAATTGGAATTTTGCTTCGTCTATAATGAAGTGATGTTCCGTGTATCGTGTATCCAATTAAAATCTAACGATAATTTAAAAAAAAACTTACTTAATACAACTAAGTATATTAAAATAGCAATTAAAAATAAATCTGATTTAATTATCACTCCAGAATTGTCATCTTTTTTTTCCTCAGATAAAAAAAAACTACTTGGAATTTGTAAAAAAATGCACGAGGACGTTTACATAAAAGGAATTAGAAAATTAGCAAAAGAAAACAAAAAATGGATTTTGATTGGATCATCGATAGTAAAAATTGCAAAAAAAAAGTTAGTAAACAGATCCATATTAGTAAATCCAAATGGAGATATAAAAGCGTACTATGATAAAATTCATATGTATGATGCACGTCTGAACAAAAAAGAAAAATATTTTGAGTCAAAAACTTTTATCCCCGGTAAACGATTAAAATTTTTTGATTTACCATGGGGCAAGCTTGGGATGACTATATGCTATGACTTGAGATTTCCTAACTTATTTAGAAAATTATCCCAAAAAGGCGCTTTGTTTATTTCTATTCCATCAGCATTCACAGAGACTACAGGAAAAAAACATTGGCACTCCCTCCTTAAAGCAAGAGCAATAGAAAACTTTTGTTATATTTTTGCACCCGCACAAGCTGGCACACACTATAATGGAAGAAAAACTTTTGGTCATTCATTAATTATTTCACCTGATGGAAAAATTATTAAAGAAATGAAAAAAAAAGTTGGGGTTATTACAGCGCAAGTTAAGCCAAAACTCGCAAAAGAGCTCAGAACGAGGATACCAAGTTTAAAATATAATTAATTGTAAGATTTTACCTCTTTAACTCTTGAACCAAGCATTTCATTTATTTGTAATTTTACTTTAGCTCTCTCATCGTTAAACTTGTACACATTCCTTGATAGTTGAATGAAATCTTTGCCAAAATTTTTGCTCTTTTCAGCTTTCCTTTTTTGATCTTCTATATCCCAAAGTTTCAAATTTATACCCTTAAGTTCATCAATAAGTTTGGTTAATTCATTATTTTGATCTAAACTTTTATCAAACGTTTCTTTTAATGACGATAGCTCTTTATTAATCTCAACTTGTTTATCAGCATCTTTAATTTTACTCTTTTTAATCTCTAGTATTGTTATTTTATCAATTAATTCGCCAGCTGAAATTTCAGCCAATATTTTGTCTAATTTAGGGTTCATATTATTTTGACTCTAGAATAACATTTAATATATGGAGTAATTATAATGTCAAATATTTTAATAATAAAGCACGGATCATTAGGTGATTTAATTCAAGCAAATGGAGCAATTAAAGATATCAAGAACGCAAATCCACAATCTAAAGTTTTACTATTAACTTCTTTTAATTATGTGAATTTTATGTCTAGCTGTCCTTACATAGATGGAGTTTTAATAGATAAACGATTGCCACGATGGAATATTTTTTACTTGATAAAATTGAGACGTATACTGAGAAGCTATAATTTTTCAAAAGTTTTTGATTTACAAAACTCAAGTCGAACCTTTTTTTATAGAAAATATATTTTAACCAAACCTGAGTGGAACTCTTCATTAGATGCTTTGGAGCCTGGACAAACAAAAAAAGATTTTGATAATGAAGGTGTATTGGAAAGAATGGAGGTTCAACTTAAAAAAGGAGGCGTTCAAACTAATTACGTAAAAAAAATTGATCTTAAATGGGCTATAGAAGATGTTTCAAAACTCATTAAAAAATACACAAGTAATCAATATATTATTGTATTTCCCTTTTGCTCGAGGAAACATTCAAATAAAAAATGGCCCTACTTTAAAGAGCTAATTTTAAAAATCAGAAGACATTACAATAATAGGTATGCCGTCTTAACTCTTCCTGGTCATGGTGAAATAAATGAGGCTAGAGAAATTAATAGCCAAGTGGTTTTAATTGATAATAAGCCAGTTGATATTAAAACCATGATCAGTTTAGTTGATAGGGCCAAATTTATAATCTCTAACGATACTGGACCTGCACACATATGCTCTCATTTAAACAAGAACGGTTTAGTTTTATTTGGATCTCATACTACACCAACTAAGGTAAGTATTGAAAATAAAAATTTTAAGGCCATAGTTTCAGAAAATTTAGATAATCTTTCTGTAGATGACGTAATTGAACAAGTCAAAAATAAATTAAATTAAATCTATATATTTTTTTACTACTTTATTCCAACTAAATTGTTTTGAAAATTCTAAAGCATTCGCTCCAAAATTTTTATAATTATCATTATCGAAAAACTTTAAAACTGTTTCATAAATTGAATTAATATTTTTTCCGTCGCAAAGGTAACCTGTTTTGCCATTAATTATTGCATCTTTTTCTCCACCTTCAATCCCACCGATTGAACCTTTGCCGTAACATGCGGCTTCTATAAAGGATATTCCAAAACCCTCAACAGATTTCTTGTGAATGATAGATGGCATTAAAAATAAGTCAGAATGATCTAGCAAAGCTACTTTGAGCTGCTCATGTATCTGATGTGCAAAAATTGCATCATTTTGTAGACCTAATTGGTCTCTCAAATCAACTAAGTTATCTTTTTCCTCTCCATCTCCAATAGAAATATATTTAATTTTTGGAAACTTAGCTTTCAAGTTTTTAATTACCATCAAAATATTTTGATGGCTTTTTCTTTTATCTAGTCTTGCGATAGTAATTATTTTAGGAAAGGCATTATCATAAATTTCCTTAGCTTGTTTGGAAAATTCTTCCTGTATCTTTATTGGATAATTACAACCAGGGTTTATTATAAAAATTTTATTTTTATCAACCCCTAAGCTTATGGCAAGATCTTTGGTGAAATTAGAATTAGCAATTATTAATTTAGGCTTAATTAGCGCCTTTAACATTCTTTTGTTTAATGATGAACCAATCTCGTGATTTATTTCCTTTGAATGAATCAAACAAAAAGATTTGCTTTTGTCTAAAATTTCTTGACTTATGTTTTCAACACTTTTCCAGTGATCAAAAAAAAGAGCTCTAATTTGATTACTTTTAGCAAATTCATTTAATAAATTTGCTTTTCTGTACTTTTTAAATATCTTAAAACCTGAAACCCTTATAATTTCTAATTTTGAACTTTTGTCATAATTTTCGGAACCTTCGAAAGAGTCAGCAAAAACTTTAACAGGCCCGTGATTTAAAAGACTGAGAGAAAGGCCTTCCATCAAGTTTTGAATTCCACCTACATCAGGCGGAAAATTTCTTGTTACAATAACAAACATTTAATTAATTTGATTTTTTATACATTCAAATAAAATACTTGCAACCATTTTTGATCCTCTAGGTGTAAAATGTACATCATCTAAGAAATTATTATCATTAGATTTAACTTTTTCTGAAAGATTACAAAAATATTGACCACTATTGATTGTATTTTTTTTTAAATGTGAATTATACACATTTTGAATTCTAACTAAATCACTTAAATTTACCTTATAATCTTCAAATGGCGGGTTCATCCAAAGTTTATTTTGATTTATTTTTTCTTGTTCTAAATTATATAAACTCGGCTGATCAAGGAAAATACAATCTAAATATTTTCTTTTACATACTTTAATAATTTTATTAAGCCAAAATTTGTATGTATCTGAAACGTTTTTAATATCAATTGTCGTAAAACCTTTAATATCATTTTTAATTTTTATATTTTCATTAATTAAAGACTTATATGGGTTTTCTAAATTTTTTTTCTGATTTAAGTTTAAATTGTCTTGAATTTTTTTTTTTGAAAAGAGTTTTTTAATTTTTGCAGAAAATTTATAAAATAATGAATTTTCAAAATTAAATGGTATTTCCAAAATAGGAGCTAAAATTTTTTTATTTCTATTTACTATGTGATAATTCCAATCATTAACACCTAAGAGAAAGATTGCCAAGTCAGGTTTTGAACTAAGATTTCTCTTAAGAGTATAATAATGATGCATGGATCTTAAGCCCGCTACTCCAAAGTTTATGATTTCGTAATTATTTTTTTTAAACATCTCTGTTTTCTTTAGCTTTTCCACAAGAAGGTTTGTCCAAATTAATTTATCATCTAATCCTTCTAACTCTGTTGTACTCGCCCCTATAGCAAATATACGATAGGTATTTTTCTCTTTTTTTTCATAATCAATATTTTTATTTACCCTATTTCCCTTTGAGTCCGTTGTGCTCAAGTGTTTTTCAATTTCAAATCCTTTTTCAAAATCTTTTTTCCAATTTATCTCAATAGTTTTGTTTGGTGCTCTGTACGGAACGTCAAATGTATAACTAAAGAAAATAGGGGTAAGAAATAGATTTAAATTTATTAATATAAATAAATTTATTAGCAAGTAGTTTTTAAAAAAAATAAATAAAAAAATAATAAATTGAAAAATCAAATATAATGAGAAGAAAATTAAATTTTCCTCTGAAAAAAAGAAAAGCTGCCTGAAACTAAAAAATAAAAAAAAACTTGATATAATAGTTAAAAAAAACTTCAGCAATTTTGTGTTTTTAATTTTTAAGATTTCCACTTAATATTACATCCCATGCTTGGAATTTGACTCTCTGGACCTTTATTTGTTTCTGAGATTAATTTCATTGCTTTAAATAAATCACTTTCACTATTTAGGGTTGGCTTCAAGTCTTTAAGCTCTCTCATGCGACCTCTATATTGGAGTTCATTATTTCGATTATATCCAAAAAAATCTGGTGTGCATACTGCTCCAAATTTTTTTGCTATTTGTTGAGTCTCGTCAATTAAATAAGGAAAATTGAAATTGTGAATTTTAGAAAATTTTTTCATATTTTCGAAAGAGTCCTCTGGATAATTTTTTGTGTCATTTGACATAATTGCTACAGAATTAACACCTATTTTTTTAAGTTTATTAGTGTCCTCCACAATATTTTTGACAATAGCTTTAACATAAGGGCAATGGTTGCAAATAAACATTATAATTGTTCCTTTTTTTCCAAAACAATCTTCGAGCTTGTACATTTTATCGTCAATACTCTTCAAATGAAAAGAATGTGGCTTTTCACCGAAATTGCATATTGGAGTTTTCGTAAGAACCATAATATAATAATTATAATAATGATTTATAATTTCAACAATATTAGTCCAAAGATAG
>MDTG01247535.1_pt1 | contig 25810 bp, 29 predicted proteins | sample 811421 | NCBI WGS metagenome assembly MDTG01 (sample SAMN05326645, study PRJNA326480) | marine metagenome | isolation source: seawater | place: Pacific Ocean: South East | collected 2011
AACCTCCTGATCCGAAGTCAGGCGCTCTATCCAGTTGAGCTACAAGCGCATTTAGTATTAATATTACATTTTATGGAAAAAAACATTAATTTTATAGTTAAAGATACTGAAAAGGACTTGAGAGTTGATGTCCTTATTAACAAAAGAGAAGAATTAATAAGCAGAACAAGAATTAAAAATTTAATATTAAAAGAAAAACTTAAATTAAATGACAAAGTTTTAAAAAACCCATCAAAAAAAGTTGCATCAGGTGATAAAATAAATCTTTTAATATCTGAGCCTAAAGAAAACTTACTTAAACCTTATGATTTTTACTTAGAAATAATTTATGAAGATGATGACTTATTAATAATTGATAAACCATCTGGAATTATAATGCATCCTGGTGCTGGAAATTATGACAAAACAATTGTTAATGCATTGATAAATTATAATAAAAATTCTCTTTCAAATATTGGTGATAAGTTAAGACCTGGCATTGTGCATAGAATTGATAAAAACACTTCTGGCTTGATCGTAATTGCAAAAAATAATGAAACTCATGAAAATTTATCAAAACAATTTAGTGAACATACAATTATTAGAGAATATCAGCTTTTAATATGGGGCAAACTAAGACCATCTTCAGGAAAGATTGAAACTTATATAACACGAAGCTCAAGAAATAGACAGCTCATGGAAGTTAGTCGTTCAAAAGGAAAAAAAGCTATTACAAATTATAAAACAATTGAAATATTTGAAAATGAAAAAGTACCAACATTAAGTTTGGTGGAATGTAAATTAGAAACTGGGAGAACACATCAAATTAGAGTTCACATGAATCATAAAGGTAATAGCCTTGTAGGTGATGACAAATATAAAAAGAAATATAAAAAAATTAAAAATGTAGATTTAAATGTTCAAAATTCAATTTTAAATTTAAATAGACAGTTTTTGCATGCAAAAAAATTGGGATTTATTCATCCACGAAATAATAAAGAAATGGTTTTTTTCTCAAAATTGCCCCACGAGCTAAATAATATTTTAAAAATGCTTAGAAATACTAAAGAATAAATTATTGAAAATTTAGAAAAATTAATTAAATAAACTTTGCAATGAGCACAATTACATCTAATAATCTACCAACACTATCTAATGAGGGTGGTTTATCCGCTTATCTAGAGCAAATTAAAAAATTTCCAATGTTGGCAGCAGAGGAAGAGTATATGTTAGCAAAAAATTGGAAAACAACTGGAAATATAAAATCTGCAGAAAAATTAGTTACAAGTCATTTGAGACTAGTTGCTAAAATTGCTATGGGATACAAAGGGTATGGATTACCTGTAAATGAAATGATTTCTGAAGGAAACGTTGGACTAATGCAGGCAGTAAAAAAATTCGAACCTGAAAAAGGTTTTAGACTGGCTACGTATGCTATGTGGTGGATTAAAGCCTCAATCCAAGAATATATTTTAAGATCTTGGAGTTTAGTAAAAATTGGAACAACTACTGCTCAAAAGAAATTATTTTTTAATCTAAAAAAAATAAAAAATCAGATTGCCCCTGAAACAGAGGGTGACTTAAGACAAGAACATGTTGATCACATTGCAAACAAACTTGATGTTAGTCAAGAAGAAGTTGTTTCAATGAATAGAAGATTGTCTGGAAAAGAATTTTCTCTTAATGCTCAGGTTGGTGAGGATGGTGATGAATGGCAAGACTGGTTAGTTGATAAAGAACTAGATCACGATCTTAAATTTGCTAAACACGAAGAGATGGAAAATAGAAAAGATTTATTAAAAGATTCAATTAAGATACTTAACGATCGAGAGAGGGAAATTTTATATTCTAGGAGATTAAATGATGATCCTACAACACTTGAAGATTTAAGTAGGAAATATAAAATTAGTAGAGAAAGAGTAAGACAAATAGAAAACAAAGCATTTGAAAAACTTCAAAAACATATGCTTCTTTTAGCTAAATCAAAAAATTTATTGCCTGCAAACTAAATATCAAAAGGATTCTCTATTAAAATTGTATCCTCCCGTTCTGGGCTTGTGGATATACTAGATATTCTTGCGCCTATAAAATCTTCTATAAAAAAAATGTATTTTTTTGCATTCTCTGGTAATTCATCCATATTTTTTATTCCGCAAGTGGAAGTTTTCCATCCTTCAAATGTCTTATAAATTGGTTTTATTTTAAGTTGATCTTCTACTGCTGCAGGTAAATAATCTAATTTAATACCATCCAGTTCATAAGCAATACATATTTTAATTTCATCTAATTCATCCAATACATCTAATTTGGTTAAGGCTATGCCTTCTATGCCTGATACTTTAATTGTTTGTCGAACTAAAACTCCATCGAACCATCCACATCTTCTTTTTCTACTCGTAACAGTTCCAAATTCTTTTCCTCTTGTACCTAGTAATTTTCCAATATCATCTGTCAACTCTGTAGGAAATGGACCTTCTCCAACTCTTGTTGTGTAAGCCTTTGTAATTCCAAGAACATAATTTATTGAATTAGGGCCACAACCTGTTCCTGTTGCTGCACTTGACGCAACTGTATTTGAAGATGTCACAAATGGATATGTTCCATGATCAACATCTAACAAAATTCCTTGGGCACCTTCAAACAAAATTCTTTTTTTTTGTTTTTTAAATTGATCAATTTTTAACCAAACAGGTTGAGAAAATTCAAGAATTTTTGGGGCTATTTTTAATAAATCATTTTTTAATTGATCTTTTTGAAAAATTTTTTTTCCAAGTCCTTTTCTAATTGCATTATGATGAATTAGTACAGATTCAAGTCTTTGATCTAGATTCTTTTCAGATCTTAAATCCATTACTCTTATTGATCTTCTGCCAACTTTATCTTCATAAGCAGGACCGATTCCTCTTCTTGTAGTGCCTATTTTGCCTTTTCCAGCTGCATCTTCTCTTATTTCATCCATTTCTTGATGAAATGGTAAGATTAAATTTGCTGACTCAGAAATTATAAAATTATTTTTACTTACATCAACACCTTTTGATTTAATTTCCTCAATTTCACTTAATAATGCCCATGGATCTACTACTACACCATTACCAATTATAGAAATTTTTCCTTTTCTAACTATCCCAGATGGAAGTAATCTTAATTTGTAGGTTACACCATCAATTACTAAAGTATGTCCAGCATTATGGCCTCCTTGGAATCTTATTACAACATCTGCTTGTTCAGACAACCAATCAACTATTTTTCCTTTTCCTTCATCTCCCCATTGTGAGCCTACAACAACAATATTTTTCATTATTTATATCTTTTATATACCTTCACAGAGTTAAGATGATTTATTGGACCATGGCCTTTTCCATAATTAGGATTTGATTTTATGGCAGAATTTACATACTTAATTCCAAGCTCACAAGATTTCTTTATAGGTTTTCCACATGATAAAAAAGTGGTTATGGCGCTAGATAAAGTACATCCAGTCCCATGTGTATTTTTTGTTTTGTGTCTGATGCTTTTAAATATTTCTATCTCAAATTTATTAACAAAAATATCTTGAATATCTATAGAATCAGAATGCCCACCTTTAATTAAAACATTCTTTGCACCCAGCTCTAATAGTCTATAAGCTGATAAAATCACATCTTCCTTGGACTTTATCTTGGTATTTGTTAAAATTTCTGCCTCTGGAATATTTGGGGTAATTAAAGTCGATCGATTTATTAATTTATGTTTTAATGAATGAATAGCCTTATCATTTATTAATTTAGCTCCACCTTTTGCAACCATCACAGGGTCTAGTACAATTTTTTTAGTTTTAATTTTACTTAAAGACTCCACTATGACATCAATTACTTTTTTTGAGTTTAACATACCAATTTTTATTGCATCTGGTTTGATATCTTTTGAAGAAAATATAATTTGATTAAAAATTTCTTTGGAGGGAATGGAAGTTATAGATTTCACACCTTTAGTATTTTGAGATGTCACAGCAGTAATTGCTGTCATGGCATATGATCCTAATGCTGTTACAGTTTTAATGTCTGCTTGAATACCTGCGCCACCTGAAGAATCTGAGCCGGCTATAATTAATATTTTAGATTTTAATCTCAATTTATTTAATTTTTTTTGATATTATGTTTATACACTTATTTAGAAGCTCTCTATTTTCACTTTCTCCCATTATTCTAATTTTAGACTCTGTTCCAGATTTTCTAACTAATATTCTTCCATGATTTTTCATTAATTTTTCAGCAATTTTTATAGACTTTTTTACTTCATAACTTTTAATAATATCTTTATTTTTTACTTCAATGTTTTTTAAAATTTGTGGCGTCTTTTTAAATTTATTAAAAAAAATACTTGCTTTTCTTCCTTTTCTAATTGCGAAAAGAGCTTCAAGAGCTACAAGCAATCCATCGCCTGTTGTAGCAAATTTTCCTAAAATAATGTGTCCAGATTGTTCACCACCTAGATTAAAATTATTTTTCTGCATCATTTCTTTTACATATCTGTCACCCACATTAGATCTTATAAACTTTATTCTTTGTTTTTTAAAAAATTTTTCTAAACCATAATTAGACATTAATGTTCCTACAACACCTCCCTTAAGCATTCTTTTGTTTTTCCATCTTGTTGCTAAAGCTGCAATTATTTGATCACCATCAATGATGTTTCCTTTTTCATCACACATTATTACTCTATCAGCATCACCATCGAGCGATATACCTAAGTGAGCATTATGCTTCCTTACAGCATTTTTAATTTTTTGAGGATAAGTGGACCCACAATTCTTATTTATATTAAATCCATTTGGATTAATGCCAATTGGTATTACTTTTGCCCCTAAAGATCTTAACAATTCTGGCCCAGCCTTATATCCTGCTCCATTGGCGCAATCTATAACTATTCTTAAACCTCTTAAATTGAATTCTTTTGTAAAATTTTTTTTTAAAATTTTTAAATAGTCTTTTGTTCCAGTCTCTAATCTTTTTACTCTGCCTAATTTTTCAGGATGAGATAAATTTTCAATTATTTTTTTATCAATTAGACTTTCTATTTTTTTTTCGATCTTATCTGATAGTTTCATTCCATCTGGTCCAAATAGTTTTAGACCATTATCAAAATGAGGATTGTGAGATGCAGTAATCATTATTCCCATATTTGCTTTCATTGATTTTGTTAGCATAGCTAAACCATTAGTTGGTAATGGTCCAAGAGTAAAAACGTGCATGCCTGAAGAGGTGAGTCCCGAAACTAAGGCTGGCTCGAGAGCATAACCTGATAATCTAGTATCTTTAGCAATAATTGCTGTTTGTTTCTTTTTTTTTTGTGATTTAAAATATGTGCCCGATGCTAGTCCAAATTTAAAAAACATATCTCCGTTAATATTTTTGCTATTTATTGCACCTCTTATCCCATCTGTTCCAAAATATTTTTTTGTCATTTATTGTTAATTAATCCTTTGAAAACCTTTAATCCTTGAATTAATTCGTTTACATCATGAATTCTTAAGATTTGAATTCCTTGCATCATTAAATAAAGTGAAGATGTTACTGTTCCTCCAATTCTGTTTTTAGTATCATTTTTTCCGACAATATCTTTAATAAATCTTTTTCTCGAGTTTCCAACAAGTATAGGAAAACCTAACGAGTGAAAAATAGAAATTTTACTAATTAAATTCATATTATGTTTCAAATTTTTTCCAAAACCTATACCTGGATCGATGATTATGTTATTATGTTTTATTCCTAAAGCCCTTAAAAGTTTAATTTTTTCCTCAAAAAAATCATAAATATCTAGTAACTCATTTTTATAACTTGGTTTATTTTGCATATTTTCTGGAGTTCCTTGTGAATGTTGAATGACAAAAGGAATTTTGTATTTTTTAAGAATGTTAAGAGTTTTATCATCATAACTCAAACCAGATATATCATTAATTAATTTAACACCATAATTAATACCTTTCTCCATTATTTCTGATTTTCTGGTATCCAATGACAATGGAATTTTTTTACCTAAAAATTTAATAACTTTATTTATTCTTTTCCACTCATATGTTTTATTTACTGCTTTTGATCCTGGTCTAGTAGACTCTCCTCCAACATCAATTATGTTAACACCTAATTCCATCATCTTTAAAGCATGCTCTATTCCTTTTTTTTGTGAATTAAATTTTCCTCCGTCTGAAAAACTATCTGGCGTTAAATTTAATACACCCATAATATTAGGTGTTTTTTGAAAATTTAAGTTTGCAAAATTTTTTCTTATTTTTTTTATTTTCTTTAAATCTAAATTTACTTGTTTTTTTTGAGCTTTTGGTAAATTACATATCTTTTTAATTGAAATCTTTTTTTTTGATTGTCTTGAAATAATTTCACAAGTATCGAAAGATATTTCCTTATTTGAATTTAATGGAATAGTTTTTTTTTTTCTTACTAATGATTTCGATAATTCACCAATATAGAAATTACACACCCTCGTGTAATATCTTCTCATCTCTTTTTAGTGAACTATTTTTGGTTTTAAGCCCATTGCTCCTAGTGCAGAATCTTGATCTTTGTTTTCATCAATCTTCTCATTTACACTATCTTTTGGATATAGATCTTTATTAATTATATTTTCTATTTCTTCACCCGTTAAAGTCTCGTAAGTTATAAGTGCTTTTGCAATTTTATGTAGGTCATCAATTTTATCGGTCAATATTTTTTTTGCTTGCTCATAGCCTTCATCTATTAGTTTTCTGATTTCTTTATCTATTTTTTGTGATGTTTCTTCAGAAACAGATTGTGTCTGAGTAACTGATCTACCTAAAAATACTTCTTCTTGGTTTTCCCCATATTCTACTGGCCCCATCTCTTCACTCATACCGTACTTTGTTACCATAGCCCTAGCAAGCTGGGTGGCTTGATTGATATCAGATCCACTTCCACCTCCTGCTCCAGTTGATATATCGTCTTTTCCAAAAATTAATTCTTCAGCAACTCTACCCCCAAAACAGACAGCCATTCTAGCTTTTAAGTATTTGATCGAATAACCATGTTTATCTCTCTCTGGTAAATTCATAACCATGCCAAGCGCTCTCCCTCTAGGTATAATTGTTGCTTTATGTATCGGGTCGTAGCTAGGCATATTGAAAGAGACTAAAGCATGTCCTCCTTCATGGTAAGCAGTCAATTTTTTTTCTTCCTCTGTCATTACCATTGATCGTCTTTCAGCACCCATCATTACTTTATCTTTTGCTTCCTCAAATTCAATCAATGTTACAATTCTTTTATTTTTTCTTGCAGCCAGTAAAGCAGCCTCATTTACCAAATTAGCTAAATCTGCACCTGAAAATCCTGGTGTTCCTCTTGCTATAGTTCTTAAATTTACATCAGGAGCCATTTTAATTTTTTTTACATGTACTTTTAAAATTTTTTCTCTACCTATTATATCAGGGTTAGAAACAACTACCTGTCTATCGAATCTACCTGGTCTTAATAATGCTGGATCTAAAACATCTGGTCTATTGGTTGCCGCAATAATAATCACACCTTCATTTGTATCAAATCCATCCATTTCTACCAGTAACTGATTTAATGTTTGCTCCCTTTCATCATTTCCTCCACCTAATCCAGCGCCCCTACTTCTGCCTACGGCATCAATCTCATCAATAAAAATTATACACGGAGAATTTTTTTTACCTTGTTCAAACATATCTCTTACTCTTGATGCTCCAACACCCACAAACATTTCAACAAAATCTGAACCTGATATTGTAAAGAAAGGAACTCCAGCTTCTCCTGCTATTGCTCTAGCTAACAAAGTTTTACCAGTTCCAGGAGGTCCTACCAATAATGCGCCTCTTGGAATTTTTCCTCCTAATATACTAAATTTTTTTGGATCTTTCAAAAATTCAACTATTTCCTCGACTTCTTCCTTAGCCTCTTCAACTCCAGCGACATCATTAAAAGTTACTTTACCTTTAAGTTCATTCATCATCTTGGCTTTTGACTTGCCAAAACCCATTGCTCCCCCTTTTCCTCCTTGCATTTGTCTCATAAAGAAAATCCAAACAGCAATTAACAATAGCATTGGAAACCAAGAGAGCAAAACTCCAAATAATGAAGGCATCTTTTCGTCTAGAGGAGCAGCTGAAATACTTACTCCTTTTTCTGTTAGCTTTTCAATTAAATTTGGATCATTTGGAGAATAAGTTGAAAAAGAATTACCATTTGAATAAACACCTTTAATATTATTTCCTTGAATTTCTACTTTTAAAACCTCACCATTTTCAACTGAAGTCAAAAATTCTGAAAATATAATTTGATTGTTGCCACGTAAATTTGATTGAGGGTTTTTAAACATATTATATAGCCCAATAGTTAAAAAAACTATTATTCCCCACATTGCGAGATTTTTTAAATTCATGCTTATAAAATAAGAATTATTATGTATTTAACAAGTGGCAAAATATCAATAATTTAGAGAAATTAGTCACTCTTTTGTGACAATTACTGTATGATTAACTTTTTTAATGATACAACCTCCTAAAGTAACTTTAAAATTAGATTTTGCTTTAATTGAGTCTATAATTTTATCAACTTTTTTACCTCTTGGAGAATAATATTTTTTACCAATATATTTCAACACCTCAGTAAACGATCTAAATATAACTTCATTAGAATGATTGAAAAAATTTTGTTTTATTATAATAGCTCCTTTTTTTTTCGATATAATCGTATTTTCCATTAAATTTTTATTGATATAAAATTTTATACTTACATCAGCAAATTTTAAATTTTTTATGGTTAAAAGAAGTTTGTTTTTATCTAATCCTTCACTTTCTAAAATATTTAAAAAATTTCTTATCCGCACTCTTTTAAATTTATTTTCATCATTAAAAGGATCTTTGATATAGGAACCAAAAATATATTTACTAATATAAATTAAATCTTTTTTATTTAAATCTAAGAGGGGTCTAATCAAATTAATACCATTGTTATCTATTTTTTTATCTAGTGAAACTAATCCCTTAAGACCACTGCCTCTTAAAATTCTAATAAAGAAATTCTCAAATAAATCATCCAAATGATGACCTAATAAGATATTTTTTATATTTATTTTTTTGGCACTATTTGTTAATAAATAATATCTTTTATCTCTAGCAATAGATTGAATATTTTTTTTTGGTTTACTGCCATTCCAGGTTAGGATTTTTAAATCAATAGAAAATTCTTTTAATTTTTTTTGAACATTTTTGGCCTCTAAAGTTGAATTTTTTCTTAGCTTATGATCAACTATAAAATATTTGGGATTTAAAGATTTTTTTATCGAATAAATTTTTGACAAAAAACTAAGAGCCATACTATCTGGTCCTCCAGAAACAGCTACAATAAAATTTTCTTTAATATCTAAATTTTTTTCAAATTTTTTATAAATATTAAAAATTTTTCTATTATTTAGTTTGTTTAATAAAAAACTATGAGTCTTGTTTTTTACAGTCAAATTTTTTAGACTCATATTTTGCTTTTTGAATAACCGACTGATTAGCATTCGGATATTGTATTTCTACACCATTAATCATCTTGCATCCTTGTTCTTTTTCTCCAATTTGAACCATGGATACACCAAGTTTTAACAAGTTAATAGAAGCCTTCTTGCCTTTTGGATATTTTTGATAACCCTCTAAATATGCTGATGCTGCATCGGTATATAGCTGTCTTATTCTGAAGGTTTCTGCATACCAATATTGAGCGCTTCCTGCTAAATCATGATCTGAATTTGACAATACAAATTCTCTAAAAGCTTTTTCTGCAGTACTATAATCTCCAACTTTCAAAAAGCTTGTTGCAAACTCGTATTGCTTCTCAGGACTGAGATCTTTTGGAAGTATTTTTTCTTCTGACTCAAAAGTCTCTGTAACTATTGTTGCGGTTGTATCTACTGATTGTATTTGTTGTGATGTTTGATTTGTCTCATTATCTTTATAAGAAATAGAACCTAATTCTTGTGGCTGAGAGCTTCCTGGTAAAATTTCTTTACTCTTCTCCTCTGGTTTAGATGTCAAATTCATTTCTCCTACACCTGAAGTTAAAGATGTTTCTATATTTTGAAATCGAATTTGATTATCTGCTTGTATTTTTGAAAGTCTGTTAGATAATTTATCTAATTTAAAATTTATTTCCTCAAATTTATTAGTAAGCTGTCTAAATTGCTCTTCTACTTCAGATAATTTCAGCAAATGTCTAGTGAGAACATCCTCTGAATTTACATCTAGTTCACTGTCTGATTTTTCTAAATTTAATGAACCTGAATAAACAGCCCTCTCGAGGGTTTTTAAGTCATTCTTAATTATTTCAAGTGTTTCGTAAATATTGTGGTTGTCAGCCAGACTAATATTAGAAAAAAAAATATTTAGAAAAATTAGAAACTTCAGAAATATTAATTTAAAAATTTTAAACATTTAAAACAGTTTATCGTTATAAAAATGGCAAAAAAAAGACCCTAAAACTTTATGTTTTAGGGTCTAAAGTTTAAAAATTAATTGGCTTTAACAGTTACTGATCTTCTATTTTTAGACCAAGCTAACGGATTTGAACCAGAGTCAACTGGTCTTTCTTTTCCGTAACTCAAGACCGATATTCTGTCAGACGAAATTCCATAAGTCATTAGATAATCTTTGGCTGCATTAGCTCTTCTTTCTCCTAAAGCTAAATTATATTCTCTAGTTCCTCTTTCGTCAGCATGCCCCTCTAAAACAACATTGATGCTTGAATTTTTTCTTAACCAAGCAGCCTGAGCTCTAAGAGTTTCTCTTGAAGCTGTAGTTAATATTGATTCGTTGGTTGCAAAAAATACTCTATCTTTGACACCATCTGCTAAATATTCTACTGAATCTGTTCCTGTGTAAACATCACCTTGAATTTGTCCACTTAAAGTATCAACTTTTTTTGAAGCACATGCAGTTAACACCACACATGTTGTTAAAACTAACAGTATGTTATTTAAAAGTTTGCTTATTTTCATTAAATTGCTCCTTGCTGCTATTTTCAAATACTTACTTTTTCACAACTACTTAGAGGTTTCAAGTCTAAAAATCAAGTAATTTTGACTATTTACTTAATAAAGATGACCATGATGGGTCAGATGCATCTGTAGGTGTCTCCACAAGACGTTCATTATAGCCTGTTAAATCAATAGACCATAATTTTGCAGAAAATCCCTCACCTTTAGCGTTGGTTTTAGTTTCCCTATAAAAAATTAAAACTCTACCATTAGGAGACCATGATGGCGCTTCTTGATAATAATTTTCTGTTAATAACCTTTCGCCAGAGCCGTCAATTCTCATTACTCCAATATAAAATTTGCCCTTATGTAGTTTAGTGAATGCAATTAGATCGCCCCTAGGTGACCATACCGGCGTTCCATATAAACCTTTTCCAAATGAAATTCTTTTAATTTCAGTTCCATCACTTTTCATTACATAAATTTGTTGATAACCACTTCTGTCAGAATTAAAACATATATATTTGCCATCTGGTGAGTATGACGGGGATGTATCAATGGATGGATGATTTGTAATCCTTTCTACAATTCTATTTTCTAAATCCATAGTGTAAATATCTGACTTTCCATCTTTTGCAAAACTCATGATTATCTTCTTACCATCAGGAGAAAATCTTGGCGCAAAAGTCATTCCTGGAAAATCTCCTACAACTTCTTGGGTGCCCGTTTCAATGTCAAGAAGGTATACTCGTGGTAAGTTCCTAAAATAAGAGAGATAAGTTACCATTTGACTTGTTGGATTAAATCTTGGTGTCAAAACCAATTCGTTTCCTAATGTCAAAAATTTATTATTAAATCCATCCTGATCCATTATTGCTAATTTCTTAATTCTTCGAGTCTTTGGTCCTTCCTCTGCAACATAAATAATTCTTGTATCAAAATATCCTTTTTCTCCTGTTAATCTCTCATAAATTTTATCCGAAATTATATGGCCAACTCTCCTCCAATTGCTAGGCACAGTCGTAAATGCTAATGCCATCATTTCTTTAGCAGCTAATACATCCCACAACCTAAATTCAACTCTTAATTTATCATCTAAATAACTAACTTTACCTGTAATAAGGGCTTGAGCCTTTATCAAACTCCAATCTTCAAATCTTGGTTTTAAATTTGCAATGTCTGGCGCTTGAAGAAATGCATCTTTGTTTAATGGATTAAAAAGTCCTGAGGTTCTGAGATTATTTTCAACGATTATTGAAATTTCAGCTCCAATATCTTCTTTGTTCAATAATTTTTCAAAATTTTTCTTTGATGAATCGTCAATGGACAAAGGTGATACGGCCAATGGTAAAGGATCTAAATTTCCCCTAGTTATGTCAACCTCAATTAAAGCAAATGTTTTTTGCGACAAAAGAGTTAAAAGTATTAAAAGAAATATTTTTTTTATCATAAACTATATTAACCCTCTAACATCTCTCTTGCATCAAAATTTAATTGCAATTCTTTCCATCTTTCGTACCCAGTACTAGGGACTCTTAGTGGTTGACATAATTTTATTGCTCTTAAAGCGCTTTCTGCAAGTACTTTATAAAATCCTTGGCCTGGTTTGTTCATCCGTGCGTGATCAAGTATTTCTGATTTAATAACCGAACCATCTGGATCCAGCTGCAGCTTTATCCGAACTAACAAGTTTTCACTATACGGGAGTCCCAAGGGTATACTCCAGCAGCCAAAAATTTGAGCTTTTAAAGCATCTTCTTCACTTAAAGAAAGTCCTTTAATTTCCAAGTTTTTTTCTTGGTCCTGCGTAATTTTATTAGATTTATCTTTAACTTCTGAGCTCTCAACTTTTGATTTATCAATAAGCGCGGCAATATTATCAGGATCAAATAAATTTTTTTTTTCAAATTCAGAAACTTGCTTAACTTCGTTATCTATTTTTTCAGGATTTTGTTTCTCTTCTTTTATATTTTCAATTTTTTTTACATTTTTATCCGGTAAAGGTATTGCGTCTGGTTTTTTCTTTTTAACTTTTTTGGGTGGTGCTTGCTCTGAAACTAATTTTTTCTCTTTTTCTTTAACTTTTTCAATAATCTTTTTAGCTTTAGGAGCAAAAGGAATATTAGTTTTTTCAGTAATTTGAATTAATTCTACACTTACAAGAGGTGGTAAATCTATCGGTTTTTTTTGCTAAAAAAGGTAAACTCATTGCTGTAACAAAAATTAAAATTATATGTAAAGCAGAAGATATAATTATACTTCTATTCAATTTAAACTACCTTTGCTTATAAGGTTCTGAAATTAGAGCAACTTTAGTAAATCCAGAGCCAGATAAAAGCCCCATAATTTCTAATACTCTTCCATAATTAATTGTTTTATCTCCTCTTACGTAAATCCTAGTATCTGTTCTATTTTTAGACACGGCTAATACTTTTGAAATAATTTTATCATATTCAACCTGCGACTCTTGAATAAAAATCTCACCTTTTGAATTAATAGACAAAGTAAGTGGCTCAACTTCCTCTGGGAGAGAGTCAGCTGAACTTTCTGGTAAGTCAACTTGAACACCTACTGTTAATAAAGGGGCAGTTACCATAAAGATGATGAGCAATACCAGCATAACATCTACAAATGGTGTAACATTAATTTCACTCATAGGCTCTTTTGAAGAACGATTTAATTTAAATGCCATTTTAGATAATTGATAAAAATCTTTTTGAAAAATTTTCTAATTTTTGAGAATATTTTTTTGAGTCATTATTAAATTTATTATACGCAACTACCGCAGGTATAGCAGCTAATAAACCTAAAGCTGTTGCAAAAAGTGCCTCAGCAATTCCAGGTGCAACTATTGCTAAACTAGTATTTCTAGAAATTGCGATTGATTGAAATGAATTCATTATTCCCCAAACCGTTCCAAATAGACCTATAAATGGTGCGGTAGAACCCACAGTAGCCAAAAAAGTAAACCCTTTGTCAATTTTAGTAATTTGCTTTTCAATTCCGGCTTCCAACATTCCGCTCATTCGATCGTTTAAATTAGCTTTTGATTTTGACTTCAAGAGGCTTTGCATAGACTCTTTAAAAAGAGATGCCATTGGATCGTCAATATTGCTTGGTAAGCTATTATAAAAAGTTTCGGCAGATTTAGATCTCCAAAATTTTTCTTCGAATTCCTCTGAAGAAATATTTATTTTTTTAAATAATCTATATTTATCGATTATTAGTGCCCAAGAATAAACAGAGCAAATAATGAGGATAATTATTACCGATTTGACTACCACATCTGCTCTTAAAAATAGATTTATTAGAGAAAAATCTGAATTTGAGCTTAAACCAATTGCTTGAGATGCTATATCTGCTTCCATAATGACTCATCACACTTAATTGTGTCATGAATTTGGCTACATTCTTAATTTATTCCTCAGTTTTATATGTTTCATAATAAAAACTTGCAATAAGGATAGCATCAGCTTTGTTTGAATCTTTTTTTCTTGATAAATTCGCAGAAAAATAAGGAAATATTTCGATTGCTTTTGTTCTACTCGCATCTTTTTCGGAATTAATAAGACTAAAATATTTTTTCCATTTTGCTGGCCTCACAAAATAAACGGGTAATTGCATAGCTGAACAAATGCCTTTTAAAATTCCAAATGACTGTCCAAAATTGAACATACTTGTCACTCCCTGACCTGGCATTGCAGATACTTGTTCAATTACCACTTTAATATTTTTTTTCTCAATATCTTTAATCCTTTCTAGGATCTCGTTAAAAATTTGGGATCCATTGACTTGTTTCTTATTTTTTTTTCCCTCTGTCATAGTTGGCATATCTATAACATCTTTTATTTCTCCATCTTGAAAAAAACAAATTGATCCTGAAATACCTGGATCAACTCCAATAATAAGCATTAATTCTTATCCATATTAACATTTGAGTATATATTTTGTACATCATCATCATCTTCTAAAGTTTCAAAAAAATCAATTACAGTCTCTTTCATATCTTCATTTATATCAATTTTATTAAGTGGGACCCACTCAATTTCAGTTGAAATGAAATTGACGATTGTTTTTTCTAATTCTTTTTTGACATTATATATTTCGCTAATAGAACATTGAATTTCATGATAATTATCGTAGGAGATACAATCATCAGCACCTGATAATATTGCAAGATCTAGAATATTTTCATCAGATACCTCTTTTTTTTCAACTTTGATCAAACCCAGTTGTTTAAAATTATGTGATGCTGAGCCTAAAGTGCCTAAACTTCCTCCGCTTTTTTGAAAAATAGTTCTAATATTAGATGCAGTTCTATTTTTATTATCTGTTAACGTTTCTACTATCACTGCAATTTTTTCTGGTCCAAATCCTTCATATCTTAGACTTTCAAAATTTAATCCTGATGTAACAGAAGATTTATCTATTGCTCGTTCTATATTATCTTTTGGCATATTAGCTGATCTTGCTGCTTGAATTGCAGATCTCAATCTTGGGTTCATTATGGGATCTTTATCTCCAAGTTTAGCAGCCACTGTGATTTCTTTTGATAGTTTTGAAAATATCTTTGAGCGTTGTTTGTCAGCTTTTCCTTTTTTATGTTTTATACCAGCCCAATGTGAATGCCCTGCCATGAAGTACTTAATTATTTAATAATTGATTTCCATAAATATAACTTTCGATATTCATAGCTAACCCAGTTTGTATATTACATTCTACTATAACGCCACATAAAGTAGCATCACCAATTGCAGGAAAGTGCCTTATAGAATCTTTTTTTAAAAATTTATTAATTGAGTTTTCTTTATTCATTCCTATGACTGAATCATAATCCCCACACATGCCGGCATCAGTTTGGTACCCAGTCCCGCCTTTTAGGATTCTTGCATCATTAGTTGGAATATGTGTATGAGTGCCAACTACTAGTGTAGCTTTCCCATCAAAAAAATGGCCTATTGCATTTTTTTCACTAGTAATTTCACTATGAAAATCAACAATTAATAAATCATAATCTTCTTTTAATTTTTTCTCTTTGAGAAATTTATTGGACGCTTCAAAAACATCCTCACATTTTTTCATAAATACATTTCCCATTAAATTCAAAACTCCAATTTTTATACCGTCTTTCGATTTATAAATATTAAAACCTCTTCCGGGCGCAGGCTCAAAAAGATTCTTTGGTCTAAGCAATCTTTCCTCTTTCTCAATATATTCCATTATTTCTTTCTGATCCCAAACATGATTTCCAGTAGTGATTACATCTACGCCTGAATTAAAAAAATCTTTACAGATTTCTTTTGTTAAGCCAACACCTTGTGGTGCAGCATTTTCACCATTTACAATTACAAAATCAATTTTTTTTGTTCTAATTTGATTCAATAAATTACTTGTTATTTTAGAACATCCAGAAATTCCGACTACGTCTCCTAAAAATAAAATTTTCATTTAAAAATTCCTTTTTCTGTAATAACAAAATCTAATTTTTTGTCATGAGAATTTATTGGAATTTTTTTCAATTTTTGAAATGAATAAGAAAATCCTATTTTCAAAATTTTTTTTTTATTTTTTTCAATTTTATCTATATATCGATCATAAAAACCTCCTCCATACCCAAGTCTATTAAGTTGAGAGTCAAAAGCGACTAAAGGAACGAATAAAATATCTGGATAAAAAATCTTTTTTGATATTGGTTCTGGTATTCCGTATTTATTTATTTTTAGCGGCTCTTTTTGAGACCACTTATAAAAATCCATTTGGTTATTTTGTCTTATAATTGGAAGCGAAATATTGCAGTTTTTTTTTTCTAATAAATTCAATATCTCTAAATCATCTATTTCATTATTGGAGGGATAATATCCACCAAAATTTTTAAAATGATATTTTTTTGATTTTAATAGTGAAAATAAAAATTCAGGATTAATTTTTAATTTTTTTTTATTACTCTTTTTTCTAAGATTAATAATTTGACTTCTTATTATTGATTTATTCACAAATCTTATTGCGATCTGTTTTCTAACTTTGCCTTTTCAACAAAATCAGATATTTCATCAGCAGCTGTGTCTATGAGCTGTTCATATTTTCTTAGATTTACTTCAATCTCATTTTTAAAATTTTGTTGACTTAAATCTAATTTTTCAATTTCTTTTTCTTTTGTATCCTTATATTGATAAACAAGTGATTTTAATTCTTTAAACTTATTTGATAAATCTTTAAATTCAATTTTTTTTTGATCTACCTTTTTTTTGGTTTCATAATACTCATCCATGATTTTAACCGCTGTTATTAAAAGTAATTTATTTTCTCCTAAGTTACCAAGGTCGTTTTTTAATTGATTGAATTTTTGATTAATTTGAATTAATAACTCTTCTAAATGTTCTTCTTGACCATCTTCGCAGGATAGTAAAAATTCTTTATTATTAAATTTAATACTTACGTTTGCCATTTGTCAATTTCTTCTAATAAATTATCTGTTTCTTGATTTAATTCATCTATTTTTTCTGAAAATTCGATTTGTTTTCTTTGCTCTATTTTTTTCATATTTTGAATTTCCTCAAGTTTTTTAGCTAAACTAGCGTGTTCCTCTAGCAAAGTCTTATATTTATTTTCTAAGTCAGACTTTTCAATTTCTAATTGATTTTTTTGATCATTAAGATCTTCAATATTATTTCTTAAATTATGATTTTTAATATCTAAATTTTTTAGCTCTGCTAAAGCAATATTTAGTTTTTTTTCTTTTTCGTTGATAGATTTCATATATATATATTTATATTATTAAATAGATTCTTCTTAGTCTAGTCAGGATAATTTTGAACAAACTACACAATGATTTAGCAAATTGTATAAGATTTTTATCAATTGATGCTGTCCAAAAAGCAAACTCAGGTCATCCTGGGATGCCTATGGGAATGGCTGACGTTGCTACAGTCTTATTCAGAGATTTTCTTAAATTTAACCCAAAAAATCCAGATTGGCTAAATAGAGATAGATTTGTTTTGTCAGCAGGACATGGATCTATGTTGTTATATTCACTATTACATTTAACTGGATATAATAGTATTTCCCTTAAAAGTATTAAAGAATTTAGACAAATTCAATCTATATGTGCTGGGCACCCTGAATACCATCCAAACACTGGGATAGAAACTACAACAGGACCACTTGGTCAAGGTATTGCAAATGCTGTTGGTTTTGCAATTGCAGAGGAAGTTTTAAAAAAAAAATTAGGTAAAAAAATAATTAACCACAAAACATATGTTTTGGCTGGAGATGGTTGTTTAATGGAAGGAATAAGCCATGAGGCAATGAGTTTAGCAGGTCATTTGAAACTTAAAAACCTGATAATGCTTTTTGATAATAACTCTATATCTATAGATGGACCAACTAGTTTAGCAGTGTCAGATAATTTCAAAAAAAGATTTGAGAGCTATGGGTGGGAGTATATCTTAATTAATGGTCATAACGAAAAAGAGATTTTTAAAGCTTTGAAAAAAACTCAAAATGCAAAAAAACCAACTGTTATTTCCTGTAAAACAAAAATTGGTTATGGATCACCAAATAAATCTGGAAAATCATCATCTCATGGAAGCCCGTTGGGTTTGGATGAAATAAAACTTGTTCGAGAAAAACTTGATTGGAAATTTAGACCTTTTCAAATACCAAATAAACTTTTATATGAGTGGAGGAAAATTGGAGACAAAGGTCAAAAACTTGAAAAAAATTGGTATAAAATTTATAAAAAAAAAGAAAATGAAATTAAAAAAGTTTTAAAAAATAATTTTACAGAAATTTTAAAAAAAGAAAAGAAAGACTGTATAAAAGATCTTAAAAGTTTAGCTACTAGAAAGTCATCAGAATTAACTTTAAATGTTTTGACTAAAAAAAATAACACATTAATTGGAGGTTCTGCTGATTTAGCTGGTTCAAATAATACTAAAACAAAACATCATAGAGTTATTAATTCTGAAGACTTTAATGGTGATTACATTCATTATGGAGTAAGAGAACACGCTATGAGTGGAATAATGAATGGTCTAGCACTTCATAGTAATTTGATTCCTTACGGAGGTACTTTTTTAATATTTTCTGATTACTGTAAACCTTCAATAAGACTATCAGCGCTAATGGAAAAAAGAGTAATTTATGTAATGACACACGACTCCATTGGGTTGGGGGAAGATGGACCTACTCATCAACCAATAGAACAATTGTCTGGTTTGAGATCAATTCCAAATTTAAACGTTTTTAGACCGGCGGATAGGATGGAAACTATTGAATGCTGGGAATTTGCATTAAAAAGCATTAAAACACCTAGTGTATTATCTTTAACTAGACAAAACCTTAACCCAATTAGAAAAAAATATTCAAAAATTAATAGATGCTCTTTAGGTGCATATGAAATTTTAAGAACTGGTAAAAAAATCAATTTAACTATATTGGCAAGTGGATCTGAGGTTAATTTAGCTATTGAGACTAGCCATAAATTAGCCAAAGATAAAATATATTCTAAAGTCATATCAGTACCATGTATGGATCTTTTTGATCAACAGTCTGAAATTTATAAGAAAAAAATTTTAGGGGAGTCAAAGATTAAGATATCTATTGAAGCAGCCTCAACGGATTGTTGGAAAAAATATATTGGTCCAAATGGTTTAACTTTTGGAATAAATAGTTTTGGAAAAAGCGCCCCTTATAAAGATATTTATAAGCATTTCGGTTTAACTGCCTCGACTATTGCCAAAAAAACTAAAAGGTTAATTAAAGATTAGTATGACAGTAAAAATTGGAATCAATGGAATGGGCAGAATTGGTCGTATGATCGTTAGAGCAATAATTGAAAGCCAAAATAAAAACATAAAGATACAACACATTAACAATAGAGCTAATTCTGAAGTAAGTTATAATTTAATTAAATATGATTCAGTTCATGGCAAATTTAATGCTGATTTAGTCTTTGATAAAAATCACATGATTATAAATAATAAAAAAATCCCTTTTTCACAAGAGACAATGCTTGAAAATATAAATTGGAAAAAATATGGTGTTGATTATGTTTTTGAATGTACTGGAAAATTTAACTCAAAAGAAAAGCTTATTGCCCATATTAATAATGGTGCAAAAAAAGTAATTGTTTCTGCTCCTTGCAAAAACTCAGATAAGACTATTGTTTTTGGAGTAAACGAAAATACATTAAGAGAAAGTGATAAAATTATTTCAGCTGCATCTTGTACTACTAATTGTCTTGCTCCTGTTGCCAATATACTTAATGAAAATTTTGAAATTCAAAAAGGTTTTATGACCACAATTCATGCTTTCACTAGCGATCAAAGAATTTTAGACAATTCTCATAAAGACCCTAGAAGAGCTAGGTCTGCGAGCCAGTCTATTGTTCCTACATCTACTGGTGCCTCAAAAGCTATTGGAGAAATTATTCCAACCCTTAAAGGTAAATTAGAAGGTGTTGCAATGAGAGTTCCTACTCCTAACGTGTCACTTATAGAATTGGTTTTTTGTACAAAAAAAGATATTAATAAAGAAAAAATTAATGAAGCCTTTGAATTGGCTATTAAAAATCAGTCAAAAAATATATTAGATATCACTTACGAAAAGCTTGTTTCAATAGACTTCAATCATAATTCTGCTTCAGCAATAGTTGATGCAACTCTAACTAGTGTTGTTCAAAAAAATATGGGTAAAATCTCAGTCTGGTATGATAACGAATGGGGTTTTTCAAATAGAATGTGTGATATAGCTGAACATGCTCATAAGATCTCTTAATGAGAAGCATAATAGAAGAAAAAAATCTCAAAGATAGAACAATACTATTAAGACTAGATCTCAACGTTCCCTTGGAAAATGGAACAATTACAGATACAACAAGAATTGATAAAATTCTTCCGACTTTAAATTTTTTAATTAAACACAACTCAAAAATTATAATTTTATCTCATGTGGGAAGGCCCAAAGGTAAAGTTGTTAAAGAGCTTTCGCTAAGTCCAATTTGTAAAGATATAGAAAATAAAATTAATCAAAACGTAAATCTAATTACAAAAAATATAGATGAAATTAATAAAAAAGATCTGTTTAAAAATGTTAAAGATAGAGTAGTTATGCTAGAAAATATTAGATTTTATAATCAAGAAGAAAAAAATGATTATAAATTTGCTGAACAATTAGCTAGCCTTGCAGATATTTATGTTAATGATGCATTCTCGTGTTCACATAGGGCTCATGCTTCAATTACTGAGATAACAAAATTTTTACCTTCTTACTCTGGTCTACAGCTAGAGTTAGAAGTTAGTGCTTTAAAAAAAATAACATCAGAAATAAAAAAACCTATTACTTGTATTATTGGTGGATCCAAAATTTCCACCAAAATCAATATATTAAATAATTTAATCACAAAATTTGATAATATTATAATTGTTGGTGGAATGGCTAATAATTTAATTAAATATAAGGGTTATAATATTGGAAAATCAATTCATGACAAAGATTCTCACAAAATTATTGAGGAAATATTTGCACTTTCAAAAAAAAAATAATTGTAAAATATTTTATCCGGAAGATGTTGTTGTAGCTGAAAGTTTTAATGGATCTCCTAAAATTAGGGCGATAACTGAAATTTTGTCTAATGAAATGATTTTAGATATTGGTGAAAAAACTATTAAAAAAATTGAAAAACTTATAAATGAAAGTAAAACAATATTTTGGAATGGCCCTGCTGGATATTTCGAAAATCCAGATTTTGCAAACGGTAGTTTGAAAATTGCAAAAAAAATAGTTGAAAATAATAATGCAAATAAAATTTACTCAGTAGCCGGAGGGGGAGATACTGTTTCATTATTAAATAAATTAAAAATTGTGAATAATTTTAATTTTGTTTCAACTGCTGGTGGAGCTTTTTTAGAATATCTTGAAGGTAAGCAGCTTCCTGGTATAACCGCACTAAATCAAAATAAAAAATGTCTGAACTAAATAAAATTGCTTTAAGTATATTATCTAATGGTAAAGGTATTCTTGCTGCCGACGAAAGCAACGGAACAATGACAAAAAGATTAGACTCAGTTAAGATACCTTCTAACCCAGAAAATAGACTTCAATTTAGAGAAACTCTTTTTACTTCAGACGCTATGAAAAATTGCATTGGTGGAGTAATTCTATTTGATGAAACTATAAATCAAATCACAAGTCAAAGTAAAACAATTCCAGAAATTCTATTAAAATCAGGAGCTGTTCCTGGAATCAAGGTTGATACTGGAGCTAAACCTTTAGCTGGATCATCAGATGAAACAATAACCGAAGGTTTGGATGGGCTACGAGAAAGGTTGTTAAAGTACTACGAATTAGGCGCAAGATTTACAAAATGGAGAGGTGTTTATACTATTACAAAAGAATATCCAAGTAAGCTCTCTATTCATTCTAATGCACACGCATTAGCAAGATATTCAGCACTCGCTCAAGAATGTGGAATGGTTCCGATCGTAGAACCAGAGGTTTTAATGAATGGCGATCACTCTGCTGATGAGTGTTATAAAAAAACATGTGAAGTAATTAAAAAGTGTTTTGATGAATTAATTTTGCACAAAATAGATTTAACAGGAATTATTTTAAAACCAAATATGATCTTAACTGGATCAGAATCTAAAAATAAAATTTCCAACCAAGAGGTATCAATAAAAACTGTTAAATGCCTCAAAGAGTCAGTACCTACAGAAGTTCCAGGTATTGCTTTTTTATCTGGAGGTAAGTCAGAAATAGAGTCAACAGAGAATTTAAATTTGATAAATAAAAATAATAATACTAATTTTATAATGACCTTTTCATATGGAAGAGCTCTTCAACAAAGTGCTCTAAAATTTTGGTCTAAAGATTTAAAAAACATTACTGGAACTCAAAATATTTTCAATCACCGTGCAAATATGTGTTCATTGGCAGCTAAAGGTAAATGGTCTAAAGAACTTGAGAATAAGTAAAAAAAAATTTGTTTATTTAATTTCCCCTAATAAAATAAACTCTAAATTCTATACAAATCTAAAATTGATCTTGAGAACTGGTAAAGTAGGTTTTTTTCAGATGCGATTAAAAAAATACTCAATTAAAAAAAAAAAAATTATTGGTAAAAAAATAAAAAAAATTTGTAAAATAAATAATGTTAAATTTATAGTAAATGACGACCCATATTTAGCTCAACAACTAAATGCGGATGGTTGTCATATAGGCCAAAATGATACAAATATAAGATTAGCTAGGAAAATTGTTAAGAACAAAATTATTGGTATTACATGCCACAACTCTATTCGATTAGCCAAAGTAGCTATAAAAAATAAAGCAAATTATATAGCATTTGGAGCTTTTTTTCCTACTATAACAAAAAAAACAAAGTTTGTAGCAACAACCAAAGTTATATATAAGGCAAAAAAATTAACAAAAATTCCTTTAGTAGCAATTGGTGGCATAAATCATTCTAATTACAAAAAACTGTTATTGAACAATGTTAATTTTTTAGCTATTTCAAGCTACGTTTGGAACAATAATAAATATAAACCCCTTGAGGCAATAAAAAAACTAAAATGAAAATTAATGCTGGAGAGATACGAGTTGGAATGCTTTTAGAGTACAAAAATGATTTATGGCAGGTTTTAAAAACTCAACATGTGAAACCTGGAAAAGGTGGTGCTTTTGCTCAAATTGAAATGAAGAGTGTTGGAAAAAACACAAAATTAAATGAAAGATTTAGATCAAGTGAGTCAGTTGAAAAAGCATCTTTAGAAGAGATTAATTTTAATTTTTTATACAAGGATGAAAATAATTATTTTTTTATGAATCCTAAAACATTTGAACAAATAGAAATAAAAAAAGATATTCTTGGAGAAAAAGGTAGATTATTAATAGAGAACCTTGATGTCTCAGTGAGTTTTTATAATGATAATCCAATATCTGTTGAACTACCAAATCAAGTGAAGTGTAAAATAGAAACAACAGATGTTGCTCTTAAAGGTCAAACAGCCTCTTCTTCATACAAACCAGCAGTTCTTGATAATGGGTTAAGCATTCAAGTACCACCATTCATCAATGCTGGGGATGAAGTGATAATAGATACAAGAAACTTTGAATATATAAAAAAAATTTAAAATAATGAATTCAATCTCAGCAAATCTTAACGTAATAATTAAAGCGAGTGAAAAAGCATCAAAAATACTTATTAGAGATTTTGGAGAAATTGAAAAATTACAAGTCTCAAAGAAAGGTCCTACAGATTTTGTTACTAATGCAGATTTAAAGGCAGAAAAAATTATTCTTGAAGAACTTAAAAAAGCTAGACCCAATTTTTCTGTTATTAGCGAAGAAAGTGGAATTGAAAAAAATAAAGATAATAAAAATACTTGGATAATTGATCCAATAGATGGAACGATGAATTTTTTGCATGGCATTCCTCATTTTGCTATTTCAATTGCTTTAAAATCCGATGACGAAATAGTTTCAGGTTTAATTTTTGATCCAATAAAAAATGAAATATTTTATGCTGAGAAAAATAGTGGTGCATATTTTAATAATCACATAATAAGAGTTTCAAAAAAAAATGATATAAATGATTGTTTATTTGCTACTGGAGGAAAGATTAAAAAACAACTTGATATACAATATAGAAAATCTGGAAGTGCCGCTTTAGATATGGCTTATGTAGCGGCCGGAAGATATGATGGGTATTTTCAAAATAAATTGAACCTTTGGGATATTGCGGCAGGTATAATTATTGTGAAAGAAGCAGGTGGATTAATCAATGAAATTAACCTATCTCAAACAAATAACTTAGAAGTAATTGCATCTACCCCTGATATACAACAAAAATTATCAGAAAAAATTAACAACTTTTAATTGTTTTAAGAAAATCTTTTGTTATAAGTCTCGATATGAAAAAAGACTTACACCCTAAATACCATAAGATAAAAGTCGAAATGACTGACGGAACTCAATTCGAAACTAAATCTACTTGGGGTTCGGAAGGCGATTTATTAAAACTTGAAATAGATCCAAAATCACATTCTGCTTGGACTGGTGGAAAACAAAAACTTATGGACAAGGGCAGAATAAGTAAATTTAATAAAAAATTTCAGAACTTTAAAACTGATAAAAAAAACTAAATGTCAAATGTTCCTTTAATGCCGATGGCAACAGCTGTTTGGTTGGTTGAAAATACAACACTTACATTCAGACAAATTGCAAATTTTTGCAATTTACATGAAGTAGAAATTCAAGGTATTGCTGACGGTGAGGTTGCTAAGGGAATCAAAGCATACAATCCAATAATTTCAGGCCAACTATCTAGAGAAGAAATAGAACTTTCGTCAAAAGATGAAAGTAGACCTTTGCAAATTAAAAATACTGATATAGAGATCTCAAATACTGAAAAGAAAACGAAAAGATATATCCCACTTTCTAAAAGACAAGATAAACCAGACTCTGCTTTATGGTTAATCAAACAACATAGTACTTTAAAGGATTCACAGATTGCAAGGCTAGTAGGGATTACGAAAAACTCAGTAACTTCAATTAGAAATAAAAGTTATTGGAATTATAATAATTTAAATCCAAAAGATCCTGTTGCATTAAATTTGTTTAGCCAAAAAGACTTAGTGGAAGCATTAGAGAAGGCGGATAGGAGAATAAAAAGAGAAAAGAAAGAAAAAGAAAAAAAATCTAATTTTGCTTCAACACAATGAATAAAACTAATAGACATAAAATTATAAAAGTGTTAATTAATCACTTTTTTGGAGGTAGTTATTAAAATAGAAGTAAAAGATAATAATATTGAACAAGCTTTAAGAGTTTTAAAAAGAAAACT
>MDTG01137547.1_pt1 | contig 25803 bp, 22 predicted proteins | sample 811421 | NCBI WGS metagenome assembly MDTG01 (sample SAMN05326645, study PRJNA326480) | marine metagenome | isolation source: seawater | place: Pacific Ocean: South East | collected 2011
CGAAACTTGATCTGACGGCCGCAAACCGGCACCGTCAAAAAACGTCACCGTCATCCACCTGCGATGTCGCCCAGCACTCAACTGCGATGTCGCGCCACACTCGTGCGCGGTCTCATGCCGGACCGCCGGCGCGCAGTGATCGACCTGCTGCGGTCGATGTCCGAGGACAGCCTCAAGACCGATTGATCATCAGTCTCTCAGACACAAATAGGGCCGCCTCCGGATCAGGAGACGGCCCTTTTCTTGTCACTGGCGGCGCAACACGCGCGCCGGCCGAAGGCTTACTCGTCGTCGAGTTCCTCGACGGCGGTCTGCAGCTCTTCCTTCGAGACTTCCTTCTCGGTCACCTGCGCCTGCTCGGCGATGTGGTCGATGACCTTGTCCTCGAAGATCGGCGCGCGCAGCTGCTGCTGCATCTGCTGGTTCTGGCGCACGAAGTCGAAGAAGGCGCGCTCCTGGCCCGGATACTGGCGAGCCTGGTTCATGATCGCCTGGGTCATCTCGGCATCGGTGACCTCGACTTCAGCCTTCTGGCCGATCTCGGCGAGCAGCAGGCCAAGGCGCACGCGGCGCTCGGCGAGCTTGACGTGCTCGTCGGTCGGCTCGATCTCGCCGTGATCGTGACCGTGATCTTCCGGGTGCTCTTCGTGGTAGAGCTGGTGGGCGATCTGCTTGGCTTCCGCGTCCACGAGGCTCGGCGGCAGGTCGAAGCTCACGAGCGCGTCGAGCTTGTCGAGCATCTCGCGCTTCATCACCTGGCGCGCGGCGCCGGCATATTCGGCTTCCAGGCGCTCACGGATCTGGCCCTTCAGCGCCTCGAGATCCTCGGCACCGAACTTCTTGGCCATCTCGTCGTCGATCTCGGCGGCGACGGGCTCCTTGACGGCCTTCACGGTCACGTCGAAGACGGCTGCCTTGCCGGCGAGGTTCTCTGCGCCGTATTCCTCGGGGAAGGAAACCTCGACGGCCTTCTCGTCACCGGCCTTCACGCCGACGAGCTGCTCTTCGAAGCCCGGGATGAAGGAGTTCGAGCCCAGCACCAGCGGGTAGTCTTCGGCAGCACCGCCCTCGAAGGGCTCGCCGTCGACCTTGCCGACGAAATCGATGACGACCTGATCGCCGTCGACGGCTTCCGCGCCCTCGTCGCGGTCCTTGTAGTCCTGCGCGGTCTCGGCGAGCGAGGCGAGAGCCTCGTCGACGGCCCCATCATCGGCCTTGGCCACGAGCTTCTCGACCTCGATGGCCGACATGTCGACCTCGGGCACCTCGGGGAGCTTCTCGTAGGACATCTCGACATTGACGTCGTCGCCCTCTTTCCAGTCCTCGTTCTTCATCTCGATCTTGGGCTGGAGCGCCGGACGGTCGCCGCTGTCCTCGAAATGCTTCGACATCGCCTCGTCGACGGCTTCCTGCATGGATTCGCCGATCAGGCGCTGGCCGAACTGCTTCTTGAGCAGCGGCATCGGCACCTTGCCCTTGCGGAAGCCCTTCATCTCGATCTCGGGCTGCGCTTCCTTGAGCTTGGCGTTGACCTTCGCGTCCAGCTCCTCGGCGGTGAGGATAAGCTCGTAGGCGCGCTTGAGCCCTTCGTTCAGCGTCTCGGTGACCTGCATACCATCTTCCTTGGTTCTCTTGCGGCCGCTTTTGCAGTGCCGCCTTTCCTCTGTCGAATTTGCGGTCTTCTATGCGTCCGCGCCCTTGTGTGCAAGGCGCATTTGCCCGCCGCGGCGCGGCATCGGCGGGTCGTCTCGCGCACCGCCGAAACAACCGCTTGTCAGCCACGCGCGGCTGAAGTAATCACGGGTTCAAGGCGGGTGTAGCTCAATGGTAGAGCAGAAGCTTCCCAAGCTTACGACGAGGGTTCGATTCCCTTCACCCGCTCCAATACCCCCCACAATACTTTGTTATTCCCTCAGAGCATGTCTGATGCAGCAGTGCGCTAGCCGGGCTGGAAGTGAACCGCGCCAAATTTTCCGGAGACTCCGCCTCCCGAGTAAGGTTGAGCCTCATGAGCGAGACAACGGGCAAGTTTTCCCCCTGAGGTCCGCGAGCGCGCGGTGCGTAAAAGGCAGTGAGGGAAACGTACCGGAGCTCCGTCGCATCACAGCCCCCTCGAGCGAGGATCAAAAAGCCTCGGGCGCGGATCGTCCGGACGCCTGAGGTTACCCAGAATTGACAATCGCAACCGGTCCGAACCGGCATGCTGACTGTGGCCACTCGCTTCTTGTGAGAATATCCAGCTGTGTTTCCCTCATCCGCAGGGGCGCGTCTTCGAGAGTAAAGGTCACGCACCAAGGCGCGTCAGGATGACGAGGGCAGGCACACGGCCATTCGGCGAGCCAATTACGGCCCGCCGTTTGTATTTGGACTCTCGAAGCCGGGAACACCCAACTCATATGCGTAGGTAAACCGACGAAAATTGCCATTTCCGCCATGGTGCGCAAGGAAGTCGCGCTGCCCCACGCGTCGCGCTCATGACAGTCCTCAAAGCGTCAGACCGGCCGTGCTTGCCCTGCGCCGCCTCGGGAAATTTCGAAGCGGCCTTCTGGTGGAGCTCGCCCGGCCGGTCTGGCCGGGGGCGATCAGGCGAACCGGATCCCGTGCGCTTCGAGCGGCAGCGCCGACAGAGACGCATCCGGCATCAGCGCGGCAATGGCGTTCGCCAGTGCCGGACCGGACGGCGGGACCGCCGGCTCGCCAACGCCGGTCGGAGCCTCCTCCGAGGGCACGATGACCACGTCGATCTCGCCTATGTCGGACACCCGCAGCGGCTCGTAGTCGGGGAAGTTGCGCTGCTCCACAGCGCCATCCGCAAAGGTGATCGCGTCGCGCATGACATGGCCGAGCCCGTAGCCGATGCCGCTTTCCATCTGGGCCCTGATGATGTCGGGGTTCACCGCCACGCCGCAATCCACCGCGCAGGTGACTTTCTCAATCCGGATGGCGCCGTTTGCTTGCGAAACCTCGACGACCTCGGCCACATAAGAATTGAAGGACTTGTGTACTGCAACACCGCGCGCCCGGCCTTCCGGGGCCGGCGTATCCCAGCCGGAGGCCTCTGCCGCCGCCTTCAGAACGCCTGACAAGCGCTTTTGGTCCGCACCGTCACCGGCCAGATGCCTGAGGCGGAAGGCGACCGGGTCCGCACCAACGGCGCGGGCGGCCTTGTCCATCATGGTTTCCATCGCGTAGGCGGTGTGGCTGTGTCCGACCGACCGCCACCAGAGGACCTTGGACAGCGGTTCTTCATCCGTCAGACCGACGAACATGTCGCCAACGGCATAGCCGGTATCGCGGACCCCTTCGACCGATAGCGCATCGACACCGCCTTGCGCGAGCGCCTCTTCGAACGGTGTTCCCTTGATGATCGACTGGCCGGCCAACTGGTGATCCCATCCGACGATCCGGCCTTCGGCGTCCAGGCCGACCTGCACCCGGTGCGCAAAGGCAGGACGGTAGTAGCCGCCGGTAATGTCATCCTCGCGCGAATGGACCAGCTTGACCGGCCTGTCCCCGCCGCTCAGCTGGAACGCTTCGGCGGCCTCGACCTGGTAATCGGCATCCGTGTTGGCGCGGCGACCGAAGGATCCTCCGGCATAGTAGGTCTTGATCGCAACCTTTGCGGGATCGAGCCCGAGCGTCGCCGCCACCAGCGCCTGAGCCTGGGTGGGGAACTGGCATCCGTCGTGCAGCACAACGCCCCCTTTGCCATCCGGCTCGACCGTGCAGTTGATCGGCTCCATCGGCGCATGGGCCAGCGAAGGAAAGAAATACTCGCCTTCGACCATATTCGCAGCGCCGTCGATTGTCGCGGCGACTTCATGGCGGGGCTTGTCGGCTCGAGCCTCGAATTCCGGTGTCGTCCGGACCTTGTTCAGCATGTCCGCGCGAATTGCGTCCTGGCTGCGGCCGTCGGTGCCGGAGAAATCCCATTCGGTGGTGATTGCCGCACGCGCCTGAAACGCTGCCCAGGTATCCTCGGCCAAGACCACGACCCCGTTTCCGCCATCGCGCGGCCTTGCCCCGATGAAGCCCCTGACCGCTTCCGCACCCGACGCGTCAAAGCTTGTCAGTCTCGCGCCAAGACGAGGTGGGCGGATCATCACGGCAATGATCTGATCCGCCAGTTGCACATCCATGCCGAACTTGGCGCTGCCGTTCACCTTGGAGGGCGTATCCTTGCGCCGCGCGCTGGCATTGCCGATCAGCCGGAATTGCGACGGATCCTTGAGCACCGGCTCCTGCGGCAAGTCCAGGCGCGCGGCGGCTTCGACGAATTCACCGATCTCGCCCGACCTGCCCGCACCCCGGATTGTTCCATCGTCGAGCGCGAGACCTTGGGCCGCGACGCCCCACTCCTGTGCGGCGGCCTCGAGCAGAACATCGCGCGCGGCGGCGGCGGCCTTGCGGTATTGCATGTAGCTGTTCGCCATGGCGGTGGAGCCGCCCGTCAACTGCGCCCCCATCAAGAGGTTGTTGTAGGCCGGATCGACCGGCGCGAACTCGACGATGATGGCACCGAGATCGGCGTTCAACTCCTCGGCCACCAGTGCCGGAAGGCCGGTCGAGGTGCCCTGCCCCATCTCGAAATGCTTGACGATCACGGTGATCCGGTTGTCGCTGTCGATGCGGATGAAGGGTGTGAACCCGGCGACCTTGGGCGGGGCACCGAAGGCCAGCGCCCCATTCGGAGCGGCCCCGATCACGAAAGCGCCGGCGGTAGCGGATGCCAGGAAGCGGCGGCGGGAAAGTGTCACGGTCATTTCAGGCCTCCAGGATGTCAGACGCGCGCGCCACGGCTGCACGGATGCGTTGATACGTGGCGCAGCGACAAACATTGCCCCACATGCCGTCTTCGATTTCCTGCGCGGTCGGACGCGGGTTCTCGGTCAGAAGCCCAACCGCCTGCATGATCTGGCCAGACTGACAGTAGCCGCATTGCACCACGTCCATTTCGGCCCAAGCCTGTTGCACCGCCGCCCCGGTCTTGCCCGAGACCGCCTCGATCGTGGTAATCTTGCCGTCACCCACATCGCCGACGGGTGTCTGGCAGGATCTGACCGCAACGCCGTCGATATGGACCGTGCAGGCACCGCAGGCACCAACGCCGCAGCCGAACTTGGTGCCCGTCAGGCCAAGCTTGTCACGAATGGCCCACAGAAGGGGCATGTCCGGGTCGGCATCGACGGTCACGTTGGAAAAATTTATGCTGAGCTTGATCGACATTCCGAAACGCCTTTTCTGAGGTCAGTGGAAAGCTGTGAGTTGCGCAAGGCTCACGGACGGCAGCATGGCCGGTTCCTTTGGCGCGATGTAGTGAAGCTGGTCGAGCGCGGCGAGATCCGCCGCAACCCCCGACTGCACGAGATCGGCAAGCGCATCGTCCACGGCCGCACGCAGGTCATTCTGTTCGGCGAGCATGGCATAGCCCACGTTGATCCCGAAGCCATGGCGCCAGCTGCCAAGCCGCAGCTTTGAGATGGCATTCTGGCGGAGCATGAAGTCATAGGCGCTGACCTCGACCAGCGCGGCATCGATCTCGCCCGTTTCCAGGCGCCACAGGAAGGCGGCTCCGGCTGGGTATGAGCGGGATGCATCCCGCACGTCATCCTGCGCGCCGAGGCGGATGATGACCTCGGCCACCGTATCGCCCTGATAGCCCACGGTGAGACCGCCCAGGTCATTCAACGACGCGTCGTCGGCAACCTTGGCGGACGGCGCGAAAACCAGTCCGAGCTCTTCGCGCCGAAAAGGCGAACTGACGGCGAGCGTTTCGAGGTCGACCGTTATCCGGCGCGGGTCCGTCTTGTCCGGACGGCCCATCCATTCAGGCATACGACCGCGTGCGACACTTGGCGCCCCCACGGCGCTGGAAATCAACGGATGCCCTGCCACCAGGTCGCACAAATCCGCAGACAACAGCGCCGAGGGTTCAAGAATGGGGTTGCCGCCGCCGTCGGCCTCATACCAGAGCGGCCGAAAGTCCAGGTCGAGCGCCTCGGCCAGTGCGACGGACATGCGGTAATCCAGACCGACGCCGCTCTCGTGCCGCCAGCCGGACATGGCGCTGCCATTGCGTGAAACGCAAACGGTCAGGGTGTCAGCCCTGACCGTGTCGAATGTGGTGCCTGACGGATCCTCCGTCAGGCCACTGTGCTCTTCATCCTCGAAAGGGGCCATGGCCTCCTGGGGGATGTCCTGAGTGCCGGCGTGGGTGGCAACATACGCCCAGAGCGCCTTGATGTCCTCGTCCGACAGGATATCGCCCCAAGGCGGCATGCGCCGCTTGCCATTCTTGACCGAGTCCTCGAAGCGGGTGAACTGCTCGGCCGGAAACTTGCGCAGGTCGAAGGACTGGTTGCCCGAGTTCCGAAGGTTGGCGCCATGACAGCGGATGCAGGTACGCTGATACACGCTCTTTCCCGCCGTCACCCGGTCGTCGATCGTGTCGGCCATCGCTGGCGCTACGGGAAGTGCCAGCATGAGCAGGATCGCGATATATCTGATCATCCGTCCTGCCCTCCTTCGGGCAGGGCAAAGGTCCATATGCTCGCTCCGGGCGGAACGTTCGCGATCCGGTCGTCACCGGAAACAAGGTCATAAGTCGCCCCGCCCCCGTTTCCGACCGTCACGAACTGGCGCCCGTCCTTTTCCCAGACCACCGGCTGACCGCTGACCGCCGAGCCTGTCTGGTAGGACCACAGGACCTCGCCGGTGGCCGCATCGAGCGCACTGAATTCGCCGGTCAGTTCACCAGTAAAGACAACGCCCCCGGCTGTGCTGGCGATGCCCCCCCATCGCGGCACGCCCAGTTCCTGACGCCAGGCGACCTCGCCCGTCATCGGGTTGATCGCGACGGTATCGCCTGCATGACCGTCTTCCGGCACGCCGAACGACATATCGACACCGACGTACATCACGCCCTGAGTATAGACCGGTTCCGCGTTCTTGTGGTTGAACGGCAGGATCAGGGTATTGATGTAAACGTTGCCGGTGCTCTGGTCGTAGGACATCGGCGCGTAGTTCTTGCCGCCGAGATATCCGGGCTGAACCGTCACCTGCTCACCCGAAACGGCCTTATGGTAGACTTCGGTGTGATTGGGGCGCCCGGTCTCCAGATCGATGCCGTCCGCCCAGTTGATCTGCCCTTCGCCCATGAAGGGATTGGCGGCGATCAGCTCTCCGGTCTCGCGGTCGAGCGTGTAAAGGAAGCCGTTCTTGTTGGCATGCATCAGCACCTTGCGGCCGTCGATATCGGCAAGCACGTTCTCGTTCATGCTGTCGTAATCGAAGGCATCATGTGGGGAGGTCTGGTAGTGCCACTTGATTTCGCCGGTCTTCGGCTCGATGGCCAGGATCGACGAAGTATGCAGATTGTCCCCCGGCCGCACGGACGCATTGAACGGCGAGGCATTGGCGGTGCCCATGTAGATCAGGTTCAGTTCCGGATCGTACGAGGTGGTGATCCAGCCGCCAGCGCCGCCGTGCTGCCAGGCATCGCCGCCGCCTTCCCAGGTCTCGTGCCCCTGCTCGCCCGGCCCGGGAATGGTGTAGGTCCGCCACAGTTTTTCGCCGGTTTCGGGATCGTATCCCTCGATATAGCCGCGAATGCCATAGTCGCTGCCGGCCACCGGCAGGATGATTACGCCATCGGCGATCTGCGGCGCTGCGGTGAAGTTATGGCCCAGCTTGTAGTCGTCGGAACGGGTACGCCAGAGCTCCTCGCCGGTTTCAGCATCCAGCGCGATCACATGCGCATCGGGCGTGCCGCGGAACAGTTTGCCCTCGTAGATGGCAACGCCACGGTTGTGCACACCGCAGCAGAGGATGCGCTTGGCGTCGGACGGATAGTCGGAATAAGTCTTCCACTTCTGTTTGCCGGTCATGGCATCGATCGCCACGGTCGCGTCATGCGTCGTGACATAGAAGGTGCCGTCATGCAGAATTGGGAACGTCTCGTTCGAATTCGTATCCGCAAGGCTGAGCGTCCAGACCGGCGCCAGCGACGACACGTTGTCTGCGTTGATCTGGTCAAGCGAGCTGTAACGCTGCTGCCCGTACCCCATGCCGTATGTGATGATCTCGTCGGTGGTCTGCGCGTCGGCCGCAAGATCCGACGCGCTTTGCGCATGCGCTGCGCCGGTCAGTGCCACAGCCGACACTGACAACGCCAAAAGCGTTTTCTTCATGATGTCCTCCCTTTTGTTCCGAAGGCTGATGCGGATGCAGCGGCCTGATCGCGCAAGACGGTCATCCGCCTGCGCCGGAACATCGATCTCCTCCTTTGCGCAAATCCGGTCGTGGTGCGGCCGCGTCCCCCGCCTGACATGCAGGGAGACACAACTATTGCGGCAGTGACTCCTCCAATAACACTGCAACTTCCCCACCCAAAAACGACCGGGATTGCTTTGAAAAAGCTAGGAAACGGCACATTGACGAGTCAACGAAGCTGTTCGCAGGCCCACCCTCTGGCAACCATAGGAAGATTTTGAAGAACCTCTCTGTGGGCCGAGCGCGCGACCGGACGCTTGATCGCAACCTGCGCTTTGCCAATACTTGACGCGGAGGAAACTGAAGGGGTGCGCCAGCCGTCATCCATGTCGCGCAAACGCACCGGCCAAGCAATGGCGTCCAGACGCCGCCAGGGAGGAACACGCATGGTACGACTTACGGTCAATGGAGAAACAAGACAGATCGACGCATCGGGGGATACACCCCTTCTCTGGGTGCTGCGCGATGATCTTAGCCTCACCGGGGCCAAGTATGGCTGCGGCGCCGGCCTATGTGGCTCGTGCACGGTGCATTTGAACGGGAAGGCCGAACGTTCGTGCCAGAAGACGCTTGATGATGCCGCCGACGGGGAGGTCACGACCATCGAGGGCCTGCACCCCGAAGGCAACCATCCTATCCAGGTGGCCTGGCGCGATCTGAGCGTTCCGCAATGCGGCTTCTGTCAGTCAGGTCAGATCATGCAGGCCGCTGCGCTTCTCAAAGAAAACCCGAAGCCGAGCGATCATGAAATTCTGGAGGCCATGGCCGGCAACGTCTGCCGTTGTGGCTGCTATCAACGCATCGTCGAGGCCGTGCGCCTCGCCAGCGCGGGGATCTGAGCCGTGTTACAGTATCTGAAGGATTTCACCCCCGCCGTCGCCGAAACGCTCACCGTCCGCCCGATGTCTCGCCGCGCCTTCCTCGGCGGCACTGCCGCCTTTGCGCTGGGCGTCTTCGCGACCCGCGGGGAAGCCTTCCCGACATGGGAAACCGGCGCTGTGGGCATGCCCAACGGAGTCGTGGACGATCCGCTCGTGTTCGTCGCGATCGACGCCGACGGAACCGTGACGCTGACAGCACATCGCTCCGAGATGGGCACCGGCAGCCGGACGTCGCTCCCAATGGTCATGGCCGACGAGATGGAGGCCGACTGGTCGCGCGTGAAGATCGTGCAGGCGCCCGGCGATGAGCCGAAATACGGCAACCAGGACACCGACGGATCGCGTTCGATGCGCCACCATATCCAGGCGGCGCGCAAGATCGGCGGCTCGGTGCGCACGATGCTGCAGCGTGCGGCGGCTGCGGAATGGAACGTCGACCCGTCGCAGGTAACGGTCGAAATGCATGCGATCACCGGCCCCGACGGACAGTCCGCAGACTTCGGCGAGTTCGCGGAGGCGGCCATGGCCCAGCCCGTACCGGCGCATGAGGAGATCGCGTACAAGACCGAGAGCGAGTTCCGCTATATCGGCAAGGGCGAGGTGCAGATCACCGACCTGCACGACATCACCACTGGAAAGGCGGTCTATGGTGCCGACGTGACCCTTCCGGGCGCAAAGGTGGCGATGGCCATCCGTCCGCCGGTGGTCGGAGGCAGGCTTGTCTCCTATGACGCCGCGGACGCGCTGGCGATGCCAGGCGTGGTTGGCGTCTACGAGTTGCCGGAATGGAAGGCTCCGGCCAAGTTCGCGCCGCTCGGCGGTCTGGCCGTGGTTGCCAAGAACACCTTCACGGCGATCAAGGCGCGCGAGATGATCAAGGTCGAGTGGGACGATGGCCCGAACGGCAGCTATTCGACCGGCCCCTACATGGAGGAAATGAAGGCCACGGCGCTTGGCCGTGGAAAAGTTCTGCGGGACAAGGGCGATACCCAAGCGGCGCTGTCCGCTGCTGCGAAGACCTTTGGCCAGACCTACACACAGGACCACATCGCTCACATCCCGATGGAACCGCCCGCCGCTTTGGCCAGCTACGCCTCTGGCAAGCTGGAAATCTGGGCCCCGGTGCAGAGCCCCTACACCACCCGCACCGATACGGCAGCGGCACTCGGCATCGAACCGGCGGACGTCACGGTCAACGTGACGCTTCTCGGGGGCGGTTTCGGGCGCAAGTCCAAGGCAGACTACGTGATCGAAGCGGCGCTGCTGTCGCGCGAAGTGGGCGCGCCAGTGCGGATGCAGTGGACTCGCGAGGACGACGTGCGACATTCGTTCTACCACACCGCCTCCGCCGAACGGATCGAGGTCGGAATGGACGAGGTCGGCAAGGTCACCGCGTGGCGGCACAATTCCGTCGCGCCGACGATCCTGTCGACCTTTGCGCCGGATCCCGGCTACCAGTTTCCGGTTGAAGCGGGCATGGGCCATGTGGACATGCCCTTCGACATCGCCAATGTCAGCTGTGAGAACGGGCAGGCCGCGGCCCACACCCGGATCGGCTGGTTCCGCGCCGTGTCGAACGTGCCGCGCGCCTGGGCCATCGGATCTTTCGTCGGGGAGCTGGCGGCAGAGACCGGGCAGGACCAACTCGCCACGTGGCTGCAACTGATCGGCGCGCCGCGCACCTTCGACCCGGCCTCCGAAGGCTTGCCCGAAGGGTTCTGGAACTACGGCGAACCGTATGACGGCTTTCCGATTCAGACCGGCAAGCTGGCCGCTGTGCTCCAGACCGCCGCAGATGGCATCGGCTACGGCAAGGACCTGCCTGAAGGCGAAGGCATCGGGCTTTCCGTGCATCGGAGCTTTGTCAGCTACGTCGCCTGCGCCGCGCATGTGAAGGTCGTGGATGGACGGATCACCGTCCCGGAGTTGCATCTGGCCATCGACTGCGGCTTTGCGGCCAACCCCGAGCGCATCCGCAGCCAGATGGAGGGCGCGGCCGTGATGGGCATGACGGTGGCGCTGTATTCGGGCATCACCCACGAAGACGGCGCGGTCCAGCAGTCGAACTTCTACGACTACGATGTGGTCCGCGCCAACAACTTCCCGCGCAAGGTGGTGACGCATATCATGCCGAACAGCTTTGCCGATCACGCGACCGGGGTGGGCGAGCCCGGTGTTCCGCCGGTCCCACCGGCCATTGCCAATGGCTTGTTCGTGGCAACAGGCGTGCGCAAGCGCCACCTGCCCATGGGAACGACAGTCTGAGAGGTATCTTCATGCGGGGCGCGGGCTTGCCCGCCTCCGTGAACGAAGTCCACACAACAAAAAAGCGCCGGGATTTGGATCACGGCGCTTTTCCCTTCACCGAAACAGGACGTCAGTTTCGCTCGTAGGTTTTCAGATCCTGATCGTCATGGATGTCCGCCATGGCCTCCCGAGGCCGTCGCGCAATGACAAGGAATGGATGCACCAGCTTCGGAACCAGCGTAAGCGTTGCATCTCCCCCTGATTGCCCTCTGAACCGGCCACTTCTCGAAAGATAGGCGGTATCCGAACGATGATCGGAGTCGACTACGGCGGAACGTGAAGTCTGGGGTTTCAAGATCCGGACCATCCCCGACAGGGGCAGACCAGCCCGGCCGAAAGACTCGCAACGAAACCTGATTGAACACATGGCACTGCGCGATGTCCCGCGTCCCATGCAGCCGCCAGATGTCACGACCGGCTTGTCGCGGCCATCGAGTAGGACGCTCGCCTTCCTCGGTCACCCCTCTTCTTCAGCCCGATCGAAGTGCCGTGAGCCAGTCGACGCAATCCCGGCCGGTTCGCTCGTCCATCCAGTGTCCGAGCCCGGCATGGGAGCGGAAGCCTGCACGTGGCAACGCTGCCGCCAGCTGGCGGGCCGACACCGCGTCGATGCATGGGTCGCGATCCCCATGAAGGAAAAGCATCGGGGTCTGGCTGCCCAGAAGCTCGGGCCTCCATGGCCGTGTGGTCGTGATCGCGAGCGCCTGCCGGAGATAGCCGCCGCCGTCCGCGGCGCGCCAGACAAGCGCCGCAGCGAGTTGATGGTTCTCAGGGCTGTCCTCTGGCATCAGCCCCAGCGAGAAATGGGCGTTGCTTCGCCGAATTGCACACGCGGCCTCTGTCTCCGAGGCGAAGGGAAGAAAGAACCGCTCCATCAGCCGCAGGGACTCGGGCGTCGCGGTGATCGAGGCATCGCCTCCCGTGCTTGACAGGGAGACGACGCCGCGAACCCGTCGGGGCGCCATGACCGCCAGGATCTGCGCGATCATTCCGCCCATCGAAAACCCGACGCAGGCAAAGCGGTCAATTCCGAGGTGATCCGCGAGGTCCAACACGTCCCGCGCCATGTCGCGCAGGTCGTAGGCGGCGAGGCCGGGCGCGCTCTCCGACCAGGAAAACCCTGCCGGAACCCGCGTGAAGCTGCCGCCGAAGCGGCCCGACCGACCGCTGTCGCGGTTGTCGAGCCGGATCACCCGGAACTCCCGGGCCAGCGCCGTCACAAGGGCTTCCGGCCATTCGATAAGCTGCATCCCGAGCCCAGCGACAAGCACCACCGCCGGCGCGTCGGAGCGGCCATCCTGCCGATAGCAGATCCGCCCGCTGCCGAGATCCGCGAAGCTGTCCTCGGCCGGAAGGCTGGTCACAGGCCGAGATCCGACTTCACTGCCGCGAGCGCCGGTGCGCCGTCCACGGTCTCGACCCCGTCCAGCCAGCCTTGCAGCCTGTCCGGATAGGCGGCGATCAGGGTGCGAGCGGCCTCCTTGGGGGGCATGCCGTCTTCGAGAATGTAGCCCATGCCTTCGCTCTCCATGTCCACGTCGAAGGTGAGCTGGGTCAGCAGCTTGCCGACCTCGGGACACTCGGACACGTAGCCCTCGCGCACCTGGGTGGAGACGGTCGCCCCGCCGAAGTCGGGACCATACCAGGCATCGCCACCTTCGAGGTAGGCGATGTCGAAGTTGGTGTTCATCGGGTGCGGCGCCCAAGCAAGAAAGACGATCCAGTCTTCCGACCGGACCTCGCGCGCGACCTGCGCCAGCATCCCCTGCTCGGAGCTTTCCACCACGTCCCAGTCGCCAAGGCCGAATTCGTCCTTCTCGACGATCTCGAGCATGATGTCGTTCGATCCCGGCTCGATGCCGTAGAGCTTGCCACCGAACTTGTCCTCCTGCGCGGCGAGATCGGCGAAGGAGGTCACACCGGCCTCGTGCACGTAGGACGGCACCGCCCAGGTGAACTTGGCGCCCTCGAGGTTGGTGTGGATGGTCTCGATCTCGCCGGTGTCGCGGTAGGCGTTGAAATAGGTTTCCATCGCCGGATCCCAGTAGCCCATGAAGACATCGAGATCGCCGGCCTTCATGGCCTCGTAGATGACCGGGATGCCTAGGATCTCGGTTTCGGTCTCATGCCCCATGCCTTCGAGCAGCACCTGAGTGACGGCCGTCGTCAGCGCGAGATCGGTCCAGCCCGGCTCCGCGAGACGGACCGTCGAGCAGTCTGCAAGGGCGGGCATGGCGGTGGTCGTGACGGCGAGAAGTCCGGCGACGGGAAGGCAGGCTTTCATCGTTCGTGATCCTTATGGAATATAGATGGACCGATTGGTTCATAAACGTGAAGCTCGAATAGATTGAACGAAGAGTCAATCTAATTTAGCAGCGGTCATCGGATGGATCGGACAGATTGGGTGCCAGCATGGGCCGCAGAGACATTTCCCGGATCAGGCGGGCGGAATACGCCGCGGCGGCATATCGGGCGCTGATGCGGCACGGTAACGAGGGCACCTCGCTGGCGCGTGTGGCGGAAGAAGCCGGTGCCTCCAAGGCCAACGTCCTGCACTACTTCAAGACCAAGGAAGCGCTGCTGGCCGCCGCCCTGCGCCACGCCAATGCCGAGCTGCTGCGCGAGGCGGTGCTGCTGCTGGGCGAGGCCCGCACACCGTGGGAGCGCGTCTACGCGGTGATCGAGACCAACCTGTCGCCCACCTCCTTCCGCCCCGAGGTGGCCCACGCCTGGATCGCGCTTTGCGCGGGCGTGCCGCATGTGCCGGTCTACCAACGCATCCAGACGGTGATCTACGCGCGGATGCGGTCGAACCTGATCGGCCCTTTGCGCAGCCTGTTGCCGGCGTCCGACGCCGCGCTGGTTACGGATCTGATGACCACGGCCATCGACGGCATCTGGCTTCGTTGCGGATTGAGCCTGGACGGCGTGACGCAGCAACAGGCGCGGGCACAGCTCGACGCGGTGCTCGACGCCCGCCTGCCGGACAGCGACACGCGACGTGCCGCCCGGGCCCGCATGGCCGAGGTGGCGCGGCTGTTGACCAAGGCCCGAGTGAGGGCGAAGAACTAACCGCTCCTCGGGGGCCGCAGGAGCTGGTGACGAAGATTCGACAGGCGCGCGAGCCCGGCTGGGCTCCCCTGCGTGATGCCAGGCGGTGGTTCCGTGACCCCACCCGGGTCAGCGCTCTTCGCCCACCGTGCGCCGGATCATGTCGGCCTCTTCGCGCAGCACCCGGTTCACCCGTTCCTCGATCTGGCGCCGGACGCGCCGGCCGCGCAGCTGCGTCGAGGTCACGCTGCTGTGGGTGACGTAGAGGCCGCCCTGCCCGTCCGGCGTCACCGCGAACTCCTGCTCGGCTGCGGCGAGCTGCTTGCTGAACCCCGAGGTCATGACGACGAGGATCTTGATGTTCTCGATCCTGTCCTTCAGCTGCTCGATCTCGCAAAAATCCATCATGCGGCTCACGAGGTCCTTGAAGGACCCCACGTCGCGGCTCTTGCCGCTCTCAAGCGGGCCTTCGGTGGTCTTCTCCGCGAGGTCGGTGAGCTTGTCCTGCGTGATTTCCCGCCGCTGCGTCGCCGCAGCCGTGTAGCGTTCGCCGTCCGCAACCACGTCGACGATCACGCTTTTGATGTAGACCGGTTCGGCGCCCATGTTGCTCACGAGGCACTTCGCGTCCTCGCCGGGCTCGCCGGCGCGGGTGATCTCGACATTGGTGCGGCGCTGTCGCCGCATGCTGCTCACCAGCAGCTGCAGGTAGATCACCCAGATCACCGCCGTCACGGCACTGACCGCAACCCCCAGAAGTTGCGCGTGGTTGGACATCCATTCGATCATCTCTGGTTCCTTGCGCTCAGACGTCACCCTCGGATTCCGCGATGAACTGCTGGCGGCAGGTCGCGTAGAGGAAGCTCGCCGACCATGTCAGCACCATGAAGCCCGCCAGCGCCTGCATCATCGCCACGATGCGCATAGGACCCACGATGCTCATGCCGGTCTGGCCGAGCGTGGTGAAGTTCATCCCCGAAAAATAGAAGTAGTCGTTCCACTTGCCCTAAAAGCTCCCGCCGAACGCATCGGTCCACAGACCGTGGTGCAGGGCGATGAACAGGAGCGCCCCGGCCGCGATCTGAAGGGTGTGGATCACCGCAAGCAGGCTGAACACCACGATTGGCAGAAGCCTGCTGTGGCGCAGACGCTCCGGCACCACCGAGGTCGCAACCATGAGCATGGCGTGATGCATGCAGGCGGTGGCGATAAGGAAGGCGATGCCGATTATCGTGGACATTTGGTGCTCCCGGTTGCTTTGCCGAGAGTTTACGCCCGCCTCATGGCTCTGGTTCCCTGCGCTCGTCAAATCCCGACGAAACGCGCGCAAGCGCTGTCGGAGGGGCCTCGTCGCGCCGGCCTCGGAGCGCGGCATCGATCACACGGCCAAGGCGCCTCGGGCGGCGTCAGTAGATCCGTTTGCCCCGCACCAGCAGCGCCAGCATTCCATTGGGCGCGGGCAGGAAGCAGCAGGACAGGACGAAACGGACAGGGTCGATGATCAGCATGGCAGAACCCCCGGCTCGGGCATGAAAGGCTTCGGGCGAGCATCGCTCGCGCCGGACTTCACGCGCAAGTTACCGAGGGTTCGAATCGATTCCGTGACGTTTCCGAGACGTCTTCGCGACGTGGGGCGGCGCCTGACCCGGCACCGCCCCAAGGGGTCAGAGGTAGTCCGAGCGCTGAAGCCCGTATTTCGCCATCTTCTCGTTGAGGGTCCGGCGCGGCAGGCAAAGCTCGTCCATGACCGACGAGATCGATCCCTTGTGCCGCCGCATGGTGTTGTCGATCAGCATCCGCTCGAACGCCTCGACATATTCCTTGAGCGGCTTGCCCTCCGTGGTCATTACCGGCTGCATGTCCTCGTGGTCGTTCATCAGCAGCGAGGCGATGGTGCCCTGCCCGCGCCGCGACTGGAGCACCGCACGTTCGGCAAGGTTGATGAGCTGGCGCACGTTGCCCGGCCACGGCGCCTGCAGCAGCTGCGCCGCCTCCTGCGCGCTGACCTTGGGGGCATCGCAGCCGTATTCGTCGGCGAACTGCTCCGACAGGCGCGTGAACAGCGTGAGAATGTCCTCGCCGCGCGCCCGCAGCGGCGGCACGGTGATCTTGAGCGCCGCGAGCCGGTAGAAGAGATCCGGGCGCAGCGCGCTTTCACAGGTGCGGCCCTCGTCCTGAAGGTTGCAGATGGCGACGATGCGGGTCTCGGGCGGCGTGCCCTGGTCGTTGATGACCGACAGCAGGCGGGCCTGCGCGCTGTCCGAAAGCGATTCAACATCTTCGAGCACCAGCGTGCCGCCGCGCGCCTCCTCGATGGCGGGCAGCCGCGTGTCGTCGGGCTGCATCGGGCCGAACAGGCGCTGCATCAGCGCGTCCTCGTCCATCGCCGCACAGGAGATCAGCACGAACTTCTTGCCTGCCCGGCTGCCGACCGCGTGCAGCGCGTGGGCGATCAGGGTCTTGCCGGTGCCGGTCTCGCCCTCGATCAGCACGTGACCGTCGGCCTGACCGAGGTCGAGCACGTCTTCGCGCAGCCGCTCCATCGCCGGGCTCTGGCCGATGAGCTTGCTCATGAGCTGGCCACCGTCGGAAAGCTCGCGCCGCAGCGCGCGGTTGTCGAGCGTCAGACGGCGCGCGTTGGTCGCCTTCTTGGCAAGCTCCGACATGCGGTCGGGGTTGAAGGGCTTCTCGAGGAAATCGAAGGCCCCGATGCGCATCGCCTCGACCGCCATGGGCACGTCGCCGTGCCCGGTGATCATGATGACCGGAAGCGCGCTGTCGCTGCCCATCAGCTTCTTGAGAAACTGGATGCCATCCATGCCCGGCATCTTGATGTCCGAGATCACGATGCCCGGGTAATCGCTGCCGAGCGCCCCGAGCGCCTCTTCGGCGCTGGAGAAGGTCTCGGTGTCATAGCCGGAGAGCGCCAGCCACTGGCTGATCGACTGGCGCATGTCCTTCTCGTCGTCGACGATGGCGATCTTCATGGCTTTTGTCATTCTCGTCTTTCGCCTTTTCTGCCTTCGGTCTCGGCCCGGTCGCGCGCTCACTCGGCGGCGGCGGGCCTGTCATTCAAGATAGGAAGCTGCATCTCGAAAACAGCCCCACCCTCGGCGCCGTTCCGTGCTGTCAGCCGGCCGCCGAGCTCGGCGACGATGCCGGAGCTGATCGCCAGCCCCAGCCCCGTGCCGTCGCCGGGCTGCTTGGTGGTGTAGAACGGCTCGAAGAGCGCGTCGAAATCCTCGATGCCGTGGCCGTTGTCGCGCACCGACAGCACCGCCGTCTCGCCGCTGGCGAGGATGATCTCGATCTCGGGGTGCGCCTCGGACTTGGTCGCGTCGATGGCGTTGCGCAGCAGGTTCACGAGAACCTGCTCGATCCGCATCCGGTCGCCCATCACGCGCACCTGCTCGTCGGGCAGGATCTTGGTGATGCGGACGCGGCGCGCCTTGAGCTGCGGCTCCATCATGCTCAGAGCCGAGGCCAGCGCCTCGCCCATGTCCACCGGGCTCAGCGCGTCCTGCCCCTTGCGGGCGTAGGACTTCAGCTGGCGGGTGATGGCCCCCATCCGCTCGATCAGGTCGTCGATGCGGTGGAAGGCGGTCATCGCCTCTTCGGGCCGATTGCGGCGCAGCAGCAGCCGGGCGCCGGCCAGATAGGTCTTCATGGCGGCGAGCGGCTGGTTCAGCTCGTGGCTGACTGCGGCCGACATCTCGCCGAGGGCGGCCAGCTTCGAGCTCTGCTCGAGCGTCTGCTCGGCCGAGGCGAGGTCTTTCTGCACCTTCTCGCGCTCCGCGATTTCGCGCTGGAGCCGCGCGTTAAGGCGGCGCAGCTCGGCGGATTCCCGCTGGAACAGAGCCATGCGCAGCGCCGTGCGGCGGCTCAGCGCGTAGAAGGCCAGCGCCGCGAGCAGCGCGAATCCCATGATCTCGAGCGCCAGCACCGCGTTCACCTTCTCGCGCACGCTGGCGTAGGTAGTGAAGGTCGCCATGGTCCAGCCCCGGAACGGGATGCGCCCGTCGACCCGCATCACCGCCTCGCCCGACAGGTAGGCGTCGGGCGGCAGCGCGGTCCAGTCGGCGGTGGCCTTGATGGCACGCTCGATGGCACTTTCCGGGGACTGGCGCACCAGCGCCTCCTCGATGGTGCGCCCCCGCCAGCGCGGCTCGGTGGCAAGCACGATTGTGCCTTCCGAGTTCAGCACCGCCACGGCATCGGTGATCCCGGCCCAGGCGCGCTCGAACTTGGCGAGGTCGACCTCGACCACGATCACGCCGATGGCCGAGTTCTGGCTTTCCACCCGGCGCGAGTAGGTAAAGGAATACCCTCCCGCCTCGCGTGCCTGCGTCGTGAAGACGGTGGTGTTCGAGCGCAGCGCGTCGACGAAATACTGCGCGTTGCGGTGCTGCTCGCCCAGCCGGTTGCGGTCGGTCGCGGCGACGGTGCGCCCGTCGCGGTCCAGCAGCATGAGCGAGGCGGCGCCGATTTCGTCGACGTAGGAAATGAGCCGCTGCGACGACTGGCTGAAGTCGTTCGAGTTCAGCGCGCCGATCAGCGCCGGATCCCGCGCCAGCAGCTGCGGCACGATGGCGTTGCGGCGCAGTTCCGAAAGCAGGTTGCCGGAATAGAGCGCAAGCCGCAGCTCGGCCCGGTTGCGGGTGCTCTCGGTGAAACGGTCGGTCAGGAGGACGTTGGTGACCCAGACGGTCGCCACAGCCAACGCCAGCAGCACGCCGAGCGCGACCCGCACCCGCCAACTGAGCGGACCCGAGCGCCGCGTGCGTCGTGTCTTGTCTCTGGTCTCTTCCGACATGGACGCCAGACTACGCGCGCGCGCTCAGGCCCTCAAGTCAGGCCTCCGCGAGGGCAGCCGTCAGATTGGCGAAAAGACGCGCACCGTCCTCGTTGCCCTGCGCCGGGTCGCAGGCGCGCTCGGGGTGCGGCATCATGCCGAGCACCCGGCGGTTTTCCGACAGGATGCCGGCGATGTCGCGGTCCGAGCCGTTGGGGTTGTCGGTGTAGCGGAAGGCCACCCGGCCCTCGGCCTCGAGCGCGTCGAGCGTCGCGGCGTCGGCGGTGTAGTTGCCGTCGTGATGCGCGATCGGGATGCGGATCGTCTCGCCGGCGCTGTAGCCACGGGTGAAGATCGACTGGCTTTCCTCGACAGTGAGCCCGATGGTGCGGCAGATGTATTTCAGGTTGCCGTTGCGCAGAAGCGCACCGGGCAGGATCTTGGTCTCGGTCAGCACCTGGAAGCCGTTGCAGACGCCGAAGACGTAGCCGCCGCGGTCGGCGTGGGCCTTGACCTCGTTGCAGATCGGCGAGTTGGCGGCGATGGCGCCGCAGCGCAGGTAGTCGCCGAAGGAGAAGCCGCCCGGAATGCCAACGATGTCGATGCCCTCGGGCAGCGCGGTGTCCTTGTGCCAGACCATCTGCACGTTAAGGCCCGCCCGGCGGAACCCCTCGGCAAGATCGCGGTCGCAGTTCGATCCGGGGAAGACGATGACGGCGGCTTTCATGGGCGCTCTCCCTGACCCGCGGTCAGCGGGTGAAATCGGTGATGACGGCCACGCCCGGCGGCGTCGGCCCGTTGAAGGCGGCCAGTTCCGCCCCGGCCTGGCCGAGCGGAATCTCGCGCGCGATGAGAGGGCTCATATCCACCTTTCCCCGCGTGATCAATCCAAGCAGCGACGGATATCTGTGCGCGGGCATCCCGCGAGTGCCGTAAAGGGCGAGGTTGCCCTGGTAGACGGCGGACATGTCGACATCCATGCGCGCCGTGTGGCCGACAGGCATGCCCACCTGCACGTGACGGCCGAGCGGGCGCAGGCAGCGGATCGAGGCGTTGACGGTCTCGGGAATCCCCAGCGCCTCGATGCTCACATGTGCGCCGCCGCCGGTGATCTCGCGGATCTGCTCGGCGGCATCGCCGTCGCGGGCGTTGACACCGGCATCCATGCCGAGCGCGACCGCGTGGTCGAGCTTTTCCTGCACCACGTCGACCACGATCACATGCGCCCCGAGCGCCCGTCCCAGAAGCGCCGCCGACAGCCCGACGCCACCGGTGCCATGCACCGCGAGCCACTCGCCGCCCTGCAGCCCGGCGCGCCCGGTGAGCGCGTGCCAGGCGGTGGTCACCCGGCAGCCGAGTCCGGCGGCAAGCGTCGGCGACATGCCCTCGGGCAGACGCGCGAGGTTGAAGTCGCGCGGCACCGCCACGTATTCGGCAAAGGCGCCCGGCTCGACGAAGCCCGGCAGGCGCTGGTCCTCGCAGACGGTGGAGTTTCCGGCCCGGCAGTGAGGGCAGCTTCCGCAGGAGAGGATGAACGGCGCGACGAGCTTGTCGCCCACCGCCCATTGCGAGCGCGGGCCGGCCTCGATGACCTCGCCGCAATACTCGTGGCCCTGGATCTGGCCGGGCTTCACCCGCGGGTGCTCGCCGGTCCAGCCGTGCCAGTCCGAGCGGCAGACGCCGCAGGCCAGCACCTTGAGGACGACGCCATCCTCGGGGCACTCCGGCTGCGGCACGTCCTCCATGGACAGGTCTTCGTTGTAGGCTCGCAGAACCGCTGCACGCATGGTGTTTCTCCTCCCGATAATCGCGCACAGGGGAGGTCAGCCGGGCTGCGGTGTCAAGCGCGCCGGTGGAGACGGCGTTGCACCTGCGTCCGCGATCGCGTGCCTATATCCACTTCCCTCACGCCGGCGCCTCTGCCCTGCCCCGGACACACGGAAACGCCCGCGTGGGACAATTCCCGCGCGGGCGTTCAAATTCCTGGAAGGCGCCGAAAGAGGCGACCGGAGCCACGACCTCAGGCGGAGCCCCTGCCCGCGTGACGCGGCGCTCAGACCATCTCGATGGCGTAGCTCTCGATCACCGTGTTGGCGAGCAGCTTCTCGCACATCTCGCGCACGTCGTCCTCGCCTGTGCCCTCGGCCAGATCGAGCTCGATGACCTTGCCCTGACGGACGCCCCCGACGGCGTCGAAGCCCAGTCCGTGCAGCGCGTGCTTCACCGCCTCGCCCTGCGGATCGAGCACGCCGTCCTTCAGCATCACATGAACCCGTGCCTTCATGGCGTCCACTCCGTTCGCTTGCGAAAGGCCGCGGCCTTTCCTCTTTCCGTTCAAATGTCCGGCACGCCCCGAGGGCGCGCCGATACCTCAGTTGATGAGCTTGGGCTTGGCCACATGCGTGGCCTGCTTCGGCATCACGCCCAGACGCTGCGCCACCTCGGTGTAGGCGTCGGTCAGGTTGCCGAGATCGCGGCGGAACACGTCCTTGTCGAGCTTCTGCCCGGTCTCGATGTCCCACAGGCGCATGCTGTCGGGCGAGATCTCGTCGGCCACGATCAGGCGCTGGAAGTCGCCGTCGTAGACCCGACCGATCTCGATCTTGAAGTCGACGAGGCGGATGCCGACGCCGTACATCAGGCCCGACAGGTAGTCGTTCACCCGCAGCGCGAGGCTCAGGATGTCGTCCATGTCCTGCTGGCTGGCCCAGCCGAAGGCCGCGATGTGCTCTTCGGTGACGAGCGGGTCACCCAGCTTGTCGTCCTTGTAGCAGTACTCGACGACCGGGCGCGGCAGCGGCGTGCCTTCCTCGAGTCCGAGACGCTTGGCAAGCGAGCCGGCGGCGAAGTTGCGCACGATGACCTCGAGCGGGATGATCTCGCACGAGCGGCACAGTTGCTCGCGCATGTTCAGCCGCTTGATGAAATGGGTCGGCACACCAATGGTGTTCAGCCCGTTCATGAAGAACTCGGACAGGCGGTTGTTCAACACGCCCTTGCCCTCGATCACGTCCTTCTTCTGGGCGTTGAACGCGGTCGCGTCGTCCTTGAAGTACTGCACGATGGTCCCGGGCTCGGGGCCTTCGTAGAGAATCTTCGCCTTGCCTTCGTAGATCTTCTTGCGGCGTGCCATGGGAATCCTTTCACAGCGGCCCGCGGGTGCGGCCCGCGTCCTTGAGAGGCCTATAAATCAAGCCTTGCGTCGTCGCAAGCGGACGCTTCAGCCTTGCGCGGGAAGCCCGCGTGGAATATCCAGTATAGCGATTATTTTATCGGGGGGAGCCAGACCGATGACCGCCTTTGACGACCGCGAAAAAGCATTCGAATCCAAGTTCGCGCATGACGAGGAAATGAGCTTCCGCGCGGAAGCGCGCTGCAACAAGCTTCTCGGTCTCTGGGCGGCGGAAATGCTCGGAAAGTCCGGCACCGATGCAGAGGCCTACGCGCGCGAGGTCATCAAGGCCGATTTCGAAGAGGCCGGCCATGAGGACGTTGTGCGAAAGGTGGCGGCAGACCTCGGCGACAAGGCCGGCGCCGACGAGATTCGCGTGAAGCGGCAGGAGCTTCTGGTCGAGGCCAAGGGGCAGATCCTGCTCGAGGGCTAAATCCGCGGGAGGGGATCTCCCCCGGGGTCTTCATGCGTCGGGTGGTACGGCGGAACCGCGCCGTCCCCCCTGTCCTGTCACCGGGCGATGACGATGTCGGCGCGCAGACCGCCAAGCGTATCGCTCTCGCCCAGCCGCAGGACACCGCCGTGCGCGCGCGCGATGTCGGCCGCGATGGCGAGCCCCAGCCCCACGCCCGACCCCTTGTCCTGGTTGCGCGAGGGATCGAGCCGAACGAAGGGCTTCAGCGCATCCTCGCGCTGCTCTGGCGGGATGCCGGGGCCGTCGTCCTCAACCCGGATGCGCAGGCTACGCTCGGAAAGCCGCACCGACACCTCGCAGCGCGTGCCGTAGCGCACGGCGTTGCCGACGAGGTTCTCGACCGCCCTCCGCATCGCCGCTGGCCGTAGCGCCACCTCGCCCTCGCCCGCGCATTCTCCGAGTGTCACCGGGCGCCCCGAGCGCTGCGCATCCTCCACTACCGTGCGGACAAGATCGAGCGCATCGGTCGGCTCCGCCTGCCCCGCCTGGCTGTCACTGCGCGCGAAGTCGAGAAAGGCGTCGATGAGCTGCTGCATGTCGTCGACGTCGCGCTCCATCGGTACGCGGTCCTCGTCGTCGAGCATCGACAGGCTCAGGCGCAAACGCGTCAACGGCGTGCGCAGATCATGGCTCACGCCCGACAGCATCATCGTGCGCTGCTCGATCTGCCGTTCGATCCGGTTCCGCATGTCGAGAAAGGCATTGCCCGCCGCGCGCACCTCGACCGCGCCCGACGGCGAATAGGGAACATGGCGCCCACGCCCGAAGGCTTCCGCCGCCTCGGCGAGCCTCGTGATGGGACGCAGCTGGTTGCGCAGGTAGAGAAAGGCGATCAGCGTCATCACCACGCCGAAGATCATCATGTTCACGAACAGCTGGTGCGCATTCGTCGGCGAAGCACGGCTGCGTGCAAAACGAACCTCGCGCAGGCCGTCGGCCCGGCGCACAAGAAGCCGGACATCGTAATCGTCGGGCAACGCGACCTGCTCCAGCCCGGGGATGTGGCGCCGCAGCGTCCGCGTCACCACGAGCCCCGAAAAATCGTACCAGCGCCGGCTGTCCGCGGCGCCGGGGGTCATCTTCGACGGGTCTGACAACTCGATCTCGAGCGCCGGCGCCAGCACCGGCTGCGACAGCGCGAGGTTGACCTCGCGCGCCATCTCGCGACTCATCTGGCTCGAGACGTCCTCGAAATGGCGCTGCACGAAGACCACCGAGACCACGAGCTGCAGGGTGACCACCGGCAGGATCAGGATCAGCGCGGCGCGCCCGTAGAGCCCGCGCGGCATATAGCGTTTGAGCCACTGGAACATGTTGCGCTACCTCTGGCTAAGACGTTGTCCAGAAAGGCCCGAAACATGCAGGACCCGCAACCGGATTTTCGCCCCCGCCCGGGAGAGGCCGAAACGCTGGCCCCCGACCTGCGCCGCATCGTTGCGCCGAACCCTTCGCCGATGACCTTCCGCGGCACCAACACCTATCTCCTGGGCACACGCGGGCTGGCGGTGATCGACCCGGGTCCGGATGATCTTGGGCATCTCGACGCGATCCTCTCCGCGCTGACGCCGGGCCAGCGGATCACGCATGTTCTCGTGACGCACGCGCATCTGGACCATTCGCCGCTCGCCCGGCCGCTCGCTCAGGCGACTGGTGCGCAGGTCCATGCCTTCGGCGACGCAGGCGCCGGCCGCTCCGGGGTCATGCGCAAGCTCGCGCGCGACGGTCTGCTCGGTGGCGGCGAAGGCGTGGATGCCGGGTTCGCGCCGGACGTCTGCCTGCGCGACAAGGACTGCGTGACCGGCGACGGATGGCAGATCGAGGCCCTGCACACGCCGGGCCATTTCGGCAACCACCTGAGTTTCGCCTGGGGCGACGCCCTGTTCTCCGGGGATCTCGTGATGGGCTGGGCGAGCTCTCTCGTCTCGCCGCCCGACGGCGACCTGACGGATTTCATGGCCTCGCTCGACCGCATCGCCGCGCGCTCTTGGTCTGTGCTGCATCCCGGCCACGGCGCCCCGATCGAGACCCCTGGCGCGCGCATCGCGGAACTCCGCGTGCACCGCCTGAACCGGGAGGCACAGATCCTCGCCGCACTTGAAGATGGCGCCGCCGACGCGGCAACGCTCGCCGCGCGTATCTACACCGACACGCCCCCCGCCCTCCTGCCCGCGGCGACCCGCAACGTGCTGTCCCACCTGCTGCACATGGCTCGTGAAGGTCGCGTCACCGCGCCCGCAGGACTTACAGAAAACGCCATCTTTCAAGTGACTTAACGGCAACTTGAGAAAAGCTGCAATTTTTTGACAAAACCCTCTGGACGGGGTGAATCCTGATTGCTATACGCCCCGCATGTTCCGGCGTAGCTCAGCGGTAGAGCAGTTGACTGTTAATCAATTGGTCGTAGGTTCGATCCCTACCGCCGGAGCCAATTCACCTACTAAACCCTTGACAATCAAGGCATAGGCTGAATTTGGCAAGTACAGTGTCACACAGCACTGTAGCACAAGTTCCTGAAATGCGGGTCGCTCGTCTCCAATTCTGGAGGCCGCATCTTGGCGACCACCCCTTACCTCCTGCAACGCGGCTCCACCTGGAGCTGGCGTCGGCGTGTGCCTGAGTTTTCCACAAAAACCCGACATTGGCAGCTGTCTCTACGCACCACGGACCGGTCGATCGCATGTATCATCGCACGCAGATTGAACTACGAGTGCGACCGGATGCTGGATGCAATCACTGATGGAAGGCTGACCCCCGCCCAGGCCAAGTGAGCTGACCCCATCGAGTGGTCCAGGTTAAATGCTAATGCATGGTCGGCCTTCGATCTATAGGGATGAAGGCCTCTGGCGCCGGCGCC
>MDTG01396717.1_pt1 | contig 25801 bp, 23 predicted proteins | sample 811421 | NCBI WGS metagenome assembly MDTG01 (sample SAMN05326645, study PRJNA326480) | marine metagenome | isolation source: seawater | place: Pacific Ocean: South East | collected 2011
CGCTGGGGTCGGCAGCGCCCGGATAGCTGACCGAACCGTCGCAGATGTAGTAGGGCAGGTACTGGCCAACGAACAGGTAGTCCGAATAGTCGACCCGCTGCTGCGTTTCGCGATCGGTGTAGGCACCGGTGTAGACCACGTCGAGCATGGCCAGGCGGCCTTCGACGGTCCAGCTGGTGTTGCTGAAGTCGTCTTCCAGGCGATCGTCCTCGAAACGCTGGATTTCCAGGTCATCCAGCCCGCCGAGTTCGGGATCGGCGAAGAACACCCCGTCGCTTTCCAGGCTCTGGCGCGAGTGGGCGACGGTGATCGTCCAGTCAGGCGTCACTTCCCACAACGCGGTGGCGCGGAAACCGGCGTAGGTCGTGTCGTTGAAGTTCTCTTCGACGAGGCCGGAGTTGTTGGTTTCGAGGAAGGTCACGTCCGACAGGTCGGCCGTGGACTGGAACCCTGCACGCAGGGAGTTGACCGGAACACCATTGGAGCGGACCGTGCCTTCGGGGCGGAAACGCGCGCTCTCGCTGAGATCGCGGGTGCCCTGCACGTTATCGATGTAGCCGCCTTGGTGATCGAGATAGGCCACGCCGCGCACGGCGATGGTGTCCGTCACCGGCACGTTCAGCATGAACTCGGTCTTGTACGAGGTGTCGCCGCCATCGGTGAAGCTGACGCCAGCGCTGGCGCCTGCGTCGAACCCGGCAAGGCTGGGCTTGTTGGTGATGAGGCGGACAACACCGGCCTGCGAGCTGGCACCGAACAGCGTACCCTGCGGGCCGGAGAGTACCTCGATACGCTCCAGGTCGGCGGCGTAGACGTCGAGGTTACGGCCCGGCTGAGCCAGCGGCTGCTCGTCCAGGTACATGGCGACGTTCGGCGCGAGGCCCGCAACACCGGCGGTGGTGAGGTTCGGCGTGGTGGAGGCGAGGCCGCGGATATAGATCGTCGACTGGCCGGGGCCGCTGCCGCCTGCGGTGACGGTGGGCAGCTGATCGAGATAGTCCTCGAACGTGTCGATGTTGAGTTCCTGGAGGCCTTCCTCGCCCAGGGCCTGCACGGATACCGGCACGTCCTGCAGGTCTTCGCTGCGCTTGGTCGCAGTCACGACGATGGTCTGCACGCCGCCCTGGCGGGCCTGGCGTGTCGGTGCCGGTTCGGCATCCTGTGCCGCGGCGGGCGCTGCAAGAGCAATGGCAAGCGCGCCAATGGACGCGCCGCTGATGTATTTCGACATATGGGATTTCCCTCTGTTTCGGATGGTCGCGCCGCTGCAGGATTGCGCTACGCGATTAAAGAATGCGTGCCGCGCAGCATGGATTAAGAAATGCGCGCGTGCGGGTTCCGACTAGAGGGATAAAGTCAAAGTTTCTACCGCGCACGGGAGATTTTCAGGATGCGTGGAATGATTGTTGCAGAATAACAACAATTCAACCGCTGAAAACGAATAAATCAAATATAGAACGGTTATTATTTTCAACTGCAAATCCTATCCAAGTTGTACTTAAGGATATAACTTGTAACGGGAAAGGATTCGCAAATATATTTTATATTTCATTGCAAGGAGGCCCGAAGAGCCGCCATTTATATTGACTCTATTGTGAGTGATCTACTTTGATGCCTCCCAGCTCTCACATGCCTCGGCAGTAGTGGGTACACCGTGACGCTTGCGGATCACGTCGAAAATCACGGCTTTCACGATGGATATGGCCATCAGGGCCACCACTAGGGAGAATGGCAGGGCACCGATGATCATGGTGATACGGATCGCGTCGATCCCGCCGATGATGAGCATGGAGCCGACCATGAACGCCAGCGCCGCGCCCCAGAACAGGATATGGCGGCGGCGCTGCCCCTCGGTGTCACCTGCACCGTTGATCGTGTTGACGATCAGGATCGCACTGTCGGCGCTGGTGATAAGGTAAGTCATCAAGAGCAGCACCACGAGGCCTGACACGACCCAGGCAAAACCGGGGTCGAGTAGCACTGCGAGCGTGGCGTAGAGCTGATCCGAAATACCGGCGTTCACGATGGCGCCGTCGGCCACGCCGCTCAGTTCAAGGTCGATGGCGGTGCCGCCTACCAGCGTCATCCAGACAAAGCACATCAGCGAGGGGACGAGCAGCACGCCCAGCACATATTCGCGCACAGTGCGTCCGCGCGAAATGCGGGCGATGAACATGCCGACGAACGGCGCGAAGGCGATCCACCACGCCCAGTAGAACACGCTCCAGTCGAGTTGCCACTGCACCAGTTCGTCACCCGTTTCCGTACCGCCCGAGAACAGCGTGAGCGCATTCTGGGGCAGCGTGCGAATGTAGTCGTAGAGACCGACGCCGAGCAGCTCGAGGCTCAGCAGTCCCGCGCCGACCACCGCGAACAGCGCAAGCAGCGCGAACGACAGGCCCATGTTGATGTTGGAGAGCCACTTGATCCCCTTGCCCACGCCGGAAAGCGCGCTGATGGTGGAAGCACCGACAAGCAGGACCAGCGAAACGATGATGGCGGCAGGGGTCGAACTGCCTTCCGCGTCCACCAGCCAGTCACCCAGGCCCAACCGGTTGAGACCGGCCACGAATTGCTCCACGCCAAGCCCCATGGTGGTCGCGACACCCAGGATCGTGGCGACCACGGCGACGATATCCACGAGGTGTCCAGGCTTTCCCGACATCGTCTTGCCGAACAGCGGAGCGAGCGCGGACCGGATCGTCAGCGGCAAGTTGCGGCGATAGGAAACATAACCGATGGCCAGACCCACCAGGCCGTAGATGGCCCAGGGTGCCAGCCCCCAGTGCAGGAAGGTGTAGATGTATGCGGGGCGCACGGCCTCGGCAGACAGCGGCTCTACGGTGCCGCGAATGATGTCCGGGTTGTTCTGGAAGTGCGCCAGCGGCTCGCCCGTCGAATAGGTGAGCATCCCGATGCCGATGCCAGCGCCGAAAAGCATGGCGAACCAGCTGAACTTGCCAAACTCGGGCTCCTCGCCGGGGCTGCCGATCCGCAGGCTTCCCGATTGCGGAAGCGCCGCCAGTACCAGGGCGGTCAGCATTACCGCCGCGGTGACATAGACATACCAGCCGGAAAAAGTGGCGATGATGGTGCTGTTGGCCGCGCTCAACGTCTCGTTCGCGCTGACGGGGAAAAAGATTGCCCACATGATGATGAGCGAGACGATGACTTTGGAAGGGATGGTGACCGATCGGCTGAAGCCGTCGTAGAAACCGCGATTGTGCGTCCTGATCGGCAAATCCACCAGCGGAGGGTTTATCGGAGCGTCGCCCGTGTTCGCTGTCGGTACCTGTTCGGTCACTATCTGCTATCTCCTTTTTCGCTCGCCACGCTGACGGCCCGGCGCAGAATGCGCATGCCAGGGCCGCCGATGCCGGGAATTGCTGCAAGCATAGGGAACTGGCCTGCTATTGCAAACGGACGAGCCGGGCACTTGTGCCGGGCAATCCCCTCGCAAATTTCGCCATGGCATCTATATGCCTGATCAAACGCCAATCTAAATGGGGCCAGAGAGATGACCGACCAGACAGCAATCCCGGCAGGCATAGACTTGCGCGAAGAGATCGATCGCCTGCGCAAGGAACGCAACGCCGTCATCCTCGCCCACTACTACCAGAAGCCCGAGTTGCAGGACCTGGCCGACTTCGTCGGGGACTCGCTGGAGCTTTCGAAGAAAGCGGCGGAAACCGATGCCGACGTGATCGCCTTTTGCGGCGTCAAGTTCATGGCCGACACCGCGAAAATCCTCAGCCCCGAGAAGATCGTGGTGCTGCCCGACATGGAAGCGGGTTGCTCGCTGGAGGACTCCTGCCCGCCGGAGAAGTTCGCCGCTTTCCGCGCCAAGCACCCCGATCACATCGCCCTTACCTACATCAACTGCTCGACCGAGGTGAAAGCCCTGTCGGACGTGATCGTCACTTCCTCTTCCGCCGAGACGATCCTGGAGCAGATCCCGGAAGACCAGCCGATCATCTTCGGGCCGGACCGTCACCTGGGCGGCTATCTCAACCGCAAGTTTGACCGCGACATGCTGCTGTGGCCGGGCGTATGCATCGTGCACGAGGCGTTCAGCGAGCGCGAACTGATGAAGCTGAAGGCGGAGCACCCCGATGCGCCCATCGCCGCGCACCCGGAATGCCCGCCGCACATCATCGACCATGCGGACCACGTCGGCTCCACCAGTTCGATCCTGCAATTCGCCAAGACCTTCGAAGGCGACACGCTGATCGTGGCAACGGAGCCGCACATCATCCACCAGATGGAAAAGGCGCTGCCGGAGAAGACCTTCCTCGGCGCACCAGGCGCGGACGGCAACTGCAACTGCAACATCTGCCCCTACATGGCGCTCAACACGATGGAGAAGCTCTACCTCTGCCTGCGCGACCTGGAGCCGCGCATCGAGATCGAGGAGGAACTTCGCCTGAAGGCCAAGGCCAGCCTCGACAAGATGCTGGAAATGGCCAGCGGCACGATCGGCAAGGGCGACCTGGGGCGAGTGTAGCCGGGTGGGGCACCGCCCTTTGCTTCGCGCGTTACCCCTGTCATGAAAGCCGAAATCCTGTGGGCTTGGCGTAGGCTCAACGCCAATTACTGGTTCTACCCGGCCCTGTTCGCGGTGTCGGCGCTGTTGCTGGCCTTCGTCTCCCTCTGGCTGGATCGCAGTGGCTATGCCGACTGGCTGAACAATTTCGCCTGGAAAATCGCCTGGCTGGATCCCGCCCGGCCCGAAGGCGCCTCCACGATGCTGCAGGTGATCGCGGGCTCGATGATCGCGGTCGCCTCCACCGTGTTTTCCATCACCATCGTCGCGGTCAGCTATGCCAGCGGCACCTACGGCCCGCGCCTGCTGATCAATTTCATGGAGGACAAGGGGAACCAGCTTTCGTTGGCCACCTTCATCGGCACCTTCGTGTTCGCGCTTACCGTGCTGCGCACCGTGCGCGCGGCAGACGAACCGCCCACCAATCCAGTCGACGCGGCAAGCTCGTTCCCCGGCTTCGTCCCGCAACTCTCGTTGCTCCTGGCCTTCATCCTGATGATCGTATCGGTGGCGGTGCTGGTGTTCTTCCTCAACCACGTGCCTTCCAGCATCCGCATCAACAACGTGATCAAGGATATCGGGAAGCGGCTGATGAAAGCGGTGGCCAAGACCTACCCTGACGACGGCGACCGCGATGCACCGGACAATCGGCCGCGCGGCCGCCCGCTGCGGGCGGAGAAGGCAGGCTACATCCAGCTCATTGACTTCGGCGACATGGAAAAGCTGGCGCGCGAATGCGAGTGCGAGATCACGCTGATGGTCCGCACCGGGGACTTCGTGCACCAGGGCCTGCCTATCCTCGAAATCGCCAATGGCTCCTGCCACGAGGGGTGCATGGAGGAACTGCGGGAATGTTTCACGCAAGGGTCCAGCCGCACGCCGGAGCAGGACCCGGAATTCCTGATCGACGAGCTGGTGGAAATCGGCCTGCGCGCCTTGTCACCGGGCATCAACGATCCCTTCACCGCCGTTACAGCCCTGCACTGGCTGGGCGCGGCCACGGCGGACCTCGGCAAGCGGCGGCTGGTGAAGGACATTTGCGAGGGGGATGCGGAAGATTGTCCGATCCATCCGGTGGCAGACGATTTCAGACATTTCGTCCAGCGGGGCTTCGGGGCGATCCGCAGCGCGGTGGCGACCAGCCCGATCGCGTCGAAGATCATGCTCGACACATTGCGCAACGCGGCGCTGACCATAGAAGGCGAAAAGCGGCGCGAACTGCTGCTGGGAGAGGCTGCCCAGTTGCGCGAACAGGCGCGGCTCGCACTCGAAGGGCCGGATCGCCGCGAGGTGGAGGACCGTTTCGATGCGGTGATGATGGATTTCAAGCAGGCCTGAACTACACCGGATTGACGCGTGGACGCGGCGGCTTCCTCGGCCCGGCGGCCCTTGCCAACACCAGCGCACTGCCTACCAGCACGATGCCCAGCAGGTCGAGCGGAACCAGCACTTCGTCGAACGCCAGCCACCCGATCAGCGCGGCGACCGCAGGCTGGGTGAGCAGGGCAATGCCGATCACCAACGGCGAGAATGCTTTCAGCGAATAGACGAGCAGCCCCTGTCCCAGTAGCTGGCTGGAAAAGGCCAGCACCAGCACCGGCGTCCAGTCGGTTGGCCAGAACGGCTCGCCTGATAACTGCGCGACCATGAACAGCACGGCGACGCTGGCGCTGCTGGAAAGGGCAAGCACGCTCCAGCTTCCGAAGCTTTTGCGCGCGTCCTGCAACAGCAGCAGGTATCCGGCATAGAGCAGGCCTGCGAGCAGGCAGAACAGATCGCCCACGAAGTTCGCGGTCGACAATTCCAGCGATCGACCCAGCAGCACGGCGGACCCGGCGAAGGCCGCGATGATCGCCTGCCACTCGCGCCCAATGGGCAGGCGGCGCAGCACCACGAATCCCCAGACCATCAGGATCACGCTGCCCGCATTGCCGAACAGCACCGCGTTCGCCAGCCGGGTATCCCCGATGCCGACGTGCCAGCTGGCGATATCGAGGCCAAAGAACACTCCGCCTGCCAGCACCAGCAGAACGGCCTTGCGCGGGATGCCGCCGAGCCGCTCACCGCTGAAGGCCGCAAGCAGGAAAAGGAACGGCAGCGCCAGCGCCACGCGCCAGAATCCCGCGCTGACAGGGCCGGTGTCCGCCAGCCGCACCAGCCACGGTCCGCAGGCCAGCGCCACATTGCCCAGCAGCAAAGCCGCGAGGGCCAGCACGCGCGCGCGCAGCGACTGTTCGTCACCGGTTTCGGGACCGGTCATGGGAGGGGCCTACTCGGCCTCGTCGGCCGGTTCCGGCTCTTCGCTTTCGGGGGCCTGCGTCTCTTCGGCAGCAGGCTGAGGAGTCGCGGGAACCGCGCCGCCCTCGTCGCGTGCGTCGGGCTCTGCCAGCGGAGCCTGCGAGCGGACCTGGTCGAGCGGCAGCATCTCGTCGCTGATCGTGCCTTCCAGCACTTCGCCCGTCGCCTCGCGCCCGTCGTTCTCCACGTCAACCGCCGGATCGTCCCCGCAGGCCGAGAGGGCAAGCAGCAGCGGCGCGGTAAGGGCCAGTGTGCGGATGGTGGTCATGGCTTACGCGGTCTCCGGTTGCGAAATGGCGCCGAGGAACTGCCCGGCGCGCGCCAGCAATGCCTCATCCCATTCCTCGGGCGCAACAGTCTTTCCAAGTGCTTCCATGCTGGTGACGCCGTATTCGGAAATGCCGCAGGGCACGATGCCGGAAAAATGGCTGAGGTCGGGCGACAGGTTTACGGCGAAACCGTGCATCGTCACCCACCGCCGCACGCGCACGCCGATGGCGCCGATCTTTGCTTCAGCGCCGCTGGCATCGTGCGTCCAGATTCCCACCCGTTCGGGCACGGCGAAGGCTCGCACATCGAAATCGGCGAGCGTGGCAATCACCCAGCTCTCCAGCGCGTGGACGAACTGGCGCACGTCCTTCGTGCGCTTCTTCAGGTCGAGCAGCACGTATGTCACCCGCTGGCCGGGGCCGTGATAGGTATAACGCCCGCCGCGCCCCGTATCGACCACATCGAACCGCGGATCGACGAGTTCGGCCACATCTGCGCTGGTTCCGGCGGTGTAGACCGGCGGGTGTTCCAGCATCCACACCAGTTCCTGCCCCTCGCCCGCTGCCAGCGCAGCGTTGCGCGCCTCCTGCTCGGCCAGCGCCTCGCGATATGGCACCTGGCCAAGCGACCGGCGCCATTCGATTGCAGGATCGGGAAGATTGCTGTTGTCAGTCATGGTTTGGCGATTGCGTGGCGGGTGCGAAGGCGCTTATCAAGTGGGCATTCGCGAGACAGAGGACAATATGGCGACGAAACTGGACCTTGGACGTGCCTGGAACGAGGCGATGGCGCTGCTTTCCGCCAACAAGTACGTGGTGCTGATCGTGGCCGCGGTCTTCTTCTTTCTGCCCAATGTCATCGCCACGCTGGTGCTGCCCTCCCAAGACGCCCTGATGATGCAGATGGAGGCGCTTGGGGACCAGCCCAGCCCCGAGGAGATGATGGCAGTCTTTGGCGACTATTTCGGCCAGAGCTGGTGGATCTACATCGTCTTCGGCCTGGTGCAGGCGGTCGGCATGATGGGGCTGCTGGCGCTGCTGACCGATAGCTCCCGTCCCACCGTGGGCGAGGCGCTGGGTTTCGGCGTGAAGGCCCTGGTGCCCTACCTGGTGGCGCAGATTCTGTTCGGCCTCATCATGGTGGCGGTGCCATTCCTGCTGATGGCGATCGGCGGCCTCATCGGCATTGGCGTTGCTGCGCTGCTGGCCTTCGTCGGGATGATCCTTGCCGTCTACATCTGGATCAAGTTCTCGCTCATCTCTCCCGTCATCGCGATCGAGAAGGTGATGAACCCGATCAGCGCGCTGGCCCGGTCGTGGCAACTGACCAAGGGCAATTCCTTCCGCCTGCTGGCCTTCTACGCCCTGCTCGTCATCTGCGTGATGGTGCTGTGGCTGGTCGTCAGCATGGTGCTGAGCCTGTTCAGCGTGATGGGAGAGGAGATCGGTCTGTTCGCCATGGCCATCGGCAGCGGGCTGATGAGCATGGCTTTCTCCACCGTCATGCTGCTGGTGCTGGCGGCCATTCACCGCCAGCTGACCGGCACCGATGGCGAGCCGGTGAGCAAGACCTTCGAATAGCAGTCAGAGGATTTCCTCGACCTTCTCCACCGGGCGGCACAGGCGCACGCCTTTCTCCGTTTCCACCAGCGGGCGTTCGATCAGCTTCGGATCGGCTGTCATCGCGTCCAGTATGGTATCCGCATCGGCATCAGGCAGGCCGCGCTCTTTTGCATCGGTGCCGCTGAGCCGCAGCCCCTCGGCGGGGGACATCCCCGCATCGGCATAGAGTTGCGCCAGCTTCTCGCGCGCTGGCGGGTTCTTCAGGTATTCGACCACTTCGACCTCGACTCCCTCGCGCTCCTGCAGGATCGCCAGCGTGGCGCGCGATTTGCTGCATTTCGGGTTGTGCCAGATGGTCGCTTTCATGGGGCTCCTCTCGTTTGCGTTGCCTGGACGCCCTAGCGCGCAAACTTTTTCGGGCCAACGCCACATTTGCTGTTGTCACTGATAATCATTCTCAATAGAGTCGTGAGGGAATTCGTTATCCGTACTACCGCCGCCCGCTTCGCCCTGCTTGCCAGTGTCGCCGCTCTCCCCGCCCCTGCCCTGGCCAACGTGGCCGCAGAGGCAGAGGCGCAGCGCGATTACCTGCCCAGCAACATCATCGTGACCGGTGAGCGCGACACCTATGTGAACGAGGACGGCAGCACCGGCACCAAGACGCCGACGCCGATCATCGACGTGCCGCAGGCCGTCACTGTGATCACGGCAGACCAGCTGGAGGACCAGGGCGTCACGACCCTGAACGATGCCCTGCGCTTCGTGCCCGGCGTCAGCCTGGAAACCGGCGAAGGCCACCGCGACGAGGTGTTCATCCGCGGGCAGGAAACCACTGCCGACTTCTACATCGACGGTCTGCGTGACGATGCCGAATACTACCGCCCGCTGTATAACGTGGAGCGCGTGGAAGTGCTCAAAGGCGCCAACGCGCTTATCTTCGGTCGCGGCGCAGGCGGCGGCGCGATCAACCGTGTTTCCAAGACCGCCGAGTTCGGCATGCCCGACTACAGCGTCGGCGCGCAGGTAGACACTTTCGGCGCCTTCGCCTTCACCGGCGATGCCAACCTTCCTGCCAGCGAGAGCCTCGCCGTGCGCCTGACGGGCACTTACGAGGAATTCGACAATCACCGCGACGTATACGATGGCCGCTTCTTCGGCATTTCGCCCACGGTCACGGCCAACCTCGGCCCCGATACGCGCCTTTACGCCTACTACACTTATGACAACGACGAGCGCGTGGTTGACCGCGGCCTGCCCAGCTTCGACGGCGGCCCGCTGCGTGGCTATGACGAGACTTTCTTCGGCGACCCCGATTACAATTTCAGCGATGTCGAAGTGCACGTGGCACGCACCCGGCTTGAGCATGACTTCAGTGGCGCGTGGAGCCTCAATGCCAGCCTGATGTTCGCCGATTATGCGAAGTTCTACTCCAACATCGTTCCCTCGGGCATCGGCACCGGCGGCGGCACCACGCCGACGACGGCGACCCTTTCGGGCTACGAAAGCGGCACGGACCGGCAGAACCTCATCGGCCAGGTAAACCTCGTCGGCCAGTTCGACACCGGCTCGCTCGGCCATACCCTGCTGCTCGGCGTCGAGGCCGGCACGCAGGACACCGATGCCGTGCGCAACCGCGCCCTGTTCAACAACTGGGCCGACACCAGCATCACCGTTTCGCTGGACCAGACCGCCCAGGATTTCGCCTTCACGCTGGAGCCGCAGCGCGCCAGCACCAGCGAGCTTACCACCCTGTCGTTCTACGCCCAGGAACAGCTCGATATCGGCATCCTGCAACTGGTGGCAGGCGTGCGCTACGACCGCTTCGACCTCGAGAGCACGGACCTGATCGCCAGTTTCGACGGCGCCCGCGTGGACGAACGCTGGAGCCCGCGGTTCGGCGCGATCCTGAAACCGCAGGACAACCTCTCGATCTACGCCAGCTACGCCGAGAGCTTCCTGCCGCAATCGGGCAACCAGTTCACGGTGCTGAGCCAGCAGTCCGAATCGCTGGAGCCGGAAACCTTCGAGAACATCGAGGCAGGCGTGAAGTATGCGCCGCATCCCGAACTGCTGCTGACGGCGGCGATCTTCCGCCTCACGCGCTCCAACACCACCGCGCCCGATCCGGCCAACCCCGGGCTGGTAATCCTGGCAGGTGAGAGCGAAGTCGAAGGCTTCGAACTCGGCCTGACGGGCGAGCCTGTCAGCGGCCTTTCCCTGAGCCTCGGCTATGCCTACCTCGATGGCGAGATCACCTCGACCACCACGGGCGCCGCGGCAGGCACGACCCTGCAACAGGTGCCCGAGCACCAGGTTACGGCGTGGGCGCGCTACGACGTGACGGACCGGATCGGCTTCGGCGCAGGTCTTACCCACCTCTCCGAGCAGTTCGCCAGCATGAGCAACAACGTGGTGCTGCCCAGCTACACCCGCGTGGACGCAGCGGTGTTCTTCGAGGCGACCGACACGCTGTCACTGCAGCTGAATGTCGAGAACCTGTTCGATGAGGAATATTACCCGTCCGCCCACGGCGACAACAACATCCAGCCGGGCGCTCCGCTGAACGCCTCTCTGGGGGCAAGGCTGCGGTTCTGATCCGGGCCTAGTCCGTATTCTCTTCCGGCGCGGGAACCTCCCCCCGCATTCCCGGAACGGCACGCGCCGCGTCTGCAGGGTCTATGCCCGGTGCAGGCGCGGCGCTGATGGTTTCGCGCCTGCGTGCGACGCGGCCCGCGCGCTGCACGGCGCGGACAAGGCGCGGATAGACACCGCAGCGGCACAGGTTCGGGATCGCTTCCCTGATCTGCGCCTCCGTCGGGTCCGGATTGCTGCGCAGCAGGCTGGCAGCCGCAATGGCAATGCCTGGCGTGCAGAACCCGCACTGGATCGCCTGTTCCGCCACCAGCGCCTGCTGCACCGGGTGGGACCGGTCGCGCGACAAGCCCTCGATCGTGGTGATGAAGCGGCCCTCGGCCTCGCCGATGGTGACGAGGCAACTGCGCAGCGCTTCCCCGTCCACCAGCACCATGCAGGCGCCGCAGTCCCCTACGCCGCAGCCATATTTGGTGCCCGTCAGGTTGGCCGCATCGCGCAGGGCGTGCAGCAGCGGGGTGTCGGGGTCCATGTCGAAATCGACCGGACGCTCGTTCACCGTCATGGCTGTCATGGGGAAGGTTTACTCGTCAGTTGCGCCAGCTGGGATCAATCGTGTCGATCTTGCGCGTCCAGGCCTGGAAGTCCAGCTTGCCGAAGTCGTCCGTCAACTGTTTGTCGCGGTCGCGCTGGTGCTGTTCGACCACTTCGGGGGGCACGATGATCGGTGCGCCCATGGCCGATGTCTTCACCTGCACCTCGCACGCACGCTGGAGCATGTAGTAAAGCAGGAACATCTCGTAGATCGTGCGTCCCATCACGACGGGGCCGTGGTTCTTCAGCATCAGGATCTGATTGTTCCCGGCGTTGCGCACCAGACGCTCGCCTTCCTCCGAACGGACCGTAATGCCTTCGAAGTCGTGATAGCCGATGGCGCCCTCGAAGAAGCACGAATAGAAATTGCTCGCCTGCAAACCGCCCTCGGTGGAGCAGACGGCCATGGTATCGGGCGTGTGCGTGTGCACGATGGCATGGGCGTGCGGCAGGTTTTTATGGAACACGCTGTGCTGGGTGAAACCGGCCAGGTTCACAGGGTACGGATTGTCGCCCACCTTGTTGCCGTCCTCGTCGATCTTGACGAGGTTGGATGCCGTCACTTCTTCCCACAGCAGGCCGTAGGGGTTGATGAGGAAGTGGTTTTCGGTGCCCGGAACGCGCAGGGTGATGTGGTTGTAGATGCTCTCGCACCAGCCGAGGTGCGCGAAGATACGATAGGCGGCGGCAAGGTCCAGTCGCGCCTGCCATTCTTCGGGGCTGCAATCCATCTGCGGCTTCAACTGCGTGGCCATCGCTTTTCTCCCTTTATTCGTGCGCTCCCATAGCACCGCTAGATTGACTTTGTCACAGGTCTTGGCAAACCCCAAGGCAAGCCGCGCAAAAGCGGCACGGGAGAGGATTGTTACAAAAATGGCCACGCAGCAGGCACATTCGCTGGGCGCAGAGCAGCAAACAGGCAACTGGGTTACAAATTCACCCGCCTATCAGACGTTGCTGGTCCTGCTGCTCAGCCTGAATTTCGGGATCGTCTTCTTCGACAGGCAGGCGCTCAACGCGCTGATGCCTTTCGTGCAGCCGGACCTGCAATTGTCGCAGACCGAGATCGGCCTCTTGGCAGGGGGCCTCTCCTTCAGCTGGGCGATCGCGGCGTTCTTCGTGGGGCGCCTGTCGGATAGCCTCGGCAAGCGCAAGATCCTGCTGGTTATCGCCACCATTGCGTTCTCGCTGTGCAGCTTCCTTTCCGGCCTTGCCACCAGCTTCCTGTTCCTGTTCGCAGCCCGCCTGTTGATGGGCGCGGCGGAAGGCGGCGTGATGCCGATCAGCCATGCAATGGTGGCATCGGAAGTGAACCCGGAACGACGTGGTCTGGCGCAGGGCGTGGCGCAGAACCTGGGCTCCAACCTTCTGGGCAGCTTTGCCGCACCGGTGGTGCTGGTGGCCTTTGCCACGGCCTTCAGCTGGCGCGAGGCGTTCTACCTCGCCGCGCTGCCCGGCCTCGTTTCCGCAGCGATGATCTGGTTCATGCTGCGCGAGCCGGAACCTGCCGCCGAAGTCACCGCGCAAGTGGGCGAGGCTGGCGATCCCCATTCCAGCATCGGTTTCCTCGAAGCGCTGAAGGTCCGCAATATGTGGATCTGCGTGGTCGTGGGCGTGCTCCTGGTCGCGCACTTCGTCATCACCTGGGCCTTCATGCCCAACTTCCTCGTCCAGACGCGCGGGATGGACGCTTTCTCGATGAGCTGGCTGGTCGGCTCCCTTGGCATTGCAGCCGCGATCTACAGCTTCGTGGTGGCGGGCATTTCCGACAAGATCGGGCGCAAGCCGGTAATGGTGTTCCTGCCCTTCCTGTCGCTGATCGGGCCGCTCGGCGTGATCTACCTCGACCCTGCGGCATTTGCAGGCAGCGGCCTCCTGGGGCTTTCCGGTTATGCCACGGTGCTGATCCCGATCTTCTTTATCGGCTGGATGGTGAACGGTGTCTTCCCGATCTTCATGGCCACGATCCCGTCGGAAAGCTTCAAGCCGATCCATCACGCCACCGTGCTGGGTCTGGCGATGGGCAGTTGCGAGGTGCTGGGCGGCGTTCTCGGCCCGCCGCTCGCGGGTGTTCTCAACGACGCGTATGGCCCGGAAACCTTCCTCTATGTCCTCATGGGGCTGGCCGTGGTCAGCGGCTTTGTCGCGATGGGCCTGAAGGAAACCGCACCCGCCGCCCTGCGCCGCCGCGGCGAAGTGGCTCAGCCAGCGTAAGGTAAGCGACAATGTCCGATCCCGTACTTGCCGAACTGATCGCCGGGCTTCGCGCAGGCGGACCGGACCTTGCCGCCGATCCCGCCACCCTGCGCCCCGATTACGAGGCGCTGTTCGCCACCATGCCGGTGGCGGACGACCTCGCCATCGAACAGGTCGATCTCGGCGGCGTGTCCGCCCTGCGGGTGGCCACGCCCGGCAGCGATACGGGGAAGGCCATCCTCTACCTGCACGGTGGCGGCTACGTGGTGGGCACCGCGCAGGGCTATCGCGGCCTTGCGGGAGAGGTTTCCCGCGCCGCCGGAATGCCCGCGATGGTGCTCGACTATCGCCTAGCGCCGGAACACCCCTTCCCTGCCGCTGTGGACGATGCCGTGGCCGCCTACCGTGCGCTGGTGGCGGGCGGAACCAAGCCGGCCAATATCGTCCTTGCCGGTGATTCCGCAGGCGGAGGCCTGGCGCTTGCCGCAATGCTGAAATTGCGCGACGAAGGCGATGCCCTGCCCGCCGCTGCGTTGCTGATCTCGCCGTGGGCCGATGCCACCTGTACGGCAAGCTCGCTGACCAGCAAGGCGGCCGAAGACCCCTCTTTGACAAAGCACGGTCTCGATGTGTGCGCGCACCGCTATCTTGGCGGCAGCCCTGCCTCCGATCCGCTTGCCTCGCCTGCCAAGGCAGACCTTTCCGGCCTGCCGCCGCTGCTGGTGCAGGTCGGCTCGATAGAGATCCTGCTGGACGATGCGCTGGCGATCGCCGCCAGCGCCGCTGCCGCTGGCACCATGGTGCGGCTGGAGGTCCATCCCGGCCTTCCCCACGTGTTCCACGCCTTTCACTTCATGCTTCCGCAGGCGAAAGCCGCGCTGGACGATGCGGGCGCCTTCCTTGCGGGGCACGCATCGTGAGCGAGGCGCGGACCCTCGACGCGCTGATCGTCGGCGCAGGGTTCGCAGGCCTCTACATGCTGCACAAGCTGCGGCAGGACGGTTTCACCGCGCAGGTGGTGGAGAAAGGCAGCGGCGTTGGCGGCACATGGTTCTGGAACCGCTATCCCGGCGCGCGCTGCGACATTCCCAGCATCGAATACAGCTACAGCTTCGATGCCGAACTGGAGGCCGAATGGCGCTGGAGCGAACGCTACGCCGCCCAGCCGGAAATCCTGCGTTACCTGGAACACGTGGCCGAGCGGTTCGATCTTATGCGCGACATTGCGCTGGAAACGCTCGTCACCTCGGCACGCTGGGACGAGGGAAAAGGCCGCTGGCTGGTCGAAACCGACGGCGGCGATGCCTTCGACGTGCAATTCCCGATCCTCGCGACCGGTGCCCTGTCCGAACCCAAACAGCCCGACATTCCCGGCCTCGAGAACTTCGAGGGACAGGTGCTGCACTCGGCCATGTGGGACGACGGCGCGGACCTGGCGGGGAAGAACGTCTGCCATTTCGGCACTGGCTCCACCGGCATCCAGGTTGTGGGCGAGGTGGCCAAGGCCGCGAAACAGCTCACCGTCTTCCAGCGGACCCCCAACTTCGCCGTGCCTGGGGGTAACCACCCGCTGCCGGGGGACTATCTCGAAGACCTGCTGCCCCGGTATCCCGAACTGCGGGAGAGGGCGCGCACATCCCCGCTCGGCTGGTTCCACGGCGCATGGGAAGGCAGCGCCAAGGCCGACGATCCCGATGCGCGCGAGGAGCGGCTGGAAAAGGCTTGGAAGGCAGGCACCACCGGCCTGTTGCAAGCCTACGAAGACCTGTTGTTCGACGAGGAATCGAACAGCTACGCCGCCGATTTCGCCCGGCGCAAGATCGCCGAGCTGGTCGACGACCCGGAAAAAGCGCGAAAGCTGACCCCGCACGGCTACCCGATGGGATCGCGCCGCCTGTGCACCGAGGTCGATTTCTACGAAGCGATGAACCGCGACAACGTGGCGCTGGTGGACGTGCGCGAAGAGCCTGTCGTCACCGTCACCGCCCATTCGGTGAAAACCGACAAGGGCGAGTATCCTGCCGATGTCATCATCCTGGCCACGGGCTTTGACGCCTGCGTGGGCGCGATCAAGGCGATCGACATTCGCGGCCGCGATGGACGCTCCATCCGCGATGAATGGGACAACGGCCCGCGCGCCTACCTCGGCCTTGCCGTCGAGGGCTTTCCCAACATGTTCACCATCACCGGCCCCGGCAGCCCGTCGGTCCTGTCAAACGTGGTCGTCTCCATCGAACAGCACGTGGAATGGGTGGCGCGCTGCATGGTCGACATGCGCGATGCCGGTCAGCCGGTGATCGAGGCCACGGCCGAGGCCGAAACCGCATGGATGGAGCACGCGCACGAAGTCGCTCATTCCACCCTCTTCCCCCGCGCCAACAGCTGGTATCAGGGCCACACGAAGGACGGGCGGCAGGTGTTCATGCCCTACGTCGGCGGCGTGGGTGCCTACCGTGCAAAGTGCGAGGAGATCGCCGCCAATGGTTACGAGGGTTTCGTACTGCGCGGAACTGACGAAATGCAGCAGAAAGACGCGGTCGCTTAATAACGTCCGTTAGGATAAGATACGAACAACGCGAGTCCCGACAAAGCGGGACCGGACAATCGAAGGAGAGTACCAATGGCCACCCAAATGAAAGCACCGCCTTCCACCAAGGGCGAAATCGTCGATGTAGGCTACGCCTACAAGCACCTTGTCGACCGGGTCAGCCCCGGCGGCCGTTACATCGACGCCGAAACCGATGTCGACAGCCCGTGGGTTCCCTTCGGCGATAGTGCTGCAATCAAGCACCTCGCCTTCGATGTACGGCAGGGCATTTTCTCCAACATCCTCTGGATGAAAGGCCCGGGCGTCATCGGCACGCACTTGCATCGCGGCACGATCGTGATGGTCTGCCTGGAGGGCACGGTGCGATATCTCGAGTACGACTGGGTGGCGACGAAGGGCGGACTGATTCTGGAAGTTCCGGGCGAATCGCACACGCTCGTCACCGAACACCCCGACGGCTGCAAGCTGTTCGGCTGGATGCAGGGTCCGATCGAGTTCTACGACGACAACGCCAATCTTATCGAGACGGCGGACGTGTGGTGGATGATGAACCACTACGAAGAGTACTGCCGAGAGCAGGGCATTCCCATCAACGAAAAGCTCTATGTCTGATTGAATGCGCCGCCTTCGCCGGGCGGCGCACAATTCCCCGCACGAGGATTGATATGGCAACCCAGGAAAAACCCAAACTCGGCGCGAAGACCGCTGCCGAAGCCGGCGCATTCAAGATCGTCAATGTGCCCGAAACCTACAAGCACGTGATCGACACCTATGTGCGCGATGGCACCTATGTCTCCACCGACGAGGCGGAAAGCCCGTGGGTGCCTTTCGGCGACAATGCCGCCATCCGGCACCTGGCATTCGACATCCGCAACAACGTCTACGCCAACGTGCTGTGGATCAAGGAAAAGGGCGTGATCGGCACGCACAAGCACCGCGGCATGGTGTGGGCGATCGGGCTGGAAGGCAGCTTTCGCTACCTCGAATACGACTGGGTCTGCCGTCCGGGCGACTTCATCACCGAATTCCCCGGCCACGCACACACCCTCGTTACCGACGAGCCCGACGGCATGAAGGCCTTTTTCTGGATGCAGGGCGCCAACGAGTTCTACGACGAGAACGGCGAACACGTGGAGACGCTGGACGTGTGGTGGTTCATCAACCACTACGAAAGCTACTGCAAGGAACAGGGCATACCGATCAACCGTCAGTTGTATCTGTAATCAGGACAATTTCCCCGGATCGTCGGTTCGGGGCTGACGAGAGAGGAATACCATGTCTGATACCCCCGGAACGCTCGACCAGTTCGACATCAAGGGCCGCTCGGCGCTGGTGACAGGCGCTGCCAGCGGCATCGGCCTCGCCTATGCCGAGGCGATGGCCGAAGCGGGCGCAAAGGTGACGATCACCGATATCGATGCCGAGGGTGCCGCGCGCGAGGCGGACCGGCTATCGCATGAGGGATACGAGGTGCGCTGGGACACCGTCGATGTGTCCGACCTCGAACAGGTGGCCCGCGCTTTCGACCATCACGTGAAAGCCTACGGCGGCTGCGACATTGCCTTTGCCAATGCCGGCCTCGACGTGGGCGACGGGTTCTGGAGCCCGGAGGACAAGCGCAATCCCGATGGCCAGATCGACGTCTATTCCAAGGACAAGTGGGACAAGTCCATCGCCATCAACCTGACGGGCGTGTTCCACACCGTGCGCGAGGCCGCGCGGGTGATGAAGGCGAACGAGGGCAACGGCTATCGCCGGGGCGGTTCCATCGTCATCACGTCCTCCAACGCGGCGGAAGTGAACGAGGCCATCGTCGGCGTGCCCTACATGGCGGCAAAGGCCGGCGTGAAGCATTTCATGCGTCACTCCGCCTACGAACTCGCCGCATTCGGCATCCGCGTGAACGCCATCGCGCCCGGCCCCTTCGTCACCAACATCGGCGATGGCTGGGTGAAGAAGAACCCCAAGGCAAAAGAGGCCTGGGACAAGCTGGTGCCCGTGGGCCGCATGGCAGAAACCTACCAGATCAAGCCGCTCGCGCTGCTGCTGGCGAGCGACGCGGGCAGCTACATGACGGGCGCGCACGTGATGATCGATGGAGGCATGCAGCTTGGCCCGATCAAGCCATTGAACGACTAGCCGGCGCTCGTTACGAGTGCATTTGACAATATGTAAACTTCTGGAGAAGCGATGACCACCCCCGCACGCGCCGCCATCTGCCGTGGCAATTCCGAACCCTTCAAGATCGAGGACGTGGAACTGGACGACCTGCGCCCCGACGAACTGCGCATTCGCGTGGTCGCTTGCGGGGTCTGCCATACCGACATGGCTGTGCGGGACGAGCAGCTCCCCGTCCCCCATCCCGTCGTGCTGGGCCACGAGGGCGCCGGCATCGTGGAAGAGGTGGGCAGCGCGGTTACGGTCGCCAAGCCGGGCGACCGCGTGGTGATGAGCTTCAATTCCTGCGGCGAATGCCCCAGCTGCTCCATCGACGCGCCGACCTATTGCTACAATTTCTTTCCGCACAACTGGAGCGGCAAGCGCGCCGACGGCTCGCCCGTGATGTTCAAGGACGGCGAGCCGATGAACGCGAATTTCTTCGGCCAGTCCAGCTTCGCCACCCATGCCATCGCGCACGAGGCGAACACGGTGAAGATCGCCGAAAGTGCCGCCGATATCCCGCTGGAGCGCATCGCCCCCATCGGTTGCGGCCTGATGACCGGGGCGGGTGCGGTGCTGCGCTCGATGAAAGTGCGCAAGGGCATGCCGATCGCCGTCTTCGGTGCGGGCACGGTGGGCATGGCCGCGATCATGGCGGCGAAGATTGCCGGTGCGGACCCGATCATCGCCGTCGACGTGAACGACAAGCGGCTGGAACTGGCGAAGGAACTGGGCGCGACCCACGCCTTCAACGGCAAGGAGGGTGCGATGGACAAGATCCGCGAGCTGGTGCCGCAGGGCCTCGGCTATGCATTCGACACGACCGGCATCAATACGCTGATCCAGGAGGCATGGGGCCTGCTCGCCCCGATGGGCATCTGCGGTATCGTCGGCGCGTCCGACCCGTCCGACAACCTCACCTTCAACGAAGCCGAGTTCATGGGCGGCGGCCGCCGCGTGATGGGCATCCTCGGCGGTGACAGCGATGTCGGCCCGTTCCTCAACGAACTGCTGGACTACCACGTGAAAGGCCAGTTCCCGTTCGAGAAGCTGATCGGCTATTTCGATTTCGACCAGATCAACGAGGCGATCCACGCCAGCGAGGACGGCAGCGTGGTGAAGCCTGTGCTGCGCATCTCGGCGGAGTAACCGAAGGAAAGGCAGCAAAAAGGGGAGGGAAGAAATGCTGAAATACATGGTTGCCGGCCTGGCGCTGGCCTTTGCTTCCCCCGCCCTTGCGGACGATCACGACGAGCCGCCGCTGCGGGTGGAAGTCCTGCGTACCAGCGCAGGCTCGCTCCACGTCAATTCCGCGCTCATCATGGGGGAGCGGGATGCCGTGCTGGTCGACCCGCCCTTTACCCTTGCCGATGCGCACCGCGTGGCGGCGATGGTGCTGGATAGCGGCAGGAACCTGACGCACATCTTCGTTACCCACGACCATCCCGATCACTTCTTCGCAATGGAAGTGCTGGAGGAAGCCTTCCCTGAAGCAGAGATCGTCGCACACGAGACGGTGGTAGCCGATATCTGGCGCTCCCTGCCGTTCAAGGTGGAACGCTGGAGCCCTATGCTGGCCGAGAACGGCCCCGCCTATCCCAGTGCGCCCCACGCGCTGACGAGTGACACGATAATGCTGGAGGGCCACGAACTGCGCGTGCTCGGCCCGATGCAGGGCGACCATCGCAATTCCACCGCTTTGTGGGTGCCGGAAATCCGCGTCCTGCTGCCGGGAGACCTCGTCTTCAACGAAGTTCACCTGTGGCTGGGCGAGCATGACCTAGAGGCCGTTGCCGCCTGGCGCGCAAGCATGGACGCGCTGGAAGAATTGCAGCCCGAGATCGTCGTTGCCGGTCACGCGAGGCCCGGCCTGCCAGACGACATCAGCGGGATTGCGTTCACCTACCGCTATCTCGACGCGTGGCCGGGGCTGGTTGCCGATGCCGCCGATTCCGACGACCTGCAGGCGAAGGTGCGCGCGGCCTTCCCCACCACGATTGACGTGCTGGATGATTTCATCCTCGTCAATTCCACCGAAGTCGCCATGGGCGAACAACCGATCTGGACCGAATAGACACGATGAAAGCCGTTACCTTCCAGGAACTGCACCAGCCGCTCGCCTTCGAGGACGTGCCCGATCCCACGCCCGGCGAAAGCGAACTGGTGGTTGAGGTGGGCCGCTGCGGCATTTGCGGCAGTGATCTGCACATGACCGAGGACGCCGCTTACGGCTGCAAGCACGGCGATATCCTCGGCCACGAATTCGCGGGCGAAGTGGTTGCGCTGGGCAAGGATACAAAGGGCCACAAGGTCGGCGACCTCGTTTCCGTGATCCCGCTGATGAGCTGTGGCGAATGCGAACATTGCCGCAAGGGCACCGTGCAATGGTGCGAGAAATTCGGCCTGCAGGGCGGCGGCTACGCGCAATACGCCGTCACCCGCCCCAACCAGTGCGTGCCTTTGCCGAGCGACCTGACGCTGGCCGACGGCGCGATCATCGAGCCGCTGGCCGTGGCGCTGCACGGTATCAACCTCTCGGGAATGAAAACGGGCGACAGGGTGCTGGTTCTGGGCGCCGGTCCCATCGGCCTTGCCGTCGCCTTCTGGGCGAAGCGCTTCGGTGCAGGAAAAGTGGCGGTGCAGGACATTGCCACTTTCCAGCAGGGCCGCGCGCTGGAAATGGGCGCGGACGTCTTCGTTGTCGATCCCGAAAGCCCCGTCGAAAGCGCGAAGCAGGGTCTGGGCGGAGAGGCCGATATCGTTTTCGAATGTGTCGGCATCCCCGGCCTGATCGACCAGTCGGTGCAGCAGGTCCGCCCCGACGGCACCATCGTGCTGCTGGGGCTGTGCACGAAGCCCGACACGCTCAACACTTTCGTGATGCTGTCGAAGCAGGTGAAGCTGGTGACGAGCGCATTCTTCACCGTGCCGGAATACGAAGCCGCGCTTGCCGCGCTCGACGCGGGCGCCCTCGCCCCGCGCCTGCTGGTGACGGACACCATCAGCCTGTCGGAAACCCCGGACGTGTTCGAAAGCCTGAAGAAGCGCACCGATCAGTGCAAGGTGTTGATCGCGCCCTGAGGGGGGCTTAGGGCCATGTTGCCGCTGGACGGCTGACTACCACTTAGGGGCCCATGGCGAGCGAAGCAGAAAACCTCGACGCACCGGAAAATCCGCGCGCGAAGCTGGTGCGCGGCTCCATTGCCGGTCATCTCGTCAAGCAAACGACGCCTGCCATCGTCGGCGTTGCCGCGATCATGTCCGTCGGCGTGATCGATGCCTATTTCATCGGCCAGCTCGGCGCGGACGAACTGGCGGCGATCAGCTTCATTTTCCCGGTCATCACCGCGCTCCAGAGCCTGGGCGTAGGCGTGATGGTGGGGATCAATTCCGTGGTCAGCCGTGCGCTGGGCGAAGGGGACGACGAACGGGCACTGGCCCGCGCGAATCTTGGCCTGATGCTGGGGCTGGCCGCCGGGATCACGCTTGGCCTGCTGCTGTTCGTGCTGCGCCAGCCGCTGTTCCAACTAATGCAGGCGGACGCCGAAATCCTCCCGCTGATCGACCAGTACATGAAGCCCTACGCCTTCGGTTTCGTCCTGATGATGACCATGATGGGTGCGAACGGCGTACTGCGCGGCCAAGGCGCGGCCAAGAGCAACACGGCCGTGCTTGTGATCTACTCCATCGCCAACTGGATCCTCGACCCGATCCTGATCACCGGTGCCTTCGGGATCGAGGGCTTCGGCGTTGCGGGCGCGGCCTATGCCACCATCGGGGGCTGGATCGTCGGCATCGTCGCGGCTTTCTGGCTGCTGGAACGGCACGACCTGCCGTTCCGCCCATCGGCTGTGAAGAACTGCCGCATCGGTGTGCAGCTCAAGGCGCTCACCCGCGTCGCCGGGCCTGCGGCCTTCACCAATTCGATCAACCCGGCAGGGCTTGCAATCCTCACCTCTCTGCTGGCGGCGGAGGGCACGGCTGCCGTCGCAGGGTTCGGGGCGGGTGGCCGCCTGCAAAGTTTCGCCGTGGTGCCGTTGCTGGCGCTGTCCGGTTCCATCGGCGCGATCGTCGGCCAGAACTGGGGCGCGCGCCAGTACGGCAGGGCACGCCGCGCGCTGGTGCAGGCAGGGCTGTTCTGCATGGGTTACGGGCTGGCCGCAGCGCTGGTTCTCTACACGTCGAGGGAGTGGTTCGCCGAACTCTTCAGCGACGAGGCGCAAACGCTGGAGGCGACGAGCGCCTATCTCGCGATTTCCGTGTGGGGGTATGCCGGATACGGCGTGCTGATCGTGGTCAACGGTGCGCTCAACGCGATAGACAGGGCCAGCAACGCGCTAGCCCTCTCGATCAGCCGTGTGATGCTGGTGATGGTGCCGTTTGCCTGGCTGCTGCGCGGCGCGCTCGGCACCGAGGCCGTCTATCTGGCGGAACTGGCGGCGAACCTGCTGGGCGGCCTTGCCGCCGCAGCGATCGCGTGGTGGGTGTTGTGGAAACGCCCCGGCGAAAAAGCCGCCGGGGACGCTTGAAGCAGAGCCTTTAGTCCAGCGGGCGGCTGGATCCGAAGAACAGCGCCTGGCTGATCGCCGCGCGCACCGTGTCTTCCTGGAAAGGCTTGGTGATGAGGTAGGTCGGCTCCGGACGGTCGCCCGTGAGCAGGCGTTCGGGATAGGCGGTGATGAAGATCACCGGCACCGACTGGATGGCGAGAATATCGTCCACCGCATCGAGGCCCGAGGAACCGTCGGCAAGCTGGATGTCGGCAAGCACGAGGCCCGGCGTCTTGTCGGCCACCACGTCCTGCGCCTGCGTGCGGGTTGCCGCCGTGCCGCAGATCTCGTGGCCGAGCGACTTTACCAGGTCTTCCAGCTGCATGGAGATCAGCGGCTCATCCTCGATGATGAGAACGCTCGTCGCGCTCTCGCGCTCGATCTCGGCGATAGCCTCGCGAACCAGTTCCTCGACGTCGTCCGCGCTCATGTCCATGATCTCGGCCGCCTCCTCGGTCGAGAAATCCTCGACCGTGGTGAGCAGCAGCGCCTGGCGGTTGACCGGCGTGATCCGCTTCAGCTGGTCCTGCGCGGCGATTTCGTGGGTGCTGCCCACGGATTCGGCGCTTTCCACTTCCATGTAGGCGCTGGACCAGACCTTGTTGAATGTCTTGTAAAGAGGAACGCGTCCGCCACGCAGGCTGTCGGCGACGCTATCGTCCGCGAGGGCAGCCTCCAGCGTGGCCTGGACAAACGCATCGCCGGTCGACTGCGAGCCCGTGAGAGCGCGCGCGTAGCGGCGGAGAAACGGCAGGTGTGCAGCAACTTCGGCACCAATACTCATAGAAACCCTTCCCGATTGTAGGTGTCACGTGAACGCGCTCGATGCGCTTGGGTTCCAAGTGGCACCTTCAACGCGATATTCCACCCGTGAATGACCCGCGCTCAATGACAGTCGGAATTCGTTTTTCAAACCCGCTCAAACATTTTTTCGATTTTTTTGGAGGCGCGGGGAACCGCTTTTGGCGGCGGTCATTTAGTCCATGTCACCGCCGAGACCCCCCTCCCGTCCAAGCGGCTGGTGATACGATCCCAAGAGGCCTCCGATCACAGATCGGGGGCCTTTTTTTCGTCATTCCCACGAAAGACAAGACAATAGCTCACGCGCTACGCCTGCGAATGGCGCGCAGTGGGCTGACTCGGCGTTGTCGGAGTGCCGCTCAGCGCAGCAGGCGGGAGAACAGGCCGCGCTTGCGCCCGGCCGCCATCACCTCGACCAACTGGTCGGGATCGTACGGCTTCTCGAATACCGGGCCCATCTGGGCGATTTCCTTGGGAATGTCGCCGGGCGAGCCGGTGGAAAAGGCAATCCAGGGCCGCTTTGGGCCAAGCAGGTCGACCAGTTCTGCAAGCGCCCAGCCATCGTCGCGGTCGGCCAGGTGCACGTCCAGCACGATGGCATCGAGCTTCCCGCCGTCTTCCAGCTGCTCCATCGTCGATTGCATGGTGTGGCAGATGATCACTTCCTCGGCTCCGCCACGCAGCAGCGCATCCTCCAGCGACATCGCGAGGATGGCATCGTCTTCCACCAGCAGCACGCGACCAAGCTTTGGTAGCTTGCGCGGCTTGCCGGAACGGGTGCTGGATACGGCAGTCTTGCTCATTGGCCTCCGAGGGGGTGCTGGCGATCCGGATTTCGGATGCGACCTTGTCGAGGCAACGCCGCGTCACCTCGTCAAGTTCCCCGTCAGCAAACAGACGGGATCAAAGGTCCTTGTGGTAGAGCCGGTATTCGCGATTGACCTTCGCCCCGATGGCATCGGCAATGGCGACCATCCCCTGGTTGTCCTCCAGGATCCAGCCGACCTCTGCCCTCTCGGCATCGAACCGGCCCACCGAATAGCGGCGGATGTACTCGATCATCATGAAAGCCAGCTGGCTGGCCATTCGGCTGTTCTGATATTTCGGGATCACGCCCATCAGCGGCACGCGCCAGTTCAGAGAGTCGGGATTGCGCAGCCACCACAGCAGCTTGAGCCAGTTGAACGGGAAGAGCTTGCCGCCGTAGTCCTTGAGCTTCAGGTTGATATCGGGCCACGACAGCATGAAAGCGGCGGGCTCCCCGTCGACGAAAGCGATCATGTTCGCGCCCTGCTTCGTCAGCGGTTTCAGCTTGTTGGAGGCATAGACCTTCTCCGCCTCGGTAAAGGGGACGTAGCCCCAGTTGGTGGACCAGGCGGAATTGAGGATATCCATGCAGATCGCGGCATCATCCTCGAAATTCTTGGTATCGACCATGCGCACATGGATGCGGCTGGATTTTTCGCCCGATGCCACGATCCGGTCGATCAGCGGCGGGAAGCCGTCCTCGATCCTCAGATCGTAGGTCAGCAGCCGCTTCGCCGTCTCGTAACCCTGGGCCTCGACCCAGCCCTGGTACGCCGCGTTGTGATGACCCATCATGATCATCGGCGGATGATCGTGTCCCTTCGTGAGGAGGCCCGGTTCGTCCCAGACAGAAAGGCTCATCGGCGCCAGCACCCGTGTC
>MDTG01371257.1_pt1 | contig 25799 bp, 19 predicted proteins | sample 811421 | NCBI WGS metagenome assembly MDTG01 (sample SAMN05326645, study PRJNA326480) | marine metagenome | isolation source: seawater | place: Pacific Ocean: South East | collected 2011
AGTACTGAGTAAGCTTTTAATGTTTCGTTTGCAACAGCACCGTCAGCAGCAAAAGCAGCTCCAGCAATAGCAAGCATTAATAAAACGATTTTTTTCATTTGAAATCCTTAAAAAATATTTTGATAAAAGTCTGTTCGGATAGCGTAACCAAGGTATAAAAATACTTTAGCAATACTCACATAAATGCAAGTATTTCCCTACTAATTACTTTAATCGGAAGTATTATATAAAAAAATAGATTATAAATAGATAAAATGATTACTAATCTATAGTTTATTAAAAAATTTGCTATAATTAATCTAATTATCAATTTTAAGGGATCTTATGAAAAAAATATTTATTGGGCTAACAATATTAATTATATTTATAATTGGTATAATTTATAGTGCCTTATTTACAAAAACAGGTAACAATTTTGTAGCTTCATATATTGAAAATAAAGTAAATGATGAGCAAAAAGATGTTGAATTAAAAGTTAATGATTTTACATTAACATTTAATACAATTAATTTTAATGCAACAATTAGTGATGACTCAAATATAAATATTGCAGGGGATTTAGAAATATTTAAAAAAAGAGTTGATCTTAAATATGATATTAATATAAATGAACTTTCAAAGTTAGAGAATCTTATAAATCAAAAATTAAATGGTCCTTTTGCAACAACAGGTACTTTTAAAGGTGATGCAAACTTTGCAGTTATAAAAGGAACATCAAATGTAGCGCAAAGTCAAACATCTTATGATTTAAAATTAGCAGATTTTGAAGCAAAAAATATCAATTTCCTTATTGAAAATGCAAAAATCGAGAAACTTCTACATCTATTAAATCAGAAAAGTTTTGCAGCAGGTAATTTAACTTTAAAAGGTGATATTAAAGATGCTAATGTTTCTAGTTTAGATGGAAAAATTACTTTAAATATTTCTAAGGGTAAATTAAACAATCAAGTAATTAACAAAGATTTTAATCAAAACATATCTTCTCCTATTTATTTTAAAAGTGATATTATTGCAGATTTAACTCCAAATAAAGCAAGTATAAAATCTGATTTGATTACTTCTATTGTAGATGTTTTTACAAATAAAACTGAAGTCTTTATAGATAATGGAAAAATATTAACAGATTATAAGTTAGATGTTAAAAACTTACAAAAACTTGAAGGTATTATAGGAACAAAACTTTATGGTAACTTTATTACTAGTGGAAATATCGCTATGAATAATGGAATAATAAAAGTAGATGGTAATTCAAATATTTTTGATAGTTTAACTAAGTATTCTGTTAAGTTAGTAGATTTAAATCCTGAATATGTAAAATTTAATGTTGCAAATGCAAAAATTGATAAATTATTACATATTTTAAATGAGCCTGTTTATGCTGACGGTATTTTAAACATTGATGGAAATATTACAAATGCAAAACCAGAAGTTTTAGCAGGTGTTATTAAGACACAAATAGTAAATGGAAAAGTAATCAATCCAGTTGCAAATACAGTATTTAAACAAAACTTAAAAAAAGAGATCACTTTTAAAACTGATACAACTACAACTTTAATTCCAAATCAAGCAATTACAAGTAGTAAAATTACAACTACTTTAGCAAACTTAGATATTAAAAAAGCAGTTTTTACTTTCAAAGATGCTGCATTTAATACAGATTATTTACTTGATATTCCAAGTTTAAGCAATTTATATGATGTTACAGCTACAAAAATGAGAGGTGGAGTAAAAATAAATGGGAATATGCAAAGTAAAAATAAATCATTACTTTTAACAGGAAATTCAAAACTTCTTGGTGGAGTTTTAGATTTTAATCTAAAAAATGACGACTTACATGCTGATATTAAAAATATTCAAATTAAAGAACTTACTCATATGCTTTACTACCCAGATGTTTTTGATTCAACTACAGCTTTAACGCTAGATTATAATATGCTAATGAAAAAAGGAAAACTAAAAGGTAATTTAGTAAAAGGTCACTTCTTACCTAATAATTTCTCTACTTTATTAAATCAGTTTGCAAAGTTTGATATCACAAGAGAAGTTTATGAAACTGTAGATATAGATACAAATATAGATAAATTAGTTTTATCTTCAATTATTAATATGAAGAGTAAAAATACACAAATTGATGTAACAAAATCTATTTTAGATTTAGAAAAAAGTACAATTGATGCAGTTATAAATACTAAAATCAAAAAAACTCAATTTACATTAAATGTAAAAGGGAATACTTCAAAGCCTAAAATATCACTTGATTCAAAAGATTTAATATCAAATCAAGTAAATAAACAAATTGATAAAAATAAAGAAAAAATAAAAGAAAAACTAAATAAAGTTTTAAAAGGTAAGTTAGGTGATGATGGAGCTGAAGAAGTATTAAAAAACTTTAAATCACTTTTTTAAAATAAGGTTTTAAACCTTATTTTAATGGCTTTGTAACACTAAGAGATAAACTTTCCCATGAAGCCATTCCTCCTCTATACCAAATCATTTTACTTTCTGGATAACCAATAGAAGAAAGATAGTTAATACTTCTTGATGATATAGGACACCATGGACCATTACAAAAAAATACTACTGTTTTCGCATTTGAAAAGTCATACTTATTATTATCTAGAACTTTTATTCCTAAATTTTTATAAGCTTTGTTAAAGTCTTCTTTAAAATCTTCATCATATTTTAAATCCTCTGAAGGAATATTAATAGCACTTGGAATTGTTCTAAAATCAAACCATGATTTTACTCTACTATCAACTAAAATATAGTTGTTTGGATCTTTTAATATTTTAGTATATATATAGTTTAGAACTTCTATTTCTGAATAAGTTCGTATATTGTCATTTATATATAAAGGTTGAATTACACCTTTTGTTTTTACTACTGTTTTTTTACATTCATTTGGAATATTATTAGCAATATTTTCATCTTGAAAACTCTCTGCTGAAACTGAAATATTCATACACTTAGCATTTATATTACGTTCAATTATATATTTTTCTTTTTTTCCATTTGAATACAGATGTTCTACTTCTACGCCTGTAAATTGGAGTGCATAAGGTTTTACGGCATGAGAATAAATAAATAAACAAAATAATAATACAAAAATTTTCATAATGGTCCTTTTATAAAAAGTATAAAGAATTAATGCTTAAAGATAATTTTAATGGTACTTTAGTGTTTAAACTAATATAAAAGAAAAGATACTAAAATAATCTAATATTAAAATTATTTAAATAACAAAGGATAAAGCATGTCAAAAAAAGTACTAATAACAGGTGGAAATAAAGGAATAGGCTTAGCAGTTTCAAGAGCAATGTTAGAACTTGATTATGAAGTTGTAGTAGTTGCTAGAGATTTTAAAGATTTTGTTTTAGGAGGACTTCCTAATGTAACTGAAATTGAATATGATTTATCAAATATTGAGGGCTTAGAAGTTTTAGCAAAAGAGATTGGAAATGTAGATATCTTGATTAACAATGCAGGTTTTATGCAACCTAAATACTCATATGATAATTATCCAAAAGAAGCAAAAGAAAAAATATTAAATGTTGATTTACACGCTCCTGTTGAACTTATGAATTTACTATGTGAAAATATGAAAGCACAAAAATCTGGAAGAATAGTAAATGTAGCTTCAATAGCAGGACAAATTGGGCATCCAGATATTTGGTATGGAATTGCAAAAGCAGGTTTAATTAACGCAACAAAAATATATGGAAAACTTTTAGGAGCACATGGGATTACTGTAAATTGTGTAGCTCCAAGTCCTACAGAAACAGATATGCAAAAAGATAATTCAGAAGAGAGAAAAAAAGAGTTTAAAAAAACTGTTTCATCAGGAAGGTTTGCAGAACCTGAAGAAGTTGCAAAAGCTATTGTTTGGTTAGCAACTGAGTGTCCTTCTTATATAAATGGAATTACACTTGATATAAATGATTGTTCATATCCTAGATAATATTAGATTCTAAAAAGTAGTCTTTTAAAAGGGCTACTTTTTTAAGTTAATACTTAGAGCATTTGTTCTAAAATAATAAAATAAATGTTTTAAGGTTAAAAGTGTCAACAACTAAAGAAAAGATAATAGAAACTTCTATAGAACTATTCAATGAAAAGGGCTGTTTAAATACTTCTACAAGACATATCTCTGATAAACTTGGTATTAGTGTTGGAAATTTGTATTATCATTTTAAAAATAAAGAAGAGATACTTATAGAAATTTTTATAAATTATATAAAAATAGTATTCAGAGAAATAAACTCAATAAATTATGAAGAAGATGAGATCTTTTTACTAAAAGATTTTTTACTAAACAATCTTAAAACAGATATAAAATATAGATTTTTACATCTTGAACTAAACTTATTACTTATTAGTTTTCCAAAATTTAAAGATATTATGGAAGAACAACTTAAAAAAGAAATTCAAATAATAAAGAAACTTTTAAATCATCAAATATTACATGGCTATTTAAAACCAATGAGTGAAAATGAAATGAATTTTTTAGTTTCAAACTCTTGGATTATTGTTAGACACAACTTATCTTATTGGAATATATTATCTAATGATTTAATTTTAAATGTAAAAAAAGGTTCTTTAAATATTTATTATTTTATCAAGCCATATTTAACGCAAAAAAGTTTAGATGATAAAAGACTAAAAGATATAGAAAATTTATTATTAAAGGGTGATTATGATTTATAAAATTACACTATTCCTTGTATTTTTTTTAAATATAGCAGATGCAAAAACATATAAAATAGATTTACTTCTTGATTCTTCATCAAGCAAATATTTAAGTGAAATAAAAACACAAGCCAAAAGCTTATTTTCATCAAGTGATAAAATAGCCTATAATATAGAAGAGTGTGATGAGAATTGTAAGAAAAATATTAGTAATTATTTTAATAAAAATAAGATTGTTTTACTTAATAGTAGAAAAAAATATGAAAGAATAACTAACTTATATATAATCTCTTATAACTCTTTATTAAGTAAATATGAAAAAGATATTTTTATAAGAACAAGCGCTTTGGCTATTTTTGAATATTTAAAAGAAGAAATAAAAACAAAATCTATATATTTAGAAAATAAAGAAAAATTAAGTACTGATACAACAGTAGAATTAAAAAAGTTAGATCTTAAGGATGTATTTTCTCTAGCTTTTAAAAATAGTTTGCAAATACAGCAAAATGAAAATAGTTTATTAATTAATAAGCTTAATATAAATAGTGCAAAAAGTGATTATAAACCCAATATTAGTCTTTTTACAAATTACACACAAATAGATGAAGACCGAGCAAAATATTCTGGTGGGATTTATTCAGAAGGTACTTTTAACGCAGGTTTAAAGTTAAGTCAATTAATCTATTCTAATGATGTAATTCAAAATATTAATATAAGCAAAACAATTTTTAAAGCAACAAAGCAAGAAACAAAAGCTTTAAATGATGAGATTATGTACAAACTTACACTTATTTATTTAAATATTATAAAAGCAAAGAAATATAATGAGATTATCAATATTAAAAGAGATTTTATTTCACAAAACTTAGAGTTTTCAAAACAAAGAGTAAGTATTGGAGTTCAAGATAGAAGTGATATTTACAGATGGGAAAGTGAACTTGCAAATGCAGATATAGAATTATCACAATCAAAAAAAAGTTTAAACTCTTTAAAAATTGAACTAGCAAATATTTTACAAATAGAAAACAATTTAGATTTTAAAGAGTATGGAATGAACTCAGAGCTTTTTAAAATATTACAAGAAGATGCAATAGAGTATATAAAAGATAAGAAAGTCCAAGAAAGTTTTACAGATGAACTTGTTTTTACTCATTCAAGGTTAAAACAGCTAAAAGAGCTTAAAGAGGCAAAAGATAAAGAATTGAATATGAATAAAGATTCAAAATACCTTCCTACCATAGTATTTGCAGGAAGTGCCACTAAAATAGTAGATAGATTTGGAGAAGCTAGTGATTTAGAAAAATATGATAAAGAGTATGAGGCTATAATAAATCTAAATCTACCTTTATATGAAGGTGGAATTAAAAACAATAAAATAGAAAGAAACACAATAGAATTAATAAATCTAAAATTGAAATATAATGAAACAAAAAATCTAATAATTCAAAATGTAAAGAAAAACTATGAATCTATTAAAAGTTCATATGAAAAAATCAAGTTTGCTAGAATCTCTCAAAACTCATCAGAAAAAAACTTTGAGTTAATACAAGATAAATATAAAAATGGAAAAGAAAATATAATATCTTTACTTGATGCTCAAAACTCATATATTGTTTCTAGGTTAAACTTGAATATCTCAATTATAGATTATTTAGTTGATTTAAGTTCTATATATTTCTTTAGTGGAAAAATAGATATTTTGGTAAACAAAGATAAAAAAACAAAATTAGAAGAAAAAATTATGAATATTACTAAGGGAATACAAAATGATTAAATATATTAAAGCTTCACTTATATTACTTACTCTTACTTTACTTTTTAGTTCTTGTGAGAAAAAGCAAGAAATTGTAGAAAAAAAAGATTTAGTTAAATCTGTATATGTGACATTTCCAAAAATAAATAAAGATAATGAAAAGAGGATGTTTAATGCAATTGCATCTTCTAATAATCAAATAAAACTTAGCTTTAAAGTTCAAGGTAATCTAAACTATTTTAAGCTTAAAAATGGTGATGAAGTAAAAAAAGGTGACTTACTTGCAAGTTTAGATTCAAAACCTTATGAGTTAAAAGAATCCCAAGTTAGATATGCACATACTGAAGCTAAAGCTGCTTTACAAAATGCAAAAAACACTTATGACAGAACAAAAAAATTATATATAAATCAAAATGCAAGTGTTAGTGATATAGATAAGGCACGTGCTAATTATAATGCTAGTAAAGCAAAAGTAAACAATGTATCAAAAGAGTTAGAGTATGTAAAGTTACAGCTATCTTATACAAAACTATATGCCCCAATTAGTGGATATATATCTTCAAAGTTTGTTTCAGAAAATGAAAACATAGCAGTTGGAACACCAATAGTTTTAATAAGTGATAAATTAGTAGATGAAGTTACTATTCATCTTCCTGAATCTTATATAAACAAAGTAAAAGTAGGTCAGGAAGTTAAAGTTACTTTTACTTCAATAGATAATGAAATATTTGAAGGAAATATCTCTGAGATATCAAAATTTATATCTGCAAACTCTAAAACATATTTAGTAATTGTAAAACTTAAAAAAAGCTCAGCAAAAATAAAATCAGGAATGTCAGCAGATGTTTCTTTTTTAGTATTAAATGATAAAAAAGAAGAGGTTTTTAAAGTGCCATCAAACTCTGTATTAAATGATAATAAGGGTTACTACGTATATATTTTAAGAAAAGAGAATAATAAGTATTTTATAAAAAGAAAGAATATAAGTATTGGAAAACTTTTTGATGATGGATTTGAAGTATTTTCAGGTTTAAAAAAAGATGATTTAGTTTTAAAAGCTGGAATGAGTCAAGTTTTTGAAAATATGGAAGTTGTTATAGGAAATAAAAAAGAGTTAGGATTATAAGATGGATATTACTTCCTTTGCACTAAAAAAAGATAAGGTAACTATAGTTTTTACTCTTTTACTTTTTGTTTATGGTCTTATATCTTTTATGGATTTACCCCGAGCGAAAGATCCTGGATTTATAATAAGAACTGCAACTGTTGTAACATACTTCCCTGGTGCAAGTGCAAAAAGAGTTGAACAACTTGTAACTGATAAGTTAGAAAAAAATATTCAACAAATGCCTGAAATTGATTTTATAAAATCAACTTCAAAATCTGGTGTTTCAATTATTTTTGTGAATATTTTAGAAAAACATAAAGAAATGCGTCCTATTTGGGATTCCCTACGAAGAAAAGTTGATACAGGTTCTAGAGAGTTGCCAGATGGTGTTTCAACTCCTATTGTTAATGATGAGTTTGGAGATGTATATGGTACTTTAATCTCAATTTCAAGTGATGGTTTAAGTCCTAAAGAGTTAGAAGATATTGCAGATGATACAAAAGACGTATTTCTAAGACTTGATGAGGTTGCTAAAATAAATATTTTAGGAATTCAACCCCAACGTGTACATGTAGAGTTTGATAACTCAAAACTTGCAAGTTTAAATTTAAGTGCATCTTACTTAAAATCTATTTTACAAAGTAAAAATATTGTTTTATCAGGTGGAAGTATAAAACTTGATTCTTCTAGATTATCAATAGAACCCTCTGGAAATTACAATAATTTAAAAGAGATAGAAAATACTTTAATTCCTCTAAATACAGGCGAGAGTATATATTTAAAAGATGTAGCAATAGTTAGTTATTCATATAAAGATCCTACAAGTTACTTAGTAAATAAAGATGGAGAAAATTCTTTAATTTTAGCAATATCAATGAAAGAAGATGGTGATATTATAAATCTAGGGAAAAAGATTGATGAGCTTAAAGTAAAAGTTCAAAGTAAATTACCCCTTGGAGTAAATCTTGATAGACTTTTTAATGAACCAAAAATTGTAGATAATATTATAAGTAATTTTGTAAGTAATTTACTACAAGCAATGGCTTTAGTAATTATAGTAATGCTTTTATCTTTAGGTTTAAGATCAGGACTTATAGTAGCTGTTTTAATTCCTATGTCGATTTTAACTTCTTTTATAGTTATGTCAATTTTTGATATTTGGCTAGATCAAGTCTCACTTGCTGCTTTAATTATATCTTTGGGGCTTTTAGTTGATTCTGCTATTGTTATGAGTGAATCAATTATGGTTTTAATGCAAAAAGGAAAAAGTGTAGTTGATGCTTCAATTCAAAGTGCAAAAGAGTTAAGAGTTCCTCTTTTAACATCAGCACTTACTACATCGGCTGCATTTCTTCCAATTTTTTTAGCAAAATCAACAACTGGAGAGTATACTGCTTCAATATTTAAAGTCGTAACCATTGTACTCTTATCTTCTTGGATTTTAGCTCTTACATTAACTCCAGTTTTAAGTAAATATTTTATGAAAAAAGATATAAAAGAAGCTAAAGAAGAAGGCTTTGTTTATAAAACTTATAGAGCGTTTTTAGTTTTTATTTTAAACTTTAGATTGCTTACAGTAGTTTTTGTAATAGCTGTTTTTATTGCTTCTTTTGCTCTTTTAGATAAAGTTCCCAAAAAGTTTTTCCCAGATTCTGATGTTAATAGCCTAACAGTTGAAATACAACTTCCTGTTGGAACAGCAATTGAAACAACTATAAAAGATGTAGCTGTAATTGAGAATTTTATACGTGAAAAATATATGAAAGATGAAAATAAAGAAGTTATAAACTTTGTAACTTTTATAGGTGAAAGTGCTCCTAGGTTTTGGCTTGCATATAATCAAGAATTAGCAAGTAGTGAATATAGTACAATTCTTATAAATACAAAAGATGAACTTTCAAAGAGTAAAATTAAACAAGAAATTGAAGCTTTTGCTAAGTCAAGATTTCCCAATATGCAAGTTGATGCAAAATTTTTATCCAATGGTCCACCTGTTTCTAAACCAATTGAGATTAGAGTTAGTGGAAAAGATATTGATACTTTATTTAAAATATCTTCAAAAATAAAACAAAAACTTACTCAAATTGAAGGAGTTAAAAATATATCTGATGATTGGGGCTTAAAAAACAAAAAACTACTTGTAAAAATTGATGAAGCAAAAGCTTTAGAAGAAGGGATTTCAAATTTTGATATTGCACTTTCATTACAAACTGCATTAAGTGGATTTGAGGTTACAACTTTTAGAAAAGAAGATAAATTAATTCCAATAGTTTTACGTTCAAATCAAAGCAGCAAAGATAGTATTAATGCTTTAGAATCTATAAATGTATATGCGCAGAGCAGCGGGAAAAATATTCCACTTTCACAAGTTGCAAGTATCCAAACTGTTTATGAAGAGTCAAAAATCATAAGACGTGATAGGTCTAAAACGGTAACTATAGGAACTTATGTAAAAGATGACTATAGTGCGATGGCTATATTTGAAGAGATAAAACCTTGGTTAGATGAGTATTCACAAGATTTTGATTTGGGATACTATTACTCTTTTGGTGGAGAATATGAAGCATCTGGAAAAGCTAATGAATCAATTGTTGTAAATATCCCAATAGCTTTTATGATTATTTTACTTTTAATGGTTACTCAATTTAACTCAATTAGAAAGCCCTTAATCATTCTTTCTACTATTCCTCTTGGAATAATTGGTGTTTCCTTTGGCTTGTATGTTATGGACTCTTATTTTGGTTTTATGACACTACTTGGTGTTATTTCTTTAGCAGGTATTGTAATTAATAATGCCATTGTTTTACTAGAGAGAATTAAAACAGAAGAACAAGATAATAAAAGAAACTCTTATGATGCGATAATTGAAGCTTGTATTTCAAGATTTAGACCGATACTTTTAACAACAATAACAACTATTTTTGGTCTTATTCCTCTATGGTATAGTGGAGGAATTATGTGGGAACCAATGGCAATTGCTATTATTTTTGGACTAATGTTCTCAACTATATTAACACTTGGCTTTGTGCCAGTTTTATATTCACTATTATTTAAAATAAAAAAACAAAAGGTAGAAGATGTTAAGTAAACTTTGGGTTCAAGTTTTAATTGGAATGGTTTTAGGAGTTGTCGTAGGGTTGATGTTATCTCCTAGTGCCTTTGCCTTAATTCCTGAAGAACTAGCACTTGAAATTGCACCTTGGGTTGCACTTGCTGGTAATATTTTCTTAGCACTTATTAAAATGGTTGTTATTCCTTTAGTTATGAGCTCAATTATCTTAGGAATTACAAGTGCTCAAAATACTGAAACTTTAAAAAGCTTAGGTATGAAAATTGCTCCATATTTTGTATTTACTACTATTGTTGCAGTTAGTATTGGTATTTTTATAGTTTTTGCTATTAAACCTGGGAATTTTGTTTCAAGTGATATTGTAAATAGTATAAGCTCTAGTGTTACAGTTGCTAAAGATGCAGTATCAATCCAAAGTATTTCAATACCTGATATGATTGTTGGTTTAATTCCTGTAAATACAGCTCAATCAGAACTTGATGGAAATATCTTAGCTTTTGTAATTTTAGCTATTTTTGTAGGAGTTGCATTGATGAATATGGATAAAGAAGATGCAAAGCCAATTAAAGATTTAGCAAGGTCATTTCAGGCTTTTTCAATGAAAGTTGTTGATTGGGCTATGAAACTTGCACCTTATGCAGTATTTGGTCTTTTATGTAGTATTACTATTAAAATTGGCTTTGATGCAATCTCTTCTATGTCTATGTATGTTTTTACAGTTTTATTTGGTCTTTTTATATTATTATGTTTTTATTTGAGTATTGCCTATTTTATTGGACGTGTAAAACCCTTAGATTTCTTAAGAGATATTAGAGAAGTTCAACTTATGGCCTTTTCAACATCAAGTTCAGCTGCCGTGATGCCATTATCTATGAAAACAGCAGAAGATAAACTTCATATTCCAACTCCAATTTCTAAGTTTGTAATACCCTTGGGAGCTACAATAAATATGGATGGAACAGCTTTGTATCAAGTAATTGCAGCAATATTTTTAACTCAACTTTTTGGTATTGATTTATCTTTAATAGAAATTGTGATTTTAGCACTTACAACAGTTGGAGCTTCAATAGGATCTCCTAGTACTCCAGGTGTTGGTATAGTTATACTTGCAACAATACTACAAGGTATTGGAGTTCCTGTTGAAGGGATTGCTTTAATACTTGGAGTTGATAGAATACTTGATATGTGTAGAACAACTATTAATGTTACAGGAGATTTAACAGCTTCTTTAGTAATGAAAAGATTAACTTCATTTAATGAAGCTAGTGATGTAAGTGAATCGTAAACTTAAAAATCCACCTCATTTATTTTATTGAAGTGGATTTCTTAAAATAAGTAAAAATAAATAATCCAATAATTACAGCAAGAATAATAATATTTGAAAAGAGTAAAATCACTGAGAAAAGAAAAGTCAAAATAATTGCGCTAGTTTTTAAAAAGCCTTTTTCAAAAAGTATAATAGCTGTAACCAGTCCTATAATTGCATTTGCAATAAAAAAACCATCTGCAAAAGCTACTAAGTTCTCTAAACTTAAAATATCAAAATATACTAATACTAAAGTAATAATATATATCATTGATAAAAGATTTAATGCTCCAATTGGAGTATTATTTTTTAGATGTTTCGAAGTATAAGAAGTGATTTTAAGAGATGAAATAAGTCTTGAAACACCACCTACAAAAAGAATCAAAGTACCAACACAAAGTATTATTGAAACACTTGCTAAAATGAGATTTGAGTATTCTTTAAACATAGGTTCAATCAACCATACAAGTTTAAACTCTTCATTTTTTGGAAACTCCCCAAAACAAATAGCTAGTGTTGTTAGGATATAAACTAGTGATATTATAATTGCAGATAATTTAACAGAGTTTGTAAGTATTTTAGTCTCTTTTACTTCTGTTGAATAATTTCCAATTACTTCCCATCCCACGATTGACCAAAATACAATAATCAAAGCATGACCAAAATCATTCAATGAAATTAAAGGAATAGAAAAGTTAAAAGTATTTATATTTAGTATTATATTTATACTTGAGATTAAAAAAATAAGTGTAATAGCAGAACTTACTATAAGCATAATTTTTCCTAAAAAATCTATTTTAGTTAAAAGTAAAACATAAGTAATAATATAAGTAAAGAAACCTAAAACTTCAAGTGATATATCTGGAAAATAAGGTTGTATAAATTGTGCAGCTATTATTAAAACAGCAACAGGACCAAAGAAAACAGCACATATTAAATAAAAAGAAGTAAGAAGTTGATACTTCTTTCCCATAGCTTCTTTAGTTGCAAGAGATACACCACCATCACCTGGATACAAAATAGCAAGTTTTCCAAAAATAAGTGCAAAAACAAAACCTAAAACTAATATAATTGCCCAAACAACTAATGTAAAGTTTCCAACCATATTATATAAAAGTGGAGGAAGAAGTATTAACCCTGAACCTAAAATTGGTCCAATGATTAATCCTGATAAGGTAAAGGTATTTAGTTTTTTAGTATTTTGATTGCTATGATTATCCAATTTTCTTCTTTTTAAATATTGATATATTATTTAATGTTTTTACTGCAAAAAGTGTTAAGATTACACCAATAATTGTAGTTACATGTACCGTTTCACCTAAGAAAATAATACTTAAAATAATAGCAAAAAATGGAACTAAAAAGATAAAAGAACTTACTTCATTTGTTCCTAATTTTTCAATACCAATAAAATAAACACTAGTGGCAAAAGTAGTTGATACAACTGATAAAACCAATAAATTTATCCAAAAAATTGAATCAAAAGCTTCATAATTAATAGCTGTGAAATCTACAAAAAATAAAGAAACCATCGTAGTACTTATAATATACATATATAAAGTAAAAACCATTGGAGATGTTTTTGTTATCTTTGAACTAGTTATTGTCAAAGCAGGCCATAATATACTTGCTCCTAAAAAATACATATTTTGTATTGAAAATACTTGTTCATAAGAAAAAGACCAAATATTAAGCATTGTTAAAACACCAATAGCACCAATGATAAGTGCAAAGATATCTTTTTTTAGTATTTTCTTACCAAAAAATAAAGCCATAAATATAAAAGTATTTATAGGGATTAAAGTTGTAACTAATGCTCCTCCTAAAGAGGCAGTTCCATGCATTGTTCCTAAAAAATAACACTTTAAATATATAATCATAATAACAGATGCTAATACTGCTAATAATAAACTATGTTTATTTATATAGAAATATTTTTTTGTAACTATTAGTACTGGTGCTAAAGTTATGATTGTAAAGAAGTTTCTTAAAAAAATCATTTCGTATTCATTTACATATGAGCTTAATACTTTTGCATTAACCCAAGATGCTCCCCAACCAGCCATAGCTAGAATCATTAAAATATAAAATATGTTTTTATTTGCTTGTGTCATGATTACTCTTTTTCTTTTTAATTATTGTTATATTATTTAAGATTTTAACTGCACTAATAGTTAAAATTGTTCCAATTACAATTGATATTGTTATCTCTTCTTGTAAAAATATTGCACTTAATACAATTGCTGAAAAGGGAACTAAAAATATAAAAGAACTAACTTCAGCTCCTAGTTTTTCAACTCCAATAAAATATATAGTATTTCCAAATGCAGTTGCTAATAATGTAATCATTGCAAGATTTATATAGAAAATTGAATCTAAACTAGCATAATTAATACTTTGTAAATCTACAAAGAAAATCACATTTATAAGTGAAGTTGTAAGATAGATATAAAAAGTAAAAGTTAAGGGAGATACCTTTGTTAATTTTGAACTTATAATTGTAACTATTGGCCAAATTAGTGAAGCTAATATAAAATATAAATTTTGTAATAAAAATATTTCTTCACTTTTAAATGTCCAAGCATTTAACATTGTTAATACTCCAAGTGCTCCAAGAATTAAGGCAAAAAAAGATTTAGCTGTGATTTTTTTTGTTCCTAAAATGGCTAAAAATATAAATGTATTAATTGGGACTAAAGTTGTTACTAATGCACCACCTAAGCTTGCTGTTCCTAATTGTATTCCAACATAAAAATATTTTGTATAGGCAATAAATAAAATAGAAGATATTAGAACAAAAATAAAGCTTTTAAAATCAATACGAAAAGATTTTTTTAAAAAAATCATTATAGGAATTAAAGTAAGTGCAGTAAAAAAATATCTAAATAGCATCATTTCATATTCATTTATATAAGAGCTAAGTATTTTCATATTTACTGAAGATGCACCCCATGCTAACATTGCTATTAATAGGAATATATACAATACTTTATTATTTGTTTGTGTCATTTGTCTAATCTTTTATCTTATTGGATTTTTATTATTGAAGAAGTATAGTTAAAATTTAAAAATATTTATAGAATAATATTGCTATTTTTTTGTAAATATGATGGTGTGTAGCCAAAATACTTTTTAAAGTTTCGTGAAAAGTGTGATTGGTCGTTAAAACCAACTTGAATACTTGCTTGACTTATTGAATAACCATTTTGTATTAGATTATTTGCACGGTTTAGTCTTTCATTTATAATAAAAGCATGAGGAGTTAATCCGAAATCTTTTTTAAATAGTCTTAAAAAATGAAACTTACTAAGGTTTACATTTGAAGCTAAAGTATCTAAAGTAAAGTTTGTATCAATAGAGTCGTTTATAAATTCATAAGTATTTTTGATGATTTTTTTATCTTCAAATATATTATTATACTTTTTTGTATAAAGTGTAGAACCTAATATTAAGTATGATAAGGCATCATTAAGGTTTGATTCAATTACTATTTCATCTTCATTTTTAAAATATGAATCAAAAAAATGATGTAGTTTTTGAAATAAAATTTTATCTTCAATTATTAGTCTTTTAAAAAAAGGTGTTTTTTTCTCATAGAAAATTTGCTCATATAATTCACTCATAATCTCAACTGATGGATAGAAATTTACATGTGACCAATCTTTTGATTTTCCAGCATGAACTTCACCTGGATTATTTATTCTTACTGAGTATTCATATGATTCATAGCTTTCATAAGAATTGTAAGATTTTAAAACGCCATTATATGTAAGTCCTATTGTATACGTATCGTGGTAATGTCTTGTAAAATCTGCAGTTGAATGGCTAACATTTTCAAAAAGAGTATTTATTAATAATTTTGACATTCATTATTATATCTAAATAAAAAAATGAAAATAGAATAAAATTGCTATTTAGATTATAGTTTAAAAAAACATAGAATAAACTACGCTTTTTTAACTTTTAAGATTAATAAAACACCTATAATAGCTGCTACAAATGAAGCTGCAAAAACTCCAAGTTTAACTGCTGCAATAATGTTTTCATCTAAGAATGCAAGGTGAGTAATAAAAATAGACATTGTAAATCCAATTCCACCTAAGAATCCAACTGCAACAACTTCAGCCCAAGAGATATTATCTGGTTTTTTAACTATTTTAAGTTTTGTAGCTAAATATGTAAATCCAAAAATACCAATAGGTTTTCCAATTAGAAGACCAAATACAACACCTATAACTATCATTAAGTTTGCACTTACTGTTGAGAAATCTATTAAAACACCTGCATTTGAAAATGCAAATAAAGGCATAATAAAAAATGCAGATAAACCATGAAGTTGGTGTTCTAATCTTACAAGTGGATTTTGAACTTTATCATAGTTATATCCAATATTTTCAAGTGAATCAATTTGATGATGGTTTAACATAGGAATATCATCTATATGTTTTTCAAAATCGTCAATATCTTTTTTAGATTCTTCAATAAATTTCTTTTCATCAAGTTTTGATTTAATAGGAATTGCAAAAGCTAATAAAACACCAGCTATAGTTGCATGAATCCCAATTGCATGAATATATACCCATAAAGCAATACCTAAAATTAAATAAGGTAAAAGTTTTGTAACCCCTTTAATATTTAATCCCCAAATAACTGCATAAATAATAGCTGCATGTAAGAAATACTGAGATTGAATATCACTTGTGTAAACAGTAGCAACTACTAAAACAGCACCTAAATCATCAACAACAGCAAGTGCAACTAAAAATAGTTTTAATGCTGGATTTACTTTTGTTCCTAAAAGCATTAAAATACCTAGTGCAAAGGCAATATCAGTAGCCATTGGAATACCAAAACCTAAAGGATTATCAGGATTAAAAGCTACATATACAAGTGCTGGTATTAACATCCCACCAATTGCTGCAACTATAGGAAATGAGGCTTTTGCAACACTAGATAATTCCCCAATCATCATTTCTCTTTTAATCTCAAGACCAACCATAAGGAAGAATAAGGCCATTAATCCATCATCAATCCAGTATGTAAGAGTCATGGATATTGAAAACTCTCCAATATTTATTCCAAGAGGTAAGTGCCATAAATCATAATAATCTTGCCCTATAGTTGAGTTTGCAACAATAACAGCAGCAACTGTTGCTACAAAAAGTAAAATCCCACTTAGTGCTTCTTTATTTATAAACTGATTTAATGCAACTAGGTTTTTAATCATATTTTTTTCCTTTATTTTCTAATTTTCTAAGCATTTAGGGCAAATACCCTTAATTATGATATTATCAATTTGATATTTTGAAAGATTTAAATCTAATTCTTCATGTATACATTCAATTTTTGAACAAGTTGTACATATAAAATGAGAATGCTTTGTTTTTTGTATTTCAAAATATCTTTTTTTATCATTTGATTCAAAAGAGCTTATAATATTTTCTTCTTCAAATTTTGTTATATTTCTATAAAAAGTTGCTTTGTCCATTGCTAATTCATTTTTTATATCTTCATAAGACAAAGGTTTATCAGATGATATTAATATTTCTAATATAGCTTTTCTTGCATTTGTAAGTTTAATGTTTTTTATATTTATTATTTTTTCTATATTCATAAAGTAATTATATCTATTTTTCTTTAAGATTGATTTACAACTAAGTTGCATTAAAGAATAAATTCATTAAAATTCGCTGATCGCAACTAAGTTGCAGTATTGAGAAAAGGAAATAAATGAAAAGATTACTAATAATCGCTTTTTTGATGATATCATCATTAAATGCTCAAATAAAAGATGTAACAGTAAGTATTTTATCTCAAAAATATTTTGTAGAAAAAATAGCAGGTGACAAAGTAAATGTAAATATAATGGTAAAACCAGGTTTCTCTCCCGCAACTTATGAGCCAAAAACATCTCAAATGAAAAAACTTGCAGATTCTAGTATTTATTTTGCAATTGGAGTTCCTTTTGAAGGTTCTTGGCTTGAAAAGTTTGAAAATGCAAATAAAAATATGTTGATTGTAGATACATCAGCAGGTATTGAAAAACTTGCAATGGAAAAACACTCACATCATGATGAAGATGAGCATGAAGAACATGAAGATGAAAAAAATCATGACCATGAAAAGCATGATGAACATGAAGAACATGCTGACCATGAAAAGCATGATGATCATGATGACCATGAAGAACACGCTGACCATCATAACCATGAAGGTTTAGATCCACATGTATGGAATGACCCAATACTTGTAAAAACACAAGCAAAAATCATTTATGAAACACTTGCAAAACTTGATAGTAAAAATGCATCTTTCTATAAAGTAAATTATGAAAAATTTTTAAAAGAGTTAGATATATTAAATGTAAAATTGTCAACTATTTTAAAACCATTTGAACATAAGGCATTTTTAGTATTTCATCCATCTTGGGGATATTTTGCGAAAAGATATTCATTAGAACAAGTTGCTATTGAATCTCAAGGAAAAGAACCTAAACCAAAAGAGTTAATTGAACTAATTAAGGATGCAAAAGAGCATAATATTAAAATTGTATTTGTATCTCCTCAATTTTCGCAAGGAAGTGCTAAAACAATTGCAAAGAGTATAAATGGTTCTGTTCATGTTATTGACCCATTAGCAAAAAATTGGGAAGAAAACCTTATTCAAACTGCACAGAAAATAGCTGATACTTATCGATAAATGATTAGATATTTTCTTTTACTTTTACTTTTAAAGAGCATCCTTTTTGGATGTTCTATATGTTCTGTATATACACCAAAAACAGACGTAACTACTTATATAGAAAGTAATAAAACTCATATAAAAACATTAACTATACACTGGAATTTTGCTACTGTATTTTCAAAAGAATTATTAAAATTATATGATTTAAATTTAGATGGTAGTTTTAATAAAGAAGAGTTAGAATTAATTGAAGATGCAATGATTAATTATTTAGAACCTAGAAATTTTATAACAAAAATTTCTTATGATAAACAAATAAATGAAGAATCAAACTCTTTTAAAATCAAAAATTATAAAACTTATTATGAAGATTCTTCTATACATTTTGAATATAGTATTGATTTAAACTATAAAATATATGATAAAAATATTTTAAATATAAATATCCATGATAACGAAGGCTATTTTTTCATTATTTTTGATAAAAAGAAACAACTATTTAATATTCCTTATGAAGTTAGTAAAAAAATAGATGCAAATAATGTCTCTTTTACTATAAATGATTCTAGCTTGCCAGTATTTCAACAAAAAGAAAAATTAGAATTAAAAAAAGAAAAAAATCTTGAAAATAAAAAAGAAGTCCAAAAAGATGAAAATAAAAAGATTGAAGAAGTAGAAGAAGTAAAAGAAGATAGCCTACTTGAAAAGTTTACTTACAATATAAAAAAATATTTAGTTGCTATTGAAAAAGGTGAAGACAAGTATGCATTATTTTTTCTTCTTACAGCTTCATTTATATATGGAGTTTTGCATGCTTTAGGACCTGGGCATGGTAAAGCATTGGCATTTTCATACTTTTCAGCTCGTAAAAGTACATATTTACAAGCCTTTGTAATCTCTTTAGTAACTGCATTTATACATATAATTGGAGCATTGATTTTAGTATTGTTTTCTGTATTTATACTTCAAAGTGTTTTAAATAGTTTTCTTGAAGATTCAATCTCTTATGTAACTGCTCTTTGTGCTGTTATTATTATGCTTCTTGCAGCATTTATTTTATATAGAAAATTAGGTAAAAAAACACATGCTTGTTGTGCTTGTAATGTTGATTTAAACACTACAAATTTTTCTTTAAAACCTTCAAATATGAACTTTGTAAAAACAAATACAAATAAACCTATACTTGATACAAAAAGAAGTAAAAAAGAGGATTTGATTTTTGTATTAACAGCTGGAATTGTTCCTTGTCCGGGGACTGTATTATTATTTGTTTATGCCTTTTTACTAAAAACATATTTTTCTGTTTTATTAGCAAGTATTGCAATTAGTTTAGGAATGGCAGTAGTTATTTTTGCTTCATCTTTCTTAGGTGTATCATTGCATAAAGTATCTGAAAAATCAGGTAAGATTACAGATATAGTAGAAATAATTGCACCTATTTTTATGTTTATTCTAGGTTTATTACTTCTATTAAATTCAGGAAGTTTTAACTTTTAAGCTATTCTTTCAAACTCTTTAATAATCTCCTCAATTGGTTCAATTCCTACTGAGATTCTAATTAAGTCAATTGGTAAGGAAATTTGTTTTAAAAACTCATTTCCTTCTTTTGTAAGAATTAAATCATAATGAGCAAGATAAGTATATGGCATAAGTAAAGTAAACTCAGTACCTAAGCTTGGACCTTTTGCAAAGTTTAGTTTGTCATATACATCTTTTATAGGCTTCTTAAAAGTTACAGAAACAACACCTGTATATGAGTTATCATCTATAATTGTTTGAGAATAGTTATCTTTATTGTTCTTATCAAAACAGTAAAATACTTCATCAATATAAGAGCAGTTTTCTAAATACTCAACTAATTGTTTTGTATTTGAAGATATTTTTTTTACTCTTGTTTTATAGTCTTTTATTTCATATGCTAATCTTTGTATATCTTTTATAAAAACATTCTCACAATGTCTAAAAAACTCTGTTGTCATATGTGATAGCTTATGCTTTTTATTTAAAATAATTGCACCCATTAAAACATCAGCATTCCCACAAGCAAACTTTGTAAGAGATTCTACAAAGATATCAGCATAAGCTCTTAAATCAAGATTATAAGGGGTTGCAAAAGTTGTATCAATTACTAAAGGGATATTATACTTATCACAAAGTTTTCGTAATCTTTTTATATCAACACTTGTTAAAAGAGGATTAGTTGGAAGTTCTGTAATAATTGCACTAATTTTTAAACCATTTATACTTAAATATTCTTCAAGTAAGTCTAGGTTTGTAATATCTGAAAAAACTTTTTGTTGAGAATAGTGATGATTTACTATATTCATAGTGTCTAAATATAACCAACCAAATTGAACTAAAATATCTCTTCCATTATGGCTTTGAATAGAGTTTAACCCTCTAATGATTGAATATATTGCATTCATTCCTGATGGTGCTAAACAAATATTTTCTTTTGGTTGAGAGTATGCATCTGATAGCGTTTGGATAATAATATCTTTTGCATTTTTTTTATCTTCAAGGTCTTCTTTGTGCAAAGAGTCTATTATCTTTTCTTTGTATAAATACTCTTCAGCTAATCTAGAAGATAGATTACAGCCAACATGTTGAATATAAGTTAAAACTTTTTGAAGTTGACATGTTCCTTTTTGAACTAGAATTACTCCAAAAGGTTCATCTATTTCAATTTTATTGTGAATAAAATACTTATCACTTATAAGTTCAACTGCTTTTGATGAACTTAAAACAACAACTTCATAGTTATCACAAACTTTATATTTATCTTTTATAAAAAGTCCAAGCTTCTTTAAATATGGATGAAGAATAAATCTAGGATAACCACTTTGGATTTTTTCTAAGATTTCGGGAGTTTGTTCTTCATAATCTATTACATCTTGAATTGTTGGCATTGATACAGATACGGCATGGACATTATTTATTGGTAATGTTTCGCCGCATTTTATTGGTTTAAAAAACTCTTTACTCATATACTCTTTCTTATTTTACAGCTTGTTTGATATCTTCGATTAAGTCTTCTACATTTTCTAAACCAATAGAGAATCTAACTGTACTATCACTTATTCCAATTGCTGCTAATTCTTCTTTTGAAAATGTTGCATGAGAAATTTTTGCAGGTATTTCAACTCTAGAATCCGGACTACCAAATGAACATTTTTCACCAAAGATTTTTGTATTTTCAATAAACTTTTCAGCTAATTCAATAGAAGTAAAATCAACACAAAATAAACCAGGAATATAAGTCATTTGCTCTTTTGCTAAATCATGTTGAGGATGTGATTTTAAACTTGGATGTGTAACTTTTACAATATAGTCTTGTTCTTCTAAATACTCAGCAATGATAATTGAGTTTTTTTCATGTTCAACCATTCTCACTTTTAGTGTTGGAATACCAAGTGTGATTAAGTAAACATCCATAGGGTTTTGAGATCTTCCACCTGCATTTGCATAATAGTGAATTTGCTCTGCTAAGTATTGAGTCTTTGCAACAATAGCACCAGCAACTACAGCTCCATGACCTGAGATATATTTAGTAGTTGAAAATAGTGAAAAATCAGCACCTAAATCTAAAGGCTTTTGAGAGATAAATGTAGCAAGTGAATTATCAACTGCAAATAGAGCATTATTCTCTTTTGCTAATGCTCCAACTTTTCTTAAATCTATGATTTTTAAACCAGGATTTGTAGGACTTTCACATAAAACTAAATCAATTGGATTGTTTTTTAGGATTTCTTCCATTTTATCAAACTCTAAAAAATCTGCAAAGTGAACTGTTACATTGTATTTTTCTTTAAATATTTTAAGTAATCTAAATGTTCCACCATAACAATCAGCTTCAACTAAAATATGAGAATTTGCTTTTAAAGTAGTTTCAAAGAGTAGGGCAACCGAAGCAATCCCTGTATGAGTACAAACACAACCAGCTCCATTTTCAACTTCTGTAAAAAGGTTTTCTAACATCTCTCTAGTTGGATTATCACTTCTTGTATAGTCATAGATTTTATCACCATCTTGTTTCTTTAAGTCAAAAGTTCCTGTATTGTAAATTGGAAAATGTGATGCTCCAGCTTGTTCTGCAAAGGGAGCAAATTTTGCAATATGGCTTAGATTTGTTTCTACATGTTTTTTCATGGAAGTCCTATATTTATTATAATTTAACGTGATTATATCTAAGTTTTTCTGAGAGTAAAAGTTAAGAAAAGAGATGTATAATTTATTCTAATAGTAAAGTAAAATAGTAAAGTTTGATGTTTTTAACTAATTATAAAATTTTTGTTCCATATTTCTTTAAGATTTATGGAATTTTACTGTTTTTACATTTTGAACACTTTGTGGAACACGGAAAACTAATATGAGTGAATAGTGTTTCAAAACTTAGAGGTTTAGGAAAGATTACTCGTCGGCTATCATAATCGTCCACAGAATCAATCTATAGGAATCTTAATAGTAAATATTGCTCCTTCTTTGCCATTAGTTACAGTAATTTTACCATGTAAGCTTTCAGTAATTACTCGATAAGACATATGAAGTCCTAATCCTGTTCCTTGTGATTCATGTTTAGTTGTGAAGTAAGGTTCAAATATCCTATCAATGATTTCATCAGGAATACCTCCTCCATTATCTTCAATTGTTATTACTAATTGTTCTTCCATTTTAGATACTTCAATATTGATATTTTTATCAAGAATATCTTTTTCTTTTAAAGCATCCTTTGCATTATTTAATATGTTAATTAACACCTCTTGTAATTCACTAGGAACTGTATTGATCTCAACATCATCAAATGTGTCAAAATTAGTATTAATTACAATAAAATACGTTTTTAACGAACTATCAATCATATCTATAGATTTTTGTATTGTATCTTTTGTACTTATATATTGAAACACTTTTTTTTCTTTTAAGAAATTCATAAAGGTATCAATAATTTGAGAAAGATATTGTGTCCTCTCAACAATAATATCCATGTCATTGTGTAATATTTCTGGATTAAGTTGCTTGAACTCTTCTTTTAGCTTTACCCCTGAAGCAGCTGTAGAGATTGTACTTAATGGTTGTCTCCATTGGTGAGCAATATTTGCAATCATATCTCCCATTGCAGCCATCTTTGATTGAGCAAATAGTTGGATATCTTTTTCTTGATTCTTTTCAACTTCAGAATGAACTTGTTCTTCAAGGTTTTTATTTAGTTCATCTATTTTTTTATAGTTTTCTGTTATAAGTTTTTGAGAATTTACTTTTTGGGTAATGTCTCTATCACTTCCTCTATACCCAATGACTTTGTTATCTTTATCAAAGATTGGATTACCAGAAGTTTCTAAGTAAATAATATGGCCACTTTTATGAATATTTTTGTTTTTAAGTTGCTCTATAGATTTAGCATTCTTTACAATATTTAAAAAAAGTTTTTCAATTTTCTCTTTTTCATTAGGAGGCATTAAGAAAAAAGGACTTTTCCCTAAAAGTTCTTCTGGGCTATAACCTAGAATACTTTTAACTTGAGGACTTAAATATGTATATTCCCCTTTATCATTAGTCTCCCAAATAAAATCATTAAGATTTAGTATTAGATTATTTAGTTGTTCTTTTGACTTAACTAGCTCTTGAGTTTGTTGTTTTACTTTTCTATTGAGTAATTTATTTAAAGACTTTGTATCTTTTAAAACTGTAAAAAGTTGTCTTAAATATTTTGAAAAAACCGTACTCATGATAAGTGATAAAGTCAGGATAATAACCGACAGTAGTAAATAATGTAGATATCTATCTTTTTTTAAATCATTAAGATAAGTAGTATTTATTTTAATGATAAAAAATAGTTTTTGAGGTAAGTCTAAATTAATCTTTTTTGCAACTAAGTCATTGTTTTGAAAATAATCTATGCTGGCAATAATTTGTTCAAAGTATTCTGGAAAATCGTCTTTAACTGTTCTTTTTGGATTTTGATAATAGCTCCATGATTTATTTTTATCAAAATGAATAAGAGAATAGCCTTTATCATTCATTATCATTAAATCATGTGAAGGAATTTCTACTATATCATTTAGTATTTGTTGCATATGATAATTAATAATTAGAACACCATTAAATTCATTATATGTTTTAATTGGAAGCATTGTCCTAAGTGTTGGGTTATATGGAATTTGGACTTTTCCATTTTCAATATTCAAATCTAAGTCTGAATACCACACATCCTCTTTTTTATTAACAGAGTCTTTAAAATAGTACCTATTTGACTTATCTTGTAATTTCTCTTTTTGTACTAGAATAGGTTTATTCTTTAAATTAATTCTATCTACTCTAATTTTTTCAATACCATTTTTATCTAAGTATCTTAATTGCATAATATTTTTATCGTGTTTAGTAAGAAGTAAGAACATATCAGCAATATTTTTTTTAAAAATGTCAGGATACAACATATATTCTTTAAATTGGGAAGACTCTTTAATTGCAGTTAGCATATTATTTGTTGTATTTATCTCTTTTAGAAACTGTTTTTCTTTTTGATTAGTGATTTCAACTGCATTATCCATTAACCGTTGTTTAATGTTATATGAATAGAAAAGTAAATCTAATATAATAAATGTAACAACACATCCAACTGAAAAGATGAAGAAAAATAATGATATTTGGTGTTTCTTATGAGTTTTTTTCATTATAAATAATTATACTACTTATTCTAATCATAGTCAATAGTAACAAAATATAGTGTTTTTTTTGTTTTCTCTTTTAATTGGTGAGGTAACTAAAATTCATACTCAGAATTAAAAGATTCTTAGATAAAACAATAAGTCCCATAACCTGTACCCTCTGGCGTAAGTTTAAAAATCCAATTCTTTTTTAGAACAAGCTTACCATTACTAAAAGCTACTCTAAAAGTAAAAGATTGAGGATTGAACTGTTCAGTATTTTATGTCCTATTTCTTATTAGGTTTACTATACCTCTATTAAGTCAATGAAGAAGAAGCATAGCTTTCTATTTCAATATACTCTTCAGTTGACAAATCATGAGCTATATTATAAGCTCCACAAATATTCTCAAGTATCTTGTGTAAGTACTCAATGGTATTAATAGCTAAAAACTCATACTCTTTATTTGGATTCATTTGGTGTATTTCTTCTAGGTATAAATCTTTTAATTCTCGGTTATTATAAATATTTGATACTGTTTCGAAAA
>MDTG01152723.1_pt1 | contig 25794 bp, 32 predicted proteins | sample 811421 | NCBI WGS metagenome assembly MDTG01 (sample SAMN05326645, study PRJNA326480) | marine metagenome | isolation source: seawater | place: Pacific Ocean: South East | collected 2011
ACATTATACAAACTTTCTGATGTAGGTTGATCCAAAGAAACAAATGGTTCATCCATTAACAAGATTTTTGGGTTTCTCGCTAACGCTCTTGCTAAAGAAACTTTCCTTCTCATACCACCAGAAATTGACTTTGGAAAATAATTTTCAAATTCGTAAAGATCAAAGCTACTTAATAACTCATCAATTCTTTTTTTATTTTTTTTTTCATCACAAACTAACTCTATATTCTCTCTAACCGTTAACCATGGAAGAAGTCTTGAAGTTTGGAAAACATACCCAAAATTCTCATCAATATTTAGTTTTTGTTTATCTAAAAGAATTGATTGTTCCTCTGTTTCAATCAGTCCACCTATCACATTCATCAATGTGGTTTTTCCACAACCTGATGGACCAACAATACAAACAAATTCATTGTTTTTTATTGAAATATTTATGTTTTTAAGTACTTCAACTTCGGATTGATCGTGTTTATTAAAAAAACTTTTTTTTTTTATTTCAATATCAAAAGCCAAATCTTTTACCTCCATATTGAGATCTTTTTTTCAAATGGTCTCACCAAAATAAATTCTACAAAAATTATCAATAGCACAAATGTTAATGTATAAGCTAAAATACCAGAAATATCAAAAAATTGAAAAAATCCAAACAACTTAAAACCTACTCCGTTACTTCTACCTAAAAGTTCAACAACTAAAACAATTTTCCATATTAAAGACAAGCCTGATCTAGCTGATGAAAGAAGATATGGAAATAGTTGAGGTAAAATGACTTTTAAAAAAAGTTTCTTTTGAGATATTTTATAAAATTTAGCAACATCAATATAATCTCTTTCTATAGATCTAGCCCCTTCTCGCATTATTACAGCAACCATAGGAATCTTATTTAAAGAGACTGCTAAAATAGCTGCCACCTCATTTAAACCAAACCAGACATAACATAGAATTATGATAACTAAAGCAGGAACGTTTAAACCTAAAATTAACCAATCATCCAAAAAAGCATTTAGCCGTGAATTTCTGCCCATATATATCCCAAAAACTGTTCCAATTAACATTGCAATGATAAATGAAAGAACAACTCTTTTAAGAGTAATTGCTGTATGAAAAAAAAGTTCATTATTTTCAGATTCTTCTAGAATTTTGATCATTACATCACTAGGACCTGGTAATAAGTCAACCTGCATGAAGTAACTTGAGATCTGCCACAATCCAAAGAAAATTAAGATTGAAGCAATCCTAATAATTGCATTTGGATTTTCTTTTGCCATTATTACTGAGCCCAGAACGTACCTGGTGAGAGAGTTTTGGCTTTACCTACCAATTCACGACCTCCTATACTAGAGAGGATAGAATATAATTTTTTTGACCCCTCTATTTGTTTACTGGTAAAATTAGTTGGAGGGATACCTTCTCTATATATATTACGGAGGTTCAAAAAAAGATTGTCATCTTTAGCATTCATGAAGGGTCGAACTCTATCCCAAATTTCATCAGACTCAAGCATAACTCTTTTAGTTTCTTTAGAAACATTGAGAAATTTATTCAACAAGTCTAGTTTCCCGCTTGCCCAACTGTCTTTAAAGACCCAGCCTATAACAGGTATACCTCTTGGGAGTTCTAATTTTTGCAAGATATCAGTGATATTGATGACTTTAACAAATTTATCATTAGTAAGAAGTTTGGCTTGATAAGGCCAGTATGTTAGGATTGCATCAAAACTATCTTGTTCAATTTTTTTATTTAACAGGGGAGGAGCTCCAAAAATTTGTCTGCTCACATCTTTCAATTCCATTCCGTATTGTTTTTTAAAGTAAGCTCTAAAAATAAGCCAACCTTTATCTACTTGTCCTCCAGCTATCCCAATTTTTTTACCTTCTAAATCTTTTTCGTTTTTAATGCTGGAATCTTTTGATGCTATTAACCCTCCAGCAGCCATTGAGTGAGGAACAAAAGTAAACAATCTTCCTTCATTTCTTTGGCGAGATACCCAAAACCAGTCTGTAACAATCATATCAACAGCTCCACCTTGAAGAGCAACAGCTGCTGCATTTTTACTGGCTAGCTCGACAATTTCAAGGTTAAAACCATTTTTTTTGTCAAGCTCCAACTCCTTAATTAATTTCAGTTCCCAATTGACACTACCGTATTGAAGTGATCCAATTTTTAGCGTTAGATCTTTACTTAACGAGGGACTTACAAAAAACAGAAAAATTGATAAGAGCACTAACTTGTAAAAAGTGATTATAAATTTATTTTTGTTCAACATAATATTTAACTAAAATGATGTATTATCAAATATATATTATGTTTTATATATTATCAATTAAATGTGAATGTAAGTTTTTTTTGAAATTTTATGATTAAATCGAGAAGATATAAGTTAGATTTGAGTGGTCTTAAATGTCCAATACCTGTTTTAAAAATATCAAAGAAATTTAAAGAAATCAAAAAAGGTGATATTCTAATCGTTTCTACAGACGACCCTAAAGCAGAGAAAGACATAGATGAGTTAAGTAAGAACATTAACATAAGAATCCTAAATAAAAAACTTCTTGATAGTGATAAAATGAACTTTAAATTGGAAAAATACTGAAAATGAACAATACAACTGAAAAAAAACTCGATGAACTTTCATATGAAGAAGCATTTGAAAAACTTCAAAATATTGTGCAACTTTTAGAAGAAGGGAAAGTTAGTCTTGATCAGTCAATTAAATACTACGAGCAAGGCATTATTTTGAAAAATCATTGCGAGAAAAAATTAAAAAATGCTGAGGTCAAAATTAAGAATGTATTAAATAAGTCTGAAAAAAATAGTAGTGAACTTTAATGATAAAATTAGAAAAATTCATTTCAAATTTTGCTAGAGAATTTGATGAATTTTTCATTAATCTCTTGCCTAAAAACAAATTCTCTAAAAAACTTCACAAAGCAATGAGCTATACATTAAGTGTAGGTGGGAAAAGGCTTAGACCTATATTTTTGGTTGAAATTTCAAAAATCTTTGATGTTGGTTATATTAGTGCTCTTAGGGCTGCAGCTGCGGTTGAATTTATACATTGTTATTCTCTTGTTCATGACGATTTACCTGCAATGGATGATGACGATTTAAGAAGAGGTCATAATACCTGTCACAAGCAATTTGACGATGCTACAGCTATTCTTGTAGGAGATGCATTACAATCTTTGGCATTTGAGATTTTATCCGATAAAAAAACACATTCAGATCCGGAGGTTAGGTGTCGGTTAATAAAGGAACTCTCTTCTTCTTCAGGAGCAAAAGGAATGGTTGGTGGGCAAATGTTGGATTTAGAGGCAGAAAATAAAAAATTGAACCTTAAACAAATTCTTTTTTTGCAGAAACTTAAAACGGGAGAGTTATTCAGATTTTCTTGTATTGCAGGACCAATCCTAGCCAGAGCAAAACAGTTAGATATCTTTACAACATTTGCTGACAATCTTGGGTTGGCTTTCCAGATAAAAGATGACCTTTTAGATATTGATGGAGATGAAAATAAGATGGGTAAGAAAACAAAAAAAGATTCGTCAAGAGGAAAGGGAACTCTGATCTCATTTTACGGGAAAGAAAATGCAAGAAAAAAATCGCAAGAGTTGATAAACAACTCAAAAAACATACTTAAACCATTCGGAAGTAAGGCTGACAGATTAATCCAACTTACAAATTATGTAATTTCACGAAATAAATGATATTTAAATCTAAAATAGTTCCTGAAAAACTTAATAACACCAGAATTGATAACCTTCTTAAGGACTTGAAATTAGTTGATTCAAGAAATAAAGCATTAGCAATGATTATATCTGGTAATGTTTTTGTTAATGACATAAAAATAGATAAACCAGGGAAGTTGATAAAGTCTAACTCGGTTATTAAATTAAGACAAAACGATCACCAGTGGGTTTCAAGAGGTGGAGTAAAACTTGATCATTCTATCAAAGTTTTAAATGTAGATGTCAAAAATAAAGTTTGTTTGGATATAGGAAGTTCTACAGGAGGTTTCACAGATGTCCTTCTAACCAAAGGAGTAAAAAAAGTTTATGCAGTTGATGTAGGCTATGGCCAATTTGATTGGAGACTTAGAAATTCAGAAAAAGTAATTTTAATTGAAAGAACTAATGCAAGAAATATTAGTCATAAAATCATCAAAGAAAAAATTGACATAATTGTTTGTGATGTAAGTTTCATATCTCTTAAAATGGTTTTAAACCCTTCACTAAAGTTACTTAAAAATAATTTTACTATTATTGCATTGATAAAACCTCAGTTTGAAGTTGAAAAGAAAAAAATTGGAAAAGGTGGTATAATTAAAAGCCCTGAAATACATCAAGAGGTTTGTACAGACATAGAAAATTGGGCAAAGCAAAATATTAATTATAAATCAATAAAGATTATAGATAGTCCAATACTGGGACAAAAAGGAAATAAGGAGTTCTTTATATATATACAAAATTAGACTTTAACTGTTTTATTTATAAGAAATAAATCAGCTAATGTTATTGCAACCATTGCCTCACCTACTGGAACCGCTCTAATTCCAACACATGGGTCATGGCGACCTTTTGTAATAATAGATGTATTTTGATTTTTTAAATCAATGGTTTTTCTTTTTGTTAAAATAGAGCTAGTTGGTTTCACAGCAAACCTTACAATTATATCTTGGCCTGATGATATTCCACCCAAAGTGCCTCCAGAATTATTTGAGTTAAAAAGTATTTTTTTATTTTTATATTTCATTTCATCAGCATTTTCTTCACCACGTAACTCGGCACTTTTAAAACCATTACCAATTTCGACACCCTTTACTGCTGGAATACTCATTATACCTTGTGCGATTAAAGCGTCAATTTTTGAAAATACTGGTTCCCCTAAACCAGCAGGAACACCCGAGGCGGTAATTTGGATTATTGCTCCAACGGAAGAACCTTTTTTTCGAATATTTAAAAGATACTTTTCCCAACTTTTTACAATTGATTGATCTGGACAAAAAAAATCGTTTCTATTAATTTCATTCCAATTCCAATTTTTTTCATTTATTTTTTTTTTCCCAAGTTGTATAAGCGCACCTCTGATTTTAATTTTTTCACCTAAAATCTTTTTTGCTATTGCTCCAGCCGCAACTCTCATCGCTGTTTCTCTAGCTGAGGCTCTTCCACCACCCCTATAATCTCTTATTCCATATTTTGTTTGATATGTATAATCTGCATGACCGGGTCTAAATTTATCCTTAATTTCATTGTAGTCTTTTGATTTTTGATCTTTATTAAAAATTATTAAGCAAATTGGAGTTCCCGTAGTTTTGTTATTAAATACACCTGACAAAATTTGCACTTTGTCATCTTCTCTTCTTTGAGTTGTAAATTTTGATTGTCCAGGTTTTCTTTTATCTAAAAATTTTTGAATATATTCTTCACTGATTTCGATATTGGAAGGTACACCTTCAATAACACATCCTATTGCCATTCCATGGCTTTCTCCCCATGTAGTAATTTTAAATATTTGACCAAAAGAACTTCCTGCCATTTTACCGTTCTACAGTAATATCAGGTGCATCCACTGACTTCATTCCTACAATATGATAGCCACAATCAACATGAATTACCTCGCCAGTTACTCCTGAAGAAAGGTCAGATAGAAGATAAATAGAATTTTTGCCAACCTCTTCTATAGATGTAACTCTTCTAAGTGGAGAATTGTATTCATTCCACTTTAGAATATATCTGAAATCAGATATACCAGAAGCTGCTAAAGTTTTTATTGGACCTGCAGATATTGCGTTTACTCTTATATCCTTTTTACCAAGGTCAACAGCTAAATATTTTACACTAGTTTCAAGAGCTGCTTTTGCAATTCCCATTACATTGTAATGAGGCATTACCCTCTCAGCACCTAAATAAGAGAGTGTAAGAATTTGTCCACCATTTTTCATATAATTTTGAGCCCTCTGACAAAGAGAGGTAAACGAATAACAGGAAACATCAAGCGTCTTAATGAAATTCTCCCTAGATGTGTTAACGTAATCCCCCTTTAATTGATTTTTGTCTGAGAATGCAATTGAATGAACAAGAAAATCAAATGACCCCCAATGAACTTTAATTTCTTTAAAAAAATTATCTACGCTAGAGTCTGAGGTTACATCACATTCTATTACAATCTTCGATTTACATTTCTCTGCCAGCGGAACAACTCTTTTTTTTATTGAATCATTGACATATGAAAAGGCCAACTCTGCTCCATATTCGCTTAATTTTTCTGCAATACCCCATGCTATTGATCTGTCATTTGCAATACCCAGTATAATACCTTTTTTTCCTTTTAAACTTACTATTGAATTCATTTTAAAAATCCTCAATTGATATAATGAACGATTAACCTATATTCTTATAATATATTTATTAACAAAAAGATATAATGAATCCTTTTAAAAAATTTAGTTTATGGTTTAACTTAGCAAAAAAAAAACACCCATTCGATCATACAGCTTTTGCTTTAGGTACCTCAGATAAGAATAATAAACCTCATGTTAGGATGGTTCTTTTAAAGTTAATACTTGAAGACGGATTTGTTTTTTTTACTAACCTTGACAGCAATAAAGGCAAGCAATTTAGTCTTAATAATAACCTTTCTATGTGCTTTTACTGGGAATCTCTTAACAAACAAATAAGGATTGTCGGAAAGGGATTTGTAATAGATGGTGCAAAATCAGATGAGTATTTTGCTTCAAGACCCAGAGGAAGTCAAATTGGTGCATGGGTATCAAATCAGTCAACTAAAATTCCATCAAAAAAATTTTTAAGTAAAAAAGAATCCGAGTTTAAAAAAAGATTTGATGGGTTTTCCGTTCCTAGGCCTAAAAACTGGTGTGGTATAAAAATAATACCTAATGAATTTGAATTTTGGCAACAAGGACAATTTAGACTCCACGACAGGGAGTTATTTAAACTTAAAAAAAAAGTTTGGACTAGGCAACTTTTATCGCCTTAATTACGCCGCTTTATTTATTTTTAGACTCTCAAAGACAATTGACAAAGCTGAAACAAGTTTCTTAATCATTTTAGGAGAATGTTGCGGTGAAGCAGTTATTCTTAATCTCTCTTTTCCTCTTGGTACTGTTGGGAAGTTAATCGGTTGAACATAAATTTGGAAATCATCTAAAAGAATTTGACTTGCCTTCTTACACAGCACTGGGTCTCCAATAATTACTGGAATAATGTGACTATCACCTTGGATAAATGGGATATTATTCTTCTTTAGTTGTAACTTTAATTCGTCAACTACTTTAAATAGCTTTTCTCTCTCAGAGGATGAAAACTTTAAATGCCTAATTGAAGTGTAAGCTCCTGCAGCAATACATGGTGGAAGAGAGGTCGTAAATATAAAACCAGACGAGAAACTCCTAATGAAATCGATTGTTTCTTTTTTCCCGGTTATGTAACCACCAATCACTCCAAATGCTTTTGCTAATGTGCCTTGAATAATATCTATCTTATTCATTACACCTTCCTTTTCAGCTACACCAGCACCTCTCTGGCCATAAATACCAACGGCATGTACCTCATCAAGAAATGTAAGTGCATTGTATTTTTTTGCTAGATCACAAATTTTACTTATAGGAGCAAAGTCTCCATCCATCGAATAAACTGATTCAAAAACTATTATTTTTGATTTAACTTTTGAGTATTTTTTTAAGTTCTTTTCTAAGTCGTTTAGGTCGTTGTGTTTAAAAATCACCTTTTTGGCATTTGAATTTTTCATGCCCTGTATCATGGAGGCGTGATTTTTTTCGTCAGAGAAAAAAGTACAATCTGGAAGTTTTTTACCTAACGTTGACAAGGATGCTTGATTAGCCAAATAACCAGAGTTAAAGAGGAGTGCTGACTCTTTTTGATGAAGGTAACATAATTCTCTTTCTAAAAGAACATGATAATGATTGGTGCCAGAAATGTTTCTTGTACCTCCAGAACCAGCTCCGACTTTTGTCAATGCATCAACCATGTTTGCGAGTACTGATTGATTTTGACTCATTCCTAAGTAGTCATTACTACACCAAACTGTGACTTCAGATACTGAGTTGTCTTTATAGTTCAATGCTTGCGGGAAACTTCCTGCTAATTTTTCTAAATCTGCAAAAATCCTATAATTGCCCTCTAACTTTAGGCTATTAAGGCTTTTTTTGAAAAATTCTTCGTAATTATTCATTTTTAACAAACTCTAATGCTACGGAGTTGATGCAGAATCTTTTTTGAGTAGGTTCGGGCCCGTCATCAAAAACATGCCCTAAATGAGCTTTGCAATTTCCGCAAACTACTTCTACTCTATTCATACCAAAAGAATTATCAATTCGTTGTTCAGTAGAATCTTTATTTATTGAAGAGTTAAAGCTTGGCCAGCCTGTCGTTGATGGAAACTTGTCGTTAGAGCTAAACAAATCAAAACCACAACATATGCATTTGTAAATACCTTGATCAAAAAAATTAAAAAACTCGCCCGAAAATGGTGGTTCCGTAGCTGCGTTCTGAGTTACTTGGTAAGCTAATTCAGATAGCTTTGATTTTAAATCTGATTTCGTCATACTATTTCACATATAATAAAGTTATTATAAATTAAAATAGAAATATTTACAGTTTTAAGTTTTTTATGATCATTATAATTGGTGCAGGAATAATTGGACTCTTTTCAGCCTATAATTTATTAAAAAAAGGAAAGGTAGTTAAAATCTTTGATGCAAATAGTATCGAGGCTAACTCAACTGATGCATCAGTGGGTATGCTGGCACCTGCAATAGAGTCAAAACCCCAAGAACATCAATTGTATAATTTAATGCAAGAATCAAAAGATATGTGGAATAAATTAAATCTTGATAATAATTTAAGTAACAATGTTGGGCTAAAAAATAATAATTCATTGATGATAGCATTAAATTATGATGATGAAGAAAGGCTTAAATTTAAAAAAATGTACTTTGAAAAAATTGGTTATGATTGTCAATTTTTGAGTTCAAAAGACACATTAAGGTTAGAACCAATTTTAAATTCAAATGTAAAATCATCTCTTTTTTGTAAAAATCAGGATCAAGTCGATCCAAAAAAGTTAAAATATTTTTTAATATCTGAGATTAATAAGATGGGAGGAGAAATTATTTATGGAGAGAAGATAAAGAAAATTATTTTAAAAAAAAAATCATTAATTAGCATTAATGGAAAAAATTTGCATTTCGAGAAAATAATTATTTCTTCTGGGTCCTGGAGTAAAGAAATAATATTAAACTCATTCGGTTTGAAATTTCCTCTTATTCCACTTAAAGGTGTCTCTGTTTCAGTTAGTTCTTTGAGTGAAAAGCCTAATCACAATCTATGGTTTAGAAATATTTACGCAGCACCAAGAGAAAATGGAATTATCACAATAGGTGCTACCGAGGATGAAAAAGGTTTTGATAGTTCAGTAAAATTAGATGAATTGCACTACTTGACTCAATCAATTTGGCAATCTTTTCCTAATTTAGCAGATTTTAGTTTAGGAGAGATTAAAGTGGGGTTACGCCCATCAATAATTGACGGAAATCCAGTCTTGGGTCCTTTATCTAAAATTTCATCCAAAATTATTTGTGCTTTTGGTCATTACCGTCATGGAATTCTATTGGCGCCAGTAACTGCAAATATTGTAACTAAATACGTATTAGAAGAAAAAATTCCTAATAAATATAAATTTTTTTCTCCAAGTAGATTTAATTTTTAAATATTTTAGTTTATCATTAATTAATGAGAGATGTAGGAAATAAGTATTCTGTTAATGGAAAAATATTTGAATGTGATCTCAAAGACCCTTTTTTGTCAGAGTTAATTGAAAATTTTTTAAAAGGAAACAATAGTTCAAAATTCAACATCGCTGTCGCGGTTAATGACGTTTTAATTGAAAAATATAAATGGAAAAGAAAAAAAATATTCAAGGGAGATAAAATTGAGATTGTTGCTCCTTTTTTTGGGGGATAAAGATGTCTAAAGACGATCTTCTTATTGATGGTATAAAACTAAAATCAAGACTAATTATGGGGACTGCTATGTACCCAAACACCAGTGTCTTAAATAAAGCGTTAATTGCCTCTGAAACACAAATAATTACGGTTGCAATTAGGAGGATTGATTTAGCAAATAAAGAAGGTTTTTTAAATCAAATAGAAAAAAAATATAAACTTTTACCAAATACTGCAGGGTGCTTTACTAAAAAAGAGGCTATTCTAACTGCAGAGTTGGCCAGAGAAATATTAGAAACAAATTGGATTAAATTGGAATTAATAAATGATGAAGAAATGTTGTTACCTGATCCAATTGAATTGTATGAATCGTGTAGAGAACTTATAAAAAAAAACTTTAAAATTTTTGTTTATTGTTCTGATGATCCAGTTTTATGTAAACGATTGGAGGATCTGGGCTGTGAAGTTGTAATGCCATTGATTTCTCCTATTGGATCTGGTTTGGGAGTTAGAAATGAACATAACTTAGAAATAATTAGAAAAATGTGTTCTGGAAAAATATTTGTTGATGCGGGCATTGGAAAACCAAGTGATGCAACGAGGGTAATGGAGTTAGGCTTTGATGGAGTGTTATTAAATTCGTCAGTTGCAAGATCTCTTGATCCTGAAACAATGGCTGATGCAATGAAGTTGGCAGTTTCATCAGGTAGAAAGGCTTTCTTATCTGGTTTAATTGAAAAAAAGAAAAACGCAATGGGCAGCACCACATTTAAAGGCAAGATATCTAATTTTTAACATTCATATTCGATAAAAATTTTTCAATTGATTTGATCTCAGTGTTATCCAAAATTTTTTTTCTTAGTGCTGCTTCTAAAATAAACTTCCAATCAGTGAGGTATATGACATTGATCTTTTTTTTTTTAAATTTAAAATAATCACCTACTATTCCATAGTTAAAAATTACAAAGATTGCTTTTATATTTGCACCTACTTTTTCTATGGCCTCTAAAAAATTTAATTTACTGCCACCATCTGTCATCAAATCTTCAACAAGTATTATGTTTTCTTTGTTTTTAATGACCCCTTCAATTTGAGAATTTCTTCCAAATTTTTTCTTTTCCTTTCTTATGTAAATCATCGGTAGGTTTAAATTTTCAGAAATTAATGAGGCAAATGGAATTCCAGCGGTTTCACCTCCAGCAATAGAATTGATCTTTTTTAAATTAATTTTTTCTTTAATGAGTTTGATTCCATAATCAATAAGTTTTTTTCTTTCTTTTGGAAAAGAAATAATTCTTCTACAATCACAATAAACTGGACTTTTTTTTCCAGATGTAAGTCTAAATTGTTTTTTTGGACTAAAGGTAACACAATTAATATCGATTAGTGTTTCTGCAACAAGACTACGTATTTTTTTTTCATCTGATATATTATTCATATGGTTTCAAAGAAATTAATAATTTTTTTATTACAATGGATCTCTATTAACACAGATTATGATGTGAGTAAATTTGATTTTAGAGTCAAAGTCATGGAAAGTAGTGCATTACAAAAGATTGTTTGTGGAGGAAAATGTCCTATTCTTGGGTTTTTTTCTGACGAATTTGGTATCTTACTTACAGAAATGAACTTTGATAATCTTTGTAATCAGTCTATTTTACTTCACGAAATGATTCATTCTTTACAAGATGATGATATTGAAGTTATTTTTAAAGAAAAGGAGGCTTATTATCTCCAAAATAAATTTTTAGAGGAATTCTCATTAAAAAATGATATAATTGAAATCTTAAATGTAAAAAAATGCCGATCCAATCAAGTAAAAAATCATCTTAGTGGGGTTAGAAATGAGTGAATATAAAACAGATTTAGAAATAGCAAGAAATGCAAACAAACTTCCAATAGCAGAAATTGCCTCGAATAGATTATCAATTGACCAAAAAGATTTAGTTCCCTATGGTCATTATAAAGCTAAAATTAGCTCAGAGTTTATAGAAAAAATCGATAAAAATAAGGACGGAAAACTAATTTTAGTTACCGCAATGACACCAACAACAGCTGGTGAAGGCAAAACTACCACATCTGTTGGTTTAACCGATGGTTTAAATTATATTGGAAAAAAAGCAATGGTAGCTTTAAGAGAACCTAGTCTTGGACCATGTTTTGGAATGAAGGGCGGAGCTGCAGGCGGAGGTTATGCTCAAGTAGTACCTATGGAGGATATTAATCTACATTTTACTGGTGACTTTCATGCGATTACATCTTCCCATATGCTTTTGTCTGCTATGGTGGATAATCATATATACTGGAATTTGGAACCAAAACTTGATTCCAGAAGAGTAAGTTGGAGAAGAGTTGTTGATATGAATGATAGAGCCCTACGCTCGATAACAAACTCACTAGGTGGCATCTCTAACGGATTTTCACGTGAGGATGGGTTTGACATTACAGTTGCATCAGAAGTAATGGCTATTATTTGTCTATCAAAAAGTTTTGATGATTTAACTTCAAGATTGGGGAAGATTATAGTTGGATATACAAGAGAGTTAAAGCCAATTTATTGCAAAGACATTAAAGCAGACGGAGCCATGTCTGTTCTACTTAAAGATGCACTTCAGCCAAATTTAGTACAAACATTGGAGAATAACCCAGCGTTTATCCATGGTGGCCCTTTTGCTAATATTGCACACGGGTGCAACACAGTAATAGCAACTAAAACAGCTTTGAAACTATCGGATTATGTAGTTACTGAAGCAGGATTTGGTGCGGATTTAGGTGCAGAAAAATTTATTAATATCAAATGTAGAAAAACAGGTCTAGTGCCTTCTTGTGCTGTGGTTGTAGCAACTGTAAGAGCTTTAAAGTTACATGGAAACGCAGACCCAAAAAATTTAGGAGAGGAGAATTTAAAAGCAGTTGAAGATGGACTGCCTAATCTCTTAAGACATTTAGAAAATCTCTCTAAATTTGGAATACCAACAGTAGTCGCACTCAACAGATTCCCAACTGACACAGAAAAAGAAATTGCGAAAGTAATTGAGGTTTGCAAACAAACTGGTGTAAATGCTGTGTTAGCGGAACACTGGAAAGATGGTGGAAAAGGTGCTTCTAAGTTGGCTGAAACTGTTATAGATACAATTGATAATAATAATTCTAAACTTAAATTTTTATATGATGATAAAGATAACCCAGAGGAGAAAATAAATAAAATAGCTAAAGAAATATATAGAGCTAAAAGTATAAGTTTTTCTTCGACTGCAAGAAAAAAACTCACTGAAATTTCAAAACTTGGGTATGATCACTTTCCAGTCTGTATGGCTAAAACTCAATATAGTTTTTCGACAGATCCAACTAAAAAATGTGCTCCAAGCAATCATAATATTGAAGTTAGGGAAATCCGACTTTCGGCTGGTGCAGAATTTATAGTTGCTATCGCTGGTGAAATAATGACAATGCCAGGATTACCTAAAAAACCAGCAGCATACGAAGTTCATATAGATTCTAATGGAGATATTCAAGGATTGTTCTAGATAATTTCTTTATAGAGTTTTAAAAAATTCTTATTCACAATTTCGGTTGAAAACTTTCTTTCCACCAACTTTCTTCCATTTTCTCCAAACTTTTTTGCAAGTTTGGGATTTATTAAAATTTTTTGTATTGCATTTGCTAAAAGTAAACTGTTTTTTGGGGGTACCAAAATACCGTTGTAATTATTTATACAAATTTCCTTACACCCAGGCACATTTGATGTAATTATCGGCAACTCACAGCTAGCTGCTTCTAGAAGAGACTTTGGAAGACCTTCTCTGTAAGATGGTAAAACAGCAATTTTAGAAGTTTGTAAGAATGGCAAAACATCTTTTTTCATGCCTTTCCAAATGATTAGTTTCTTCTTGTTCCATTCTTTTAATTTTTCAACATCAATTGTAGATTTATTTTCATTATCAGCATTTCCTAAAACTAGAACGTTAATTTTTATTTTAGTTCTTAAGTATTTTAAAGCCTCAATTAATTCTAGAAAACCCTTGTCATGTAAAATTCTAGAATGGAAGATCAAATCATATTTTTTATTTATCTTTCTATTTTTAAATTTTTTTGTATTTATACCAGAACCCTGAATTAAAAAGCTCTTAGAATCATCTACCAACCCAAGATCTTGAATTTGATTCTTATCATCATCGTTCTGAAACACAAAACTTGTATTTTTTTTAACCAGAAACATTTTTATTAAGAAAATATAAATTGATTTCAAAATTTTGGTTGAAATTTTTTTGTCTATAAAAAGAAATCCTAAGCCGACAACACACATTACTAATTTAGTTTTTTTGGTTAAGATTGAAATTAACGAAGAATAAAGTATTGGTTTCAAAGCAATACTTTGAATTATATCTGGTTTAAATTTTAAAACGGTCTTGAGAAAGTCTAGAATTTTTTTTATTTCTTTAAAAGGATTTAATGATCCTCTTTTGAAATTAATATTTTTAGTTTTAAAACCAAGTTTTCTTATTTTTTTTTCATAATTTGTAAATTTGCATATTACTTGAACATCGAAACCATTTTCTAGGGCAGATTGGGCTTGATCTAATTTATGTGATAAGAAATATTGATCTTCACTTACAAAATATAAAAGTTTATACTTTTTCATGGTTTAATTAAAAATGTTATATTATATTATTATTGGAATAATTGTGGCAACTATTTTGCTAACATTATTTTTAGAGTTAGTTCATTCTTCTCGAGAAAAATTTAAGAAGAATCTCAAATTCATCATCTTTATATTCCTAATGTTTATTGTCATCATAATGATGACAAAGTTCCCGCAAATTATATCTGTAATACCTGCAATCTTTCTGATAATTTACAGATGGCGTTTTCTTATTGAAATTTTATCAAAAATTTTATTGATTAGGCAAAGTAAAAAAAAACATTCATCTAAGTTAGGTAAATCAGAGGCATTGGAAATTCTGGGACTTACCGAAAAAGCCAACAAAAGTGAAATATTAAAAAAATATCAAGATTTAATGAAAAAAAATCATCCTGATAAAGGTGGGTCAGAATGGATAACCAAAAAGTTAAATCAAGCAAGAGAAACTCTTTTAAGTTGAGATTTTTTTTTTTTCCTTTAACCTTTGCACGATGTCAAAAAAAATTAGAAAAGCAGTTTTTCCTATTGCTGGACTTGGTTCAAGGTTTTTGCCAGCGACAAAAGTTATTCCAAAGGAAATGCTTATAATTTTAGATAAGCCAATACTAGAGTGGGCTGTAATTGAAGCTGCAAAATCTGGAATTGAAGAAATGATTTTTGTTACTTCCTCAAAGAAGAACTCAATTATAGAACATTTTGATAAAGCAAAACCACTTGAAGACCTTCTTAAGAAAAAAAAGAAAACAGACAAATTAATCTCTATCCAAAGTCAAAATTTATTAGGTAATTTTACTTACGTTGTTCAGGATGAACCCAAAGGTTTAGGTCATGCGGTTTGGTGTGCTAGAAAGTTTATTGATCATAACGAAAACTTTGCTGTAATTCTTCCAGATGATATAATTCTTTCCAAAGAGCCGGTTTTAAAGCAACTAATAGATATTTCTGAAAAAACAAATGGAGGGTCAGTGTTAGCATTGGAAAAAGTACCAAAAAAAGATGTTTTCAAATATGGAGTGATTGACCCAAAAGAGAGAATAAATAACTTCTATTCAGTTAAAAATTTAGTAGAAAAACCAAAACCTGAAAGGTCTCCATCTAATTTAACCGTAGTTGGAAGATATGTTTTAAATTTTAAGGTTTTTAATGAACTTCACAAAAAGAAGAAAGGACATGGAAATGAGATACAACTTACAGATAGCCTTAAAACCCTAATTGATAAACCTGGTTTATTTGGATATGAATTTGAAGGTAGTAGATTCGACTGTGGAAGTAAATTAGGGTTTGTTGAGGCAAATATTCATTTTGGATTGGAAGACAAAACAATTAATAAAAATTTAAAAAAAATATTGAGGAATTTATGAGAATTACAGTAGTGGGTACTGGATATGTAGGTTTAGTATCAGGAACATGTTTTGCTGAATTTGGAGTAAATGTTGTATGTGTAGACAAAGATATTGATAAAATTAATAAATTAAAGAAAGGTGATATCCCGATTTATGAGCCAGGTCTAGAGGAATTGGTAAAAAAAAATATAGAAGAGAAAAGACTTTTTTTTGAAACAGATCTATCAAAATCTATTAAAGATTCTTCAGCTATTTTTATCGCAGTTGGAACTCCATCAAGAAGAGGTGATGGTCATGCGGACCTAAGTTATGTTTATGCAGCAGCTGAGGAAATTGGTAAAAATCTTAATCAATATTCAGTTGTAATAAATAAATCAACTGTTCCAATAGGAACCGGAAAAAAGGTATCTCAAATTATAAAAAAAATTAATCCAAAAGCAAAATTTGATGTTGCATCAAATCCCGAGTTTTTGCGCGAGGGTTCTGCAATAAATGATTTCATGAGACCTGATAGAGTGGTAATAGGATGTGAAAGTGAGAAAGCAAAAAATATACTTAAAGAGTTATATCGACCTCTGTTTCTGTTAGAGACACCAATATTGTTTACAAAAATGGAAACAGCTGAATTAATTAAGTACGCAGCAAACTCCTTTCTTGCTACCAAAATTACTTTTATTAATGAAATATCTGATCTATGTGAGAAAGTTGGAGCAAATGTAGGAGATGTTTCAGTCGGTATTGGCTTAGACGGAAGGATTGGAAAAAAATTTCTTCATCCTGGTCCAGGCTATGGCGGTTCCTGTTTTCCAAAAGATACTTTAGCTCTTGTAAAAACTGCTCAGGACTACAAGTCTCCACTAAAATTAGTAGAACATGTAGTTAAAAGCAATAAGGAAAGAAAAAGGTCGATGTATAAAAAGATTATGAATGCGCTTCCAAAAAAAAAATCAAACAAGATAATTACAATACTAGGTCTAACTTTTAAACCCAACACTGATGATATGAGAGACAGTCCTAGCCTAGATATCATACCTTCCTTAATTAAAAAAAGATTAATAGTGAAAGTTTTTGATCCTGAAGGTATGGAAGAAGCAAAAAAATATCTATCCAAATATAAGGATAAAATAATTTGGTGTAAAGATTCCTATGAAGCATCAAAGGATTCTGAAGCTCTTGTCATCTTAACAGAGTGGAATCAATTTAGAGCCTTAGATTTAAGTAAGTTGAAACAACTGCTTAAAAATAAAGTAATAATTGATCTTCGAAATGTATATAATCCTCAAGAAATAGTAGAAAAAGGTTTTAAATATTTTTCAATAGGACGACCAGATAATTGCTAAAAAAAGTAAAACACGAGTTTCATGAATCAATCATAAGATCTTATGATATCAGAGGTATTTATAATAATACTCTTAATTGTGAGGATGCTAAAGTTCTTGGAAATTTATTTGGAATTAAAACTGGAGTAAACAATACTATTAACATTGGGTATGATGGAAGAGTTTCGTCAGGTCCTTTAAAAAAAAACCTAATAGATGGAATTTTAGAAACAGGAGCAAATGTTTGTGAGATTGGTTTGGTTCCAACACCAATGCTTTACTATTCATGTATTTATAACAAGGCTGATTTGGGTATAATGATTACAGGATCGCACAACCCAAAGGAATACAACGGATTTAAAATTATTTATAAAAAAATGCCATTTTATGATGATGATCTTAAAAAAATTCAAAAAAAGGCTCTTAATTATGAATTTAAACCAATGAAAGGAAAAAAACAAAAAATTAATATTCAACAAAATTACATAAATCATTTACTCAAAGATTTTAATCAAAAAAAAAAAATTAATGTAGTCTGGGATGCAGGTAATGGATCAGCAGGAATTGTTATGACAGCTTTGTCGAAACGAATTTTAGGTTCGCAAAAATTACTGTTCAACCAAATAGACGGAGATTTTCCAAATCATCATCCAGATCCATCAGATCCAAAAAATTTATTATTTTGCCAAAATGAAATAAAAAAAAATAATTTTGACTTGGGTATAGCGTTTGATGGAGATGGAGACAGAATTGGTGTTGTCGATGATAAATCAAGGATTATACCTGGAGATATATTATTGCTAATTCTAGCAAAAGATTTGATTAAGAAAAATAAAAAGGTTTCTATTATTGGTGATGTTAAATGTAGTCAGGTCCTATTTGATGTAGTGAAAAATTGTGGAGGCAACGCAATTATCTCTCAAACAGGCCATAGTCATGTAAAAGTAAACATGAAGCGCCAAAACGCAGATTTAGCAGGTGAAATGAGCGGACACATATTCTATAAAAAAAATTATGGATTTGATGATGCACTGTTTGCCAGTATCGAGTTAATAAAAATTTTATTATCATCAAAAAAAAAACTTTCAGAGATGGTGGACGAAGTCCCTAAAGTTTTCAATACTCCAGAAATAAGAATTGAATGCCATGATGATAAAAAATTTAAATTAATAGATATGATTTCAAAAGAACAAAAAAAATTAAAAAAAAAAATCATTAACATTGATGGTTTAAGAGTATCTTCAAAAAATGGTTGGTGGTTGCTTAGAGCTTCTAATACACAACCGGGTATAGTTTTAAGATGCGAAGCAAAAAATAATAATGAACTAAATAAACAAATCGATGAAGTTAAAAAAGCTATTGAAATGTTTGATTCATCTCTTTCTAAAAAAATTTTAATTGAAAATTAACAAAGATATTTTAATTTAAATATTGGAATTAATTATGACCAGTGTAAAAAAAAGTTTATCTACAGATTTAGCAACCAAAGAAAAAGTTGAAGCAAAAAAACCTAAATTATATAAGGTAATTTTGTTAAATGACGATTACACTCCTATGGAATATGTGGTAAGATTGTTAAAAGCAGTTTTTAAAAAAAGTGAAAGTGAGGCTGTAAATATTATGCTTATGGTGCATAAAAAAGGATCTGGAATATGTGGTATTTTTACAAAAGAAGTTGCTGAAACTAAAGTTCAAGCTGTCTTGAAAATGGCAAAAACTGATCAACACCCTTTAAAATGTATTATGGAGCAAGAATCATGATTTCAGAAGAATTAGAAAAAACACTTCAACGAACTCAGCAATACGCTCAATCATTCAACCATCAATACATGACTTTAGAACATCTCCTATTATCGATGCTCGATGATAACGACGTTTTAAGGGTTATGGAAGCTTGTGTTGTTGATATAAAAAAACTGAAAGATAATGTAAAAAAATTTGTAGAATTCAACTTAAAAGATCTTGTCTCTACTGGATCCGATATGGAGATCAAACCTACCCTTGGTTTTCAGCGAGTGATCCAAAGAGCAGTAATACATGTACAATCTTCGGGAAAAGATGAAGCTAACGCTACTAACGTTTTGGTAGCTATATTTAGTGAGAGAGAATCGCATGCAGTTTATTTCTTACAAAAACAAAATTTAAACAGACTGGACGTGGTTAATTACTTGTCACATGGAATTGAAAAAGATTCTAAGTTTGAAACTGACACAGATTTAATTGAAGAATCAAATAGCGACGATGAACAAAAAAAACCTAATGAGATAATTCAAAAGTATTGTGTAGATCTTAATAAAAAAGCCATTGAAGGAAAAATCGACCCAATTATTGGAAGAGATAAAGAAATCTCTAGAACCGTTCATGTTCTCGCTAGAAGAAATAAAAACAATCCTATTTTTGTTGGTGATCCTGGTGTGGGTAAAACTGCTTTAGCTGAAGGCCTAGCTCTAAAAATTACAAAAAAAGAAGTGCCAAGTGTGCTTTTGGAAGCAAAAATATTTTCTCTAGACCTAGGAGCATTATTAGCTGGTACAAAGTTTAGAGGAGATTTTGAAGAGCGTTTAAAAAAGGTGATTGATTTTTTCCATAAGTTTGAGAATCATATTTTGTTTATTGATGAGATACACACACTTATTGGTGCGGGCGGAACAAATTCAGGTTCGATGGACGCATCGAATATTTTGAAACCTGCATTAACAAAGGGAAATTTTAAATGTATCGGATCAACTACATATAGCGAATATAGAAATTATTTTGAAAAGGATAGAGCATTATGTAGAAGATTCCAAAAGATTGATGTGGAAGAACCGTCTGTTGAGGATTCAATAAAAATTCTCCAAGGTCTCAAGACATATTATGAAAATTTTCATGGTGTTAAATTTGAAGAAGAATGTCCTGAAGAAGCTGTAAACCTCTCAAAAAAATATTTGATAAATTTAAAACTACCAGATAACGCTTTAGATGTTCTTGATGAAACAGCAGCTGCTGTAAAAATAAATGACAATAGACTTTCAAAGAAAATAAATAAAGTAGATATTCAAAATACCATTTCAAAAATTGCGAACATACCAGAAAACACTATTAAATCTGACGAAAAAGTAAAACTTAAAAACTTAGAAAGAGATCTAAAAACCCTAATTTTTGGACAAGATAAAGCTATAAAAATTATTTCTTCATCAATAAAACTATCAAAGGTTGGTCTAAGAAATAAAGACAAACCAATAGGGTCTTTTCTTTTTTCTGGGCCAACCGGTGTAGGAAAAACAGAATTAACAAAACAATTAGCCAGTATAATGAAAATGAACTTTGTAAGATTTGATATGTCCGAGTACATGGAAAGGCATAGTGTGTCAAAATTAATTGGTGCTCCTCCAGGATATGTTGGTTACGATCAAGGAGGTCTACTTACTGATGCTGTTGATAAAAGTCCTTATTCAGTAGTACTTTTAGATGAGATAGAAAAAGCTCATCCAGATTTGTTTAATATTTTACTTCAAGTAATGGATTATGGAAAGTTGACTGACCACTTGGGAAAGAAAGTAGATTTCACTAATGTTATCTTAATTATGACAAGTAATATTGGTGCCGATGATTTGATTAAGGAAAATGTAGGATTCCTAGGGGATAAAGTCGAAAATGATAATGAAAAAGCTGTTAAGAAGTTTTTTAGTCCAGAATTTAGAAATAGGTTAGACGCAATTGTAAATTTTGCAATGTTGAGTAAGCAAAATTCCATTAAGGTAGTTGATAAGTTTTTGATGGAGTTAGAGTCGATGTTGCTTGAAAATAATATTTCTTTAAACGTAAGTGAAAATGCAAAGACTAAAATTTTAGAACTGGGTTTTGATCTTATTAATGGTGCTAGACCAATGGCAAGAATAATTCAAGAAAAAATTAAAGTTCCTCTTGCAGAAATAATGTTAAAAAAATCTAATAAGCTAGATAATATAAAAATAGATTTTTGCACTAAAAATAATAAATTTAAATTTTCTTTTACTAATAGCCAAAGTAAGTTAGTTACTGTGTTTGCTGAAGACTAAAAGGAGAATATTTTTTGAGTAGATTTGACGTTTCTGTTATCTTATGGCTCTCTTGATCTAGAAATCTTTTTATTGGATCTAGCAAGATGTCATTTCTAAACCAGTGATTACTAAATGTTAGACATGGAAGGTATCCTCTGGAAATTTTGTGTTCTCCCTGGGCTCCCGCTTCAATTTTAGATAATTTGTGTTTTATTGCGTAATCTATTGCTTGATAATAACAAAGTTCGAAATGTAGATAAGGAATTTCTTCTAGACAACCCCAGTACCTTCCGTAGAGTGTGTCCTTCCCTACAAAATGAACGGAACAACCTAAAACTTTTTTACCTTGATATGCTGTTACTAAAAGCATTTGTTTTGCTGTTGAAAGATTTATTAAACCTCTAAAAAAATCATAGTTGAGGTAAGGTCGTGACCACTTTTTATCAATAGTATTTAAATAACATTTATAGAGTAATATTATATCACTTTCCTTGATCATTTCGCCCTCTTTATGAGTAAACGATACATTCTTTTCTTTCAAAAAATTTCTTTCTTTTAATATGCTTTTCTTTTTTCTGCTTTTCATTGTATCCAAGTAGTCTTTGAAACAAGAATAAGAGTAATTCTTCCAATGATATTGAATACCTATCCTTTGAAAAAAATTATAATTCTTTAGAATATTTGAAATATTTTCATCTACAAAATTTATGTGAAATGATGATGTTTCTGATTCTTTAAGGAACTTTTGAAGTGGTTGAATAATACTGTCAATTTTAATAGATTTTTTTGAGTAAATAAATTTTGATCTGTTTACAGGTGTAAAAGGGATACCCGACAAAAATTTTGGAAAATAATTTGATCCAACTTGATAGTAGGCTTGTTCAAAAGCTTGATCAAATATGTATTCACCCTGTGAATTCAATTTTTTAAAATTTGGTATAAAGCCAATAATATCGTTATCTTGTTTGATTAATAAATGTTTAGGGATCCAACCTGTGTCTTTGTTTGTACACTTTGTATCTTCGAGGAGCTTGAAAAAATTATATTCTAGAAAAGGTGATGAATCTTCAAAATTTTCAGAACAAAAATCCTTTGCCCGCTCAATACTATCGATGGTTTCTAGCTTCATAAAGTGACTAGTAATATATGGAAAATATTGCTTCTATTTCAACTAGTGAATTTAAAGGTAAACTTGAAACTCCAATAGCTACTCTGCTGTGGCAACCGTCCTCTCCCAATACTTTAACAACTAAGTCTGAAGAAAAATTTAATATTTTTGGGTGATCAGAAAACCCTTCCTCACAATTTAAGTATCCTTTAAGACTTGAGCATTTAATCTTTTTTAAAACATCAGTTTGTTCCTTAACACTATCAGATAGATTCCAAAGTAAATTCGAGGTTGTAAGTTCAACAGCTGATCTAATTAAATTTAGGCTTGTATTTTTTTTAATTTTACCAGTGTATTTTATCCCTTCATTGGTTAATGGCAGTTGCCCCGAAATAAAGATAAAATTATGGCTGAGAACAAAGGGCTTATAGTTAGCTAGGCTAGTATTTTTTGATAAATGTCTGTCTATTTTTAAGGAAATCAACTTTTTTTCTAAAGAGTCATTCATCTATTTCATGGTTACAAGTAAGACATTTAAATTTTTTTGCTTTTTTATATAAAGTAAAATTCCCACACTTGTCGCATGGGTCACCCTCAAAAGTGTACTGATTTTGAATTTTGTGAGCCTGTGTTTTTTCATTTTCATTAGTTATCAATGTTAGATTATTATCAAAAACTTTTTTTCTGATATACCCTTTACTAGCAAATTCTTTAAGAACAATCTCTGCATCTTTATTATTATTTTTTACATAATCATTTGGAACTAATTCCGTAGTTTCGCTTTGATCATGATTACTAAAATCATCCCTACCTAGATATGAAATTGCAAGTTCTTTAAAAATATAATCCAATACTGATGTTGAGAATTTTATTTCTGTATTTCCATGTACTTTTCCACTTGGCTCAAAACGTGTAAATGTAAATGCCTCGACAAATTCTTCTAAGGGAACACCATATTGTAGGCCAATTGAGACTGCTATGGCAAAATTATTCATAAGGCTCCTAAATGCAGCACCTTCCTTGTGCATATCTATGAATATTTCACCAATTGAACCATCCATATATTCTCCAGTCCTTAGATAAACCTTATGCTTATTAATCGATGCTTTTTGTGTGTAACCTTTTCTTCGGTGCGGTAATTTTCTTCTTATCGCATTGGATAGTTGCTCGTGATCATTATTCCTTAAGCTATTAATTTGATCAGCTAATATTTTTTTGTCTTTATCTATCTTTTTTAAAATTTTACTTTTATTCGATTCATTTATAGATAACGCGTGTTTTTGAAATTTATCAATAAAATTGTCGATAAAGTTTTTTAAATCGTTATATTTATCCATATAAATTAATAGTTAAAATATAACAATGAGTCTATCATATAATTCCTGGTTTTTTAAAATATATTGCAATATTTTTGCAAAAAAAATTGGAGTAGATAAATACGGAAATCTTTATTACGAAAAAAAGAAGATATCAAATAAAAATAATTTTAGACAAAGACGTTTAGTAATTTATAATGGAGTTGTTGAAGCTAGTAAGATTCCTCAAGAGTGGAATGCATGGTTGCATCATATGACCGATAAAGTGCCAGAAAAGTATAATGAAAATAAGCCAGCGTGGATTAAGGAACATGTTCCAAACTTGACTGGAACTCCGTTTGCATATGAATATAAAGATAAAAAGGATTCAACTAAAATTAAAAACATTTATTCCATTTGGAAGCCTAAATGAGTTTAAGAATTAAAAAATTCATCTATGGACTATTAACTTTTGTAATCCTTTTAAATCTTATTTTTTCAAAGAAAGTAGCAAGTAATAAAAACTACTCCAACTATGTTGCATCGTTTAATAAAATAGATGGAGTTGGTATAGGAACTAACGTTATGATTTCAGGAATTAAAGTTGGACAAGTTCAAGAAATTAAAATAACTAATAATTATCCACAGATCTCTTTAACTGTTCAAAAAGATTTACTTATTACTGATGATTCATCAATTTCTATCCAAACTGATGGATTGTTTGGTAAGAAATTTCTTTTAATTGAAGTAGGTGGAAGTGAAAATAATATGAAAGATGGAGATAAATTTTCATTTACAGAAGATTCTATCGTAATAGAGGATCTTTTGGAAAAAATTATAGAAATCGGAGAAAAAAATAAACAATTATGAAAAGTAATTATATTGAATCGTTGTTAGGTGGTATTACTTTGATAATAGCATCCATGTTCCTATTAAAATTTATTTTTGTAAATACAGATAAGTCTGCCGACAGCTCATATCTTCTTTCGGCTAAATTTCTTAAAGTTGGCGGTGTAATGATCGGAAATGATGTAAAGTTGAGTGGTGTAAAAGTAGGTGTTGTAAGCGATGTTAGACTGGATGCAGATTATATGGCTAGAGTGGAATTTAAAATTTATTCTAACATCAAAATTCCTACAGAAGCAATTATTGAGGTTTCAAATGATGGAATATTAGGTAATAAGTATTTATCAATTACACCTTTAAATAGGGACTCGGAAAAATATCTCAATGCTGAGAGTGAAATTAAGAAAGTAAAGGACTTTGAATCTATCGAAGATCAAGTAAGTAAAATTATCTTTTTGGCTACCCAATAATATGAATAAAGGTTCAAATAAAGAATTTTTGTGGATTGATAAATCAAAAAAGGTTATTTCATGTGAAGAAACTAATAAAGTTTTAAATGAAAACTTTTCAGAGTTGACAACGCTTATTCAAAATACATTTGATGATGCCGTTCTATTAGGTTGTGACGAAGACGATTTTAAAAATAAAGTAGAAAATTTATTATCAAGTTTAGAATTTTCAATTGGTAAAGAATGAAACTATTTTTAGTTTTACACTTCCTATTTATATTTATTTCTAATTATTCAATTTCACAGGAGATCAATTGTCAAGGAGCCGTCTTAAGAATATTAAATAAAACAACTAATGAAAAAACCTATTATACAGTTCCAGTATCTCAAACTATTGAACTTGATAATTCTAACATAGTTGTTCATAAGTGCGTCAAAGTAGAAGATGAAGGTAAAAATGAGGAGGTTGCTTTAATCACTCACAAATATAATGAGTCATTAAGTTCAGATAATAATTTTTTTGGATGGATATTTAAATCCTCTCAATATTTAAACTCTCCAAATAACCCTCTATACGATATTAAACTTCAAGAATGTTTAGAAGAAGATCCTATATTTCTTAAAAATAATTAGTCTATTTAAAATAACTGAATGGAGAATTATGTAATTTTTTCGGAAAACTAATTATTTTTTCATCTTTATTTTGCTGCAGAATCTTTTGATATTCACCTTTGGTAATCTTTTTTGTTCCAAATTGTTTTAAGTGTTCAGAATAAAACTGTGTAT